>ERZ780002.541-NODE-541-length-13721-cov-3.37897_pt1 | contig 13721 bp, 9 predicted proteins | sample MGYA00511947_ERZ780002 | MGnify/ENA primary metagenome ERZ780002 (study PRJEB29588, sample SAMEA2148558) | human gut metagenome | biome: human gut; feature: human-associated habitat; material: faeces | place: Denmark | collected 2008/2010 ... | reverse complement strand
ACAAAGCCCCTATTTCTGGGCTTTTCTTGTTATCAAAACGTTAACAAAGAGATAATATTTACAATCCAAAGCGTCTTATGGCGTTTAAGAAAAGTATATTACACCTCGGAATTCCGGTTCCGGGGTGTTTTTTAGTTTGTGAACTGTGGTATTATTATAATATAATGAAAAATATAATTTTGGATAGATGTTTATATGACAACTGTAATCACAAAGAGTGATAGAATTATAAAGGTTGTATCCAGAGAAGAATAGAAAAGTACAATAACAACTTTTTTGATAAAGTTGGCAGATATGATTGGAGAGCCATATATGATTAAAATAGCATTTTTTGATATAGATGGAACATTGTTGAAAATGGGATGTAAAGAACCGACAGATAAAACAGTTAAGGCGTTAAATTCTCTTCGCCAGAATGGAATATTGCTTTGTATGGCAACTGGCAGAGGCTATCTTTCAATCCCTAAATTCAAAGATATTACATTTGATGTGCTGCTTACATTTAATGGTTCATATGTAATGGCTGGAGAAAAGATTATTTTCAGGAATCCCTTGAATAATAATGATAAACATCAAATAATTCAAAATCTTAATAAAATGAACAGAGCAGCTGCAATCAGCAATGAGCATTTTATTGTTACTAATGGCACAGATGAGCATCTGGAAGAGTACTTTAAATTTGGAAATGAAACATTGACAATTGCAGATAATTTTGATGAGTTATGTAAAGAAGATATTTACCAGATTATGTGTGCGTGCAGAAAAGAAGAATACGCCCAGATACTGCAAGGAACTGAAAATACCCAGATAACTGCATGGTGGGATAAAGCAGCAGATATAATTCCATTGAATTGTGGTAAGGGAAATGCTGTAAATGCAGTGCTTAATTATTATGGATTATCGAAAGATGAGGCGATTGCTTTTGGTGATGGTAGAAATGATATTGAAATGCTAGAAGCTGTTGGTACAGGAGTGGCCATGGGGAATGCCATTGATGAAGTCAAAGCAAGAGCAGATGTCATATGTAAATCCGTTGAAGAAGACGGAGTGTATCATTACTGTCTGGAGAAAAAACTCATTAAATGTTGATGGACTTATTATACAGCAGGGTTGCAGAGTGTTATATACTCTGCAACCCTGTTAGTCATTTATAGTCTTAATTTTACCACCATTTCTCACGGTAAGAATATTCACCGCGGTAATTAGAAGCATTATAATCAGGATACTTGAAAGGTGCATATACATCATCCTTAGGTGCATCATCCTGTGTATATATGTACATTGAATCATAATCCCATGTGACAATCTCATCACGGGCATCGCCGTAGAGGTTTACAGCTTCAGCACACATGGTAGGATGACCATCATCAGGGAATTTAACGACCTGGATACCATTGCCATCAATCATTCCACCGCGTTCTATATCAGCATTAAGAAGGATGAAGTCCTGACCGTCGCCAGTCCAGTTTACAGGAGTTAAGAGATTGCCATTAAGCTCGTTCTCCATTTCCCATAACTGATTACCCTCGCTGTCATAGAAATATATAATTCCCTGGTGTCCCCAGAAATTAACAACAACCATTTCATAGCCCGGGCGGTTAGGAAGATAATTAGCAAGACTTACACGCTGTGCATGACCTATGCCGTCCTTCTTAAGAAGCTTTCCGTTAAAATCAGATATCAGGAAGCCTTCCTTTCCTGCAACACAGGCAAAGAATTTAGTACCTTTGTGTGGTCCTGACTCAAATCTGCCTGGAACAATCTCATCAATATGGTCTTCATTAACAGGCATAGTCCACATTTTATTACCGTGGCAGTCAAGCATGTTATAACCAACTAAAAGTTCATCATGTCCATCTCCGTTAATATCAATTGCAAAAGGAAAATGTCCGGTATTCTTATCACTCTGGAAATGCCACATAACCTCAAGGTCATCGTTAAGTGCATATACTCTGCAATAACGGTCCTTAATGAGAATATCGCGTGGCTTGTCAAGACCACGGAAATTACATATACGCATACCATCAGGATTAATTCTGTCAAATGCGTAGATTTTATCAGGAACACCGATAATAGTTCCGTCCTCTTCTGGTGTAGAGAAAGGTGTTTTGGCACGTTTCTTCACTTCACCTGTTTTGCCATCAAGAATCAGCACTTCAAAATTCTTGGCTGTAATAACCTCATCAAAGCCATCACCGTCAATATCATATATCTGCATAGGCATATCTGCTGATATAGTTCCAATGTCGTGATTATCAGTAGGTTCACCATGCTGCCATAATATATTGCCATCAAGGTCAAATGCGGTGAGACAGCTGATTGTTCCATAAGCATCACGGTTTACTCTTTTCTGGCACTGAGCCATAACCATCTGATACTCGCCATTGCCAAGAAGATGACCGAAACGAAGCTGTCTTCCGGTGCCGCAGCCTTTGAGGTCAATTTTCTTAAGAAGCTTCATCTTTGGATAATGTGCCTGTGCATCTTCACATTCAGCTTTATAAGCATTTCTTGCAGCATCAATAGAAGCAGCAGTACTTTCAGAAGTAGTAACATTTACAAAACCAAACTGTGTAGGGATAGTTGCAGTAATGGCAACCTTGCCACCCTGCCTTGCATATTCAGTGTCAAGGTCAAAATAAACCTTATCATCAACACTGCATATAACATGGCTGCCTTTAATCTCAGCCTTAAGTACATAAGTATCATCACAGTTGTAATCAAAAGGTACAGAATCGAGTACAGTAACCTCCTCCTTATGACGATACTCAAGTCTTAACTCATGCTCTTCAAAAACAAGGACAAGAAGATTAGCAGAGTTCTGACAACAAAAACCAATGCCGGCATTGCCCCATTTGGTAGTAAACATACGCACACTTGCAGTTATAGTATAATCGCGCCAGAATCTGTCACCGCTTGTGAGCATAGGAAATGTGCGGTGTGGCTTGTCATTGCGGATACGCATCTGCTCCATAAAATGTTTTCCATTATATTCAGAAATAATCCAGGAAGCCCCCTGACCGTTATAAGTGTGGTTGCATACCGGGTCATACCATTTACCATAATATCCAGGATAATGGATAAAATGATACTCACCCATTGCCGAATGATTCTTATCATAAGGAAATTCACCAATAGGAAAATCAGAGAAATCTTCATCAAGTAAAATAAAATCTGCCATAATAACCTCCATTCCAAAATAAAAAAATATAATTAATGGCTCTTTCTGTAGCTTCCGGGCGCTTCGCCCATGATTTTTTTAAATGTGCCGCCCATAGTATTACTGTCGGCGAAACCACATTTGTCAGCAATCTCAGTAATAGAGAGGCTGGTGTTGACTAAAAGGTCTGCTGCTGCGTGCGTTCTTACATTAATAAGATACTCTCTGAATCTGAAGCCTGTAAAAGCCTTAAATTTCTTGGAAAGGCTCGATTCACTCATATTAAAAAGTTCTGCAGTAGCAGCCATAGTTATGTCATTGTGATAATTCTCGATAATATATTCAATAACCTTCTGGATAAGTTCATTACCTGTATCCATTTTCGTAATAACATTATCTTCATACATCTGACAGCGCAGAATAAAAAGTATAAGTTCATGAAAATAAGAATGTATGAAAGATAAAGACAGACTATCTACACCATTGTGTTCATAAGAAATCTTCTGGATAATTGATGATATATAATCAAGTCGTCTTTCTGGTATATGGACAACAGGATGTTTATGGAAAATGCTTTCTATATCCAGAGAGGAATCATCAGCAATCAACTTTAAATCATCATTATTAAAATATAACACATATCTTGTATGGTCACTTCCGGCGAGGTAAGTAGTCATGTGCGCCATGTCTGGTGGGATAAGAGCAAGTCCGCCCGGATTTAACATATATATTTCATCACCTACATAAAGGGTGCAGGAACCAGAATATATAAACATCAGCTCCCATCTGTTATGTTCATGAAAATGTTTCATCTTATAAGATGGAGGCACAGTAGCAATATCCGTGTGGAAATTGTCATTAATAAAATGGTACATTGCCGTCTCCTTGGTATATGAATAATATCTTACGAAGCAAAATCATATACTGATTATAGGTCGTTTATAGAGAAAATGTTACTGATTTTTTACATATTTTTTTGATTTTGGAAGATTTCGTGCTGCTTTTTTGTATTAATAAAAATACAATGTGAATATAATGAAAGCATCTTAAGAAGCAGAAACAATTTAATATAAGGAGGAATAATATGATACGAAGAAACAAAATTATTGCTTCTGTTGCTGTCAGTGTCATGGCTGGTGTTCTTGTTGCGGGCAACTTAGCTCCATTACAGGGATACTATGCATTTGCACAGGAAACAGGAGTAAAAGCTGGAAGGTATTCAGCAGTAAAAGACATTAACAAAACATTAGAAGGTTACACACCAATGGACAGTTCTGATCCGGTTGAATTCGGTGGAACTTACATTAAGTATCAGGGCGAGACAATCCAGTTGTCGGAGACAGCCATATATGTTGATGGTTCGTTATCAGACGAGCTTGCTGCCCAGTACCCATATGTATATAACGACATTACTAAGGCATTGTCAGCAGATGCATTAAAGAATGGAACAGCAGACAATCCAATGACAGTATATGTTGCACCATATGTATACTGGATAGATGATCCGGCAGCAACAGATACAGTACAGAAGACAGAAGGATATTCAGTACCTTATGGAATGGTTGTTAATTCAGATTATCTTACTATCAAAGGTCTTACAGGAAATCCTGATAATGTTGTATTAGCTGGAAACAGAGGACAGTCACATGCCTCTAACGGTAACTATACTATGTTCAGATTCAACTGCAGTGGCGCACTCACAGTTAAGAATATAACAATAGGTAATTATTGTAGTGTTGACCTTGATTATCCACTTATGAGTGAACTTAATCAGGCAAAGAGAACAGATACAATCACTCAGGCACAGCTTGCTGATATGTCTGGTGACAAAATGTTTGCAGATAATTGTAACTTTATAAGCAGACTTAACCTTGTTCCAATCAGTGGTGCTTCAAGAAATCTTTACAATAACTGTCATTTTGAAAGTACCGATGATGCTCTTAATGGAAATGCTGTATATGTAGGATGTGATTTTGATTTCTATGGAAACAGACCATTATATTCATCTTATAATACTGGTTCAACATTCTTAGGCTGTACATTTAATTGTAAGATATTAAATGTAGAAGCAGAACCAACACAGTTCTTTACTAAGGAAGGCGGTACAATAACTGCAGTAGACTGTGTATATAACAGTAATTTAAGTGTGCCTATAACAATGGGATGGACAAAATACCCATCTGATTCATTAAAATGTTACCAGAGTAACATAGTTCATAATGGAAAGAATATCACAATCGGCGGAGAAGGTGCTAAAGAAACCGTTGATATGACAGGAAAATCAGTGCTTAATGCCTACAAGGTAGTATCAGGTGGCAAAACATATTACAATACATATAATCTTTTAAAGGGCAGTGACGACTGGGATCCATTAGGAGTTAAAGATGTAATAGCTGCAGCAGGGCAGGAAGCAGTTGCAACACAGCTTACAATAAAATCAGATGTTTCAGAGATTGAATCTGGAAAAGAAACAGCTTCAATTGGAGGAACAGTTAACTACTTCTATGGAACTAATGATACAACACAGAAGATAACATACAGCGTATCAGACGAAGATAAGGCATATGTGAAGTTAACAGATAATGGTGACGGAACATGCAAAGTAGAAGGTACTAATAATGATGATGCAGCTAAGAAGGTTATTATAAATGCATCTACAGAGTCAGGTCTTGAAGCAGCAGTTGGAATTACTGTAAAGCCAAGCAAACTTGATGCACCAGAGTATATCAAGACACCAGTTATTACTAATGACGGACAGGGTAGTCTTAAAGTAGATTACTCACTTGATTTAGGAAGCAGAGAAGACATGTCTGCAATCTCATGGTACAGATGTACAGACGCAGAGGGAAGCAATAAGGTACTTGTAGCAGTAACAAGAAACGATTCACCAGAATATACATATAAGTTAACAGCAGGTGATGTTGGATATTACATCATGGCTAAGGTAGAATCTAAGAACATCAGAAGTGATTATGGAACACCAGTAAATACAGTATATGACAAGGCAATCGGAGTGAAAGATGTAAGAAGCAAGAACCTTTCTACAGATTTCTCTAACTTCCCTAATACAAAGCAGTCAGAAATCAAAGCTGGCTTCTGGACAGTAGATTATAACCGTCCGGCAGATACAGAAAGTTTTGGAAGCTGGCAGGGAGCTGATACAGAAGAACCTTGGAAATATGGAACAACAGGTAACGGCTGTGTAGGCGCTGGATTATATGAAGGTACACAGGGCGCAAGACTTATGTATACACCAGTAGAAGGAACATATGGTGATATGTCACTTAAGCTTGTAGTTGACCCAGCCAAGACAGCAGGTCAGGGATTTGGTAGTGCAGGACAGTATATGGATGTACTTCTTAAGTTCGATACATCTACACTTACAGGATACGGATTAAGAATAGTAAGAACTAAAGCGTCATCTAATGCTGTAACATTTGTACTTGTAAAATATGACAATGGAGCAGTAACAGAAATCTCTGATGAAGTAATTGCAAGCTGCTATGTAACAGGATGTACAATTAGTTTAAAGACTGAAGGTAATAAGCTCACTGCTCATGTTGAGACACCAACAGAACAGCTCGCAGATCAGGCAGCTAAGGGATATCCTCATGTAGTTGACCTTACAGCAGATATCGCAGCTAACAGCTTTGGCGGTGTTGCAATACAGCATACAGGAACAACAGGTGGATGGCAGAATACAACAATGCTTCATAATTTAGATATTACATGGGAAGGTGAGAACAACCAGAACCCTGAATATGTTGAAGGAAATCCATCAGATAACGAGAATCCGGCAGAGAAAACAGACGATTCAACAGGAACTTCAACAGGAGCAGATACAACAGTTAAGACAGGCGATATGAGCCATGCAGGAATGTATGCCGCATTAACTACAGCAAGCCTTTGTGCATTGCTTGGAATGGCAGCAGTATACATGAGAAGAAGAAAAGATATCTAATTTCATAAAAATTTTCTTTACAGGAGCACCCGCAATTATATTGCGGGTGTTTTTGCGTAGTGAATGTGTGACCGTATGTGATTGACATTTTAATTATTATGCTATAAAGTTTTATAGAACTAACCAGTATAAGATGGAGGATAAAACTTAAAAGCATGAAATATAATATAAGAAAATATATATTGGCAGGAATTACAGCAATTCTTGCAGCGGCTGTTCTGACAGCATGTGGTGGCAGCAAGCCAGAGAAGGACGATACAGTCCAGAGTACACAGGAAATATTTGCAATGGATACATATATGTCGCTTACTGCATATGGCAGCAATTCAGAGGAAGCAGTAAGTAAAGCAGTTCAGGAGATTAACCGGCTTGATGCAATGTTTTCGGTAGGAAATGAGGACAGTGATGTTACTAAGATAAATGAAAATGGAAGCGGAGAAGTATCGGAAGAAACTGCATTTATAATGAACAGGGCAATGCAGGTATCTAAAGAAACTAAAGGTGCTTTCGATATTACGATATACCCGGTTATGGAGCTGTGGGGATTTACCACCAAGAATTACAGAGTGCCTGAAAGCAGCGAGATTGCGGATGTACTTAAGCATGTTTCTTATACAAATGTGGAGGTTAACGGGCAGCAGGTGACATTGTCAGATGGTGCAAGCATTGACCTTGGTGGAATTGCCAAAGGTTATACTTCTTCAAGGGTGATTCAGATTATGAAGGACTGTGGCATAGAGCACGCAATCATTAATCTTGGAGGCAATGTGCAGGTGCTTGGAACTAAGACTGATGGCTCAGACTGGAGGGTTGCCATACAGAATCCAGACAGTGAAAGCAGTTATCTTGGTGTATTAAGCACGGCGGATAAGGCTGTCATAACATCAGGTGGATATGAGAGATATTTTGAGCAAGACGGACAAGTATACCATCATATTATAGACCCGCAGACAGGTTATCCATCAGAGAGCGACCTGACTTCGGTTACAATTGTATGCTCTGACGGAACAACAGCAGATGCATTATCAACTGCGCTTTTTGTAATGGGGCTTGATGGTGCGAAAGAGTTGTATAGAAGTGGCTCGCTTGATTTTGAGATGATACTTTATGATGGAATCAAAGTATATGTGTCAGAGGGAATAGCTGACAGTTTTTCAACAAATATGAACACGGAAATAATTACCAGACAGCCTTAATGAGAATTATTATTAACAGTCTGTATTGACAAATGCAGGGACTAAAATATATTCTATAGAACAGTTAGAAAAAACTAATTAAAGATAGATGAAATTACTTTTGTTTATGAAAACTAACTGTTGATATAAAGACTAGAAGGAGCAGACATGTTATTAATAATATCACTTATAATCGTAGCTTTATTCATATATTTTCTTAAAGGTTCACTAAAAAAACACGCGGGTATCTACTATATAGGGGCAGCGGTAATCTCTATTGCAGTATTTCTGATTGGATTTCTGCCAATGCCTTTATTCTTAAAGAATAATATATTGGGGATATTTGCAAAGGGTTCGCTTGGAACGGCAATGTTCGTTGCAGTAATGTACGCAGGTGCACTGCCTAAGGGCAGCAAGCTGATTGCACCGCTTATGAAGATAAGAGGTGAATTGTCAATTACAGCGGCAATACTTGTCCTGTGTCATAATTTCACATACGGAATAACATATTTTAGAATGCTTTTTATTAAGCCGGAGGCATTGTCAGCAACACAGCTTACAGCAGCAATAATAAGCCTTGTGCTTATCATAATAATGATTGTGCTTACAGTAACTTCATTTCAGGCTGTAAGAAAGAAGATGAAGGCTAAGAAGTGGAAACAGTTACAGCGCACAGCATACGTATTCTACGGTCTTATGTATGTACATATAATGCTTATCAATATTCCATATGCAAGACTTGGACTTGGTACTTATATTGCAAATGTAGTTATCTACAGCATAGTTTTCTTAGGCTATGCAGCTATGAGAATAGCAAAGGCTGTATCAGTAAAGGCAGCAAGAGCTGGAAAGGCATACGGTAAGAAACCAGAGACGGTTCTGTATGGACTGGCATTGGTTATATGTGCAGTGATGACGGTGTCGTGCTTTGCAGGAAGACAGACAGTGTCGGCATCGGAAGACAATGAGGAATGGAACGATTTCTTTAACGAAGAGACAGTTGCAGCAATGGTCAAAGAGATTGAGAGCAGTACGGCTAAGACAGATGCTGAAGGAACAACACAAGAGAGTCTGGAAGAATCAGTTTCATCAGATGGACAGTCAGACTCACAGGCTGGTGGTGTAGGAAATGAAGTGTCGGGAAATAGCAATAATTCCGGTTCGGATAATGTTTCTGGTAATTCATCAGGTAATAGTTCTGACAGTGGTAATCAGTCAGCCAAGCCGGATAATGGTTCTGACAATAATGGAGAGCTGAGCGGCGGTTCAGGCAGTGATACACCGGCTAATACAAAATTTAAAGCAGATGGAACTTATACAGGTTCCGCTGTGTGTGAGACTTATAACTACAATGTAACGGTTACAATAGTCATATCGGGAGATACGATTACATCGGTTACTGCTGAATCAGAAGCGGGTGCGCAGGATGTGCAGTATTTTAATATGGCAAATGCAAAGGTTCCTGCACAGCTTCTTGCAAATCAGAGTACATCAGGCGTTGACAGTGTTTCTGGGGCTACTAAATCAAGCAATGCCATAAAGAAGGCATTTTACTATGCTTATAAATCTGCTAAGAAGTAGAGCAGATTTGTAATAGAAAAAATTATAAGGAGGCAAAATTCCTCTCCTCACCAATGGGTTCGGATTTTGCTTCGCAAAACAAGGAGGAATTATGAGGAAGAACATTTTTACTAAGATTGCTGCTGTTGCAGCCGCTACTGTTCTTGCAGTTACAGCACTTCCAGCTCTTGTGTCTGATACACATGCAGCAGATGATGAGTATTCATATGTATATGCTGGACTTACATGGCAGGAATACTGGGCTAACGAGGGCGTATATAACGCAGGAGATGTAACAACATCTAATGAGAAGGATACACATGGTGAGTATGATAAGGGCGCTTTTGATACAGTAACAAGAGCTACAACCAATCATGGTCTTCACAGAGGAAGCTACCAGTGCATGGCAACAATTGATACAGAAGATGGTAAGAAGTATGAGCTTGCCGGCTGGACTGGTGATGCAAAGAATCAGATAATGATTCTTACAGATGGTACACAGCTTTCATATAGTAAGGGAGTAATTACTAATACAGATGGTACAACATCTAAGCTTTCTTCTTATGAAGTAACTGGTATTAAGTATGTTCCGGTTAAGGTTAAGACATCTGATCTTGCTGATTTTGAGCAGCATTACAGAGTTGTCAAGAATGGAGAAAAGTTATACGGTGGATTTGGTGAGAACAAGCTTAGCTCATATGAGTATACAGCTGCAGTTAATGCAGATACTAACGGACTTAAGACAGCAGTTAAGAATGCAGACGGAACATATTCATTCTCTGCAAGACAGACTGGCAATGGCAAATCATTTGTAGAGCAGGATATCAGCGTAGCTGCTAACATTACATCTACAGTAAAAGATGCTACAGGTTCATACGGTGAATTTTTAAGAGTAGATATTAATGGTGATGGTTATGGTGCATTGGGTGCTATGATGCAGGCTGTTAAGTGGACATACTATGGAAATGATGCAACAAGAACAAATGTAGTTGCTACATATGGTACTAAATTCGCAGCAGACAACTGGATGCACAAATCAATGGGAATCCAGCTTGGACTTACAGATTCAGCACGCTGCCAGTTACCAGCAGGATATGACGGAACAGGTTACTGGTCACTTACTGTATATGCATTAGGATATACTGATACTACAATTAATTTTGAAGCAACTGATGCTAATATCGTTAAGGTTAAAGCACCTGTAAGTGATACATCAAAGCTTTCAGCAGCTATTGCAGCAGCAGATGCACTTAGCGAAGCTGATTACACAGCCGAGTCTTGGGCAGCTATGAAGCTTGAGTATGAGGAAGCAGTCGATGCACTTGCAGTTGCAGAATATCAGGCAGATGTTGATGAGGCAACAGAGCATCTTACAGCAGCAATCAATGCATTAGTAAAGGTTGATGCAGATACACCTTCTGGTTCAGAAGAGTCTGATAACACAACAGAAGCAGGTACTTCAGATACATCTGTATCAGATGTTAAGACTGGTGATTCTAACAACATGATGGCTTACATCGTAGCAGCAGCACTTGCTTTAACATCAGGTGCAGCAGTAACAGGCAGACGTAAGATTAAGAATGTAAGATAACTGATACGCTAAAATCTAATAAAACTATAAACAAGCCAAAGAACCGGGTCGGAGAGAATCCTTTGAGGGATTTTCTTGCGATCCGGTTCTTTATTACCTGTTAATCTTAATATCACCCATATTAACATCAGCATTTATACTTTTACCGCTGCCAGCATTATTAGTATAGCTGTGAGAATAAGTAGAATCATTAACCTTGATGTCGCCTAAGTCTACAGAAAGATTAGCACTGTACTTATCAATATCCATACCGCTTATTTTCAGAGAACCCATATCAACAGAGAGGTTAAGAACATCACTGTTGCAATTGGTAAGCTTAATATCACCCATATTAACATCAGCAGTTAAATTCTTAACGGCGGAATCAGCAATTTTCAGAGAACCCATATCAACAGAGAAATCAGCAGAAGAAGCATGTATATTGTTAACATCCATATCACCCATATTAAGGTCAGCCTGAATAGAATTAAGACTGACATTGTCAGGAACAGTAATTGTAAGTGTGCAGTCTGAGTTTTTGATATTAGTCATAAGATGTACTTTTACATGCTGTTCAATATTTAATGAAGTTCCAGAAACAGATACAGCAGGCTTAAACTTTTCAGCACCCGTATAGATAACTTCAAGCTTGCTGCCTTTCTTAATCTCAACACTGCCAAGATTCATATCAATAGATATGTCTGACACATTATCATAAATAGAGGAATTTTCAATATATTTGCCACTGGATGCCATAGTCATGCGTGTAAAAGGAGAAATGTTAAATACATTGCCAAGAACGCCGATAATTATGCATATAAGTGTAATAAAATATATAATTGACAGATAAATTCGTTTCTTCATAATTACACCTCCATGGAATCGTCTTTAAGTATACTTTTGAATATAGCGTGTATTACAGCTGCAATAGGCCATATAACCCATGTTAAAGCCCATGCAAATGTGATGAAACTGACTGACAGATATATACATGTAACTGTAGGCCAGAAAACAGACATAATAGTTGTTGCAGTATTGTTAATATATCTGACTTCTTTATTCTCCTTCTTAACATAGCTGCCGGCTACATTGTCACCATTAAGAGCAAGTAAAGTCCTACATGAAGTCTCAACCATTGAACCGAAAACAATAAGGAATACGCCGACACTTACTATACAAATCATTGCTGCACCGCCGATATCGTCAAGTCCCTGTACTGGGATTGCATCAAAAACAGCGGCAGGGACAAAGCTAATAATACACATTATAATTCCAAGGGTGCGGCACACAATAGAAATGTTACGAAGTTGTTCCTTCTTATCCTGCACATATCCGACAGTGGCATAATCGATGATACATTCGTGTTTCTTAATATAGTCGTATTTACTCATTAAAGAATTGGTTATTATAAATATGCCGACACCGAAGGCTGCTATAATAAACAGAGCAACAGTGCCCATTGTCTCGATAAAATTATTATGAATTGCACTGCAGGCTGCCACTGGAACTACTGAGAAAATACATAAGAAAACTCCTAATGCAGTCAGAAATGCATGTCGGCTGCCGGCACTTACAAAGCTTCTGGCTTCATCCTGTGTTAAAGTGCGTCTGTTATCAACAGGAGCAGAAGACTGTCTGTTAAGTCCGAGAGTTTCTGCGAGTTCGTCAAGATTGCCGAATTCTGAGATAACAGTACCTACAGCCTCATTCTCGCTTTTACCTTCGCTGATAAGTTCATTATATTTGTCCTCCATCATGCCCCACAATTCGTCTTTAGCCTTTAAAACCTCAGTAGTTGCGGGGAGATTGGCAAACATAGTTTCAAGATAACTTTTAATAGTATCCATACATTAATTCTCCTTCACAATAAATTTTTCAATAACTTCTTTAGTGAGAGCCCACTCTTCACATTTTGACTGATAATACAGCCGTCCTTCGTTAGTAATCTGATAATAGGTGCGCTTCTTTCCACCATTCTCGCCTACTCCAGGGAAAGAAGTAATATATCCGTTCTTTTCCATTCGTGTAAATGCTGAGTAAAGAGTAGTTTCTTTAACAATATATTTCTCATTGGTCATGGCCTTAATCTGCTTAGAAATCTCATAACCATAAGACGGCTTATCAAGCAGAAGATACAGGATAATTGTATCGTTGTAGCCTCGTATAATGTCGCTGCTGATGCCAGCCATGCATACTCCTCCCTTCGGATTAATTGCAGGTGCTGATTCACCTGATAATAAATATTAAATAAATGATAATTACTACGACAGGCGATACTAAGACAGCCGGTGGACA
>ERZ780002.534-NODE-534-length-13788-cov-13.2235_pt1 | contig 13788 bp, 11 predicted proteins | sample MGYA00511947_ERZ780002 | MGnify/ENA primary metagenome ERZ780002 (study PRJEB29588, sample SAMEA2148558) | human gut metagenome | biome: human gut; feature: human-associated habitat; material: faeces | place: Denmark | collected 2008/2010 ... | reverse complement strand
TAGTATAACAGGCAAATGTCCGCGAAATGTTACAGCGGACGGATTTTTCAAAAAAGGGTTTCTTCCTTATTATAGGATAGCCCACTTTACAATACAATGCTCAAACTATGAACAATAAAGTTTAGCAACAATGCGCTTTGCATCATTTCGCCAATCGTCCATGAACTATAAAATGTATATGGGTGATGCAGAATGGCGAAAATCGAGGACTGTCCCGGCTTTGAAACGTTCGGAGCGGATGTCAAGGCAGCACGAAAGGCAAAACAGCTTTCCCGCAGTGCGCTGGCTGACATGATACATTGTGACAGTCGCTATCTTGCGAACATCGAAAACGAAGGCACGCTGCCCAGCCTGCCGGTGGTGATTCAGCTGATAAAAATATGTGGTCTGCCCGTGGAGCGGTACTTTAACCCGGAACTCATGCGGGAAGAAAGTGCGGAACGTCAGCGGGTCAGCCACAAGCTGCAGCTTTGCCCGGAAGAATACTTACCCATCGTAGAGGGTGCCATTGACGGTGCCTTACGAATCCATGAACAGGAAAAAGAGCCCGTGTGCGTCTGATTGTCATGCACGGTCATTGAGAGGATGCAAAAGCGTCCTCTTATTTTTTTTTTGCATTTTGCGGGCAAAACGGGGGTGTTGTGGTGTCATAGTAGTGGGGAAAGGTAACGTAGCAAGCATAGGGAGTGTAGCCACTCCCGGCAGAAATGCTTGCTGGGGAGTACCCCAGACCCCCAAGAAACGAGGTGAAACTATGACGAACCGAACCCGAAAAATTGTTCTGCGTGTTCCCGTGACGCCGGAGGAACAGGAACTTATCCGGCAGAAGATGGCTCTGCTGCACACACGGAATTTTTCTGCCTACGCCCGGAAGATGCTGATAGATGGTTATGTTGTCCACATCGACACCACCGACATCCGGGCGCAGACCGCCGAATTGCAGAAGATTGGTGTCAACGTCAATCAGATCGCACGGCGGCTGAACAGCATGGGGCCGCTGTACACACAAGACGTTGCGGACATCAAGGGAGCATTGGCGCAGATATGGCAGTTACAAAGATACATCCTATCAAGTCAACGCTGAAAAAGGCATTGGACTACATCGAGAATCCGGCCAAGACGGACGAAAAAATGCTGGTGTCCTCCTTTGCCTGCTCCTACGAAACCGCCGACATCGAGTTTGAACTACTGCTCTCGCAGGCCATGCAGAAAGGCCACAATCTGGCCCACCACCTGATACAGTCTTTCGCACCGGGCGAAACCACGCCGGAGCAGGCCCACAAGATTGGTCGGCAGCTTGCAGATGAAGTCCTGCAAGGCAAATACCCGTATGTGCTGACCACGCACATTGACAAGGGACACGTCCACAACCACATCATTTTCTGTGCTGTGGACATGGTGAACCAGCGGAAGTATGTTTCCAACCGGCGAAGCTATGCTTACATCCGGCGCACCAGTGACCGACTTTGCAAGGAACACGGCCTGTCCGTGGTAATGCCCGGTCAAGACCGTGGCAAGAGCTATGCCGAGTGGGACGCGCACCGCAAGGGTACGAGCTGGAAGGCGAAGCTGAAAGCCGCCATAGATGCAGCCATCCCGCAGGCCAAGGATTTTGACGATTTTCTGCGGCTCCTGCAGGAGCAGGGCTACGAGGTCAAGCGTGGCAAGTATGTTTCGTTCCGTGCGCCCGGACAGGGGCGGTTCACCCGCTGCAAAACACTGGGAGAAGCCTATACCGAGGAAGCTATTACCGAGCGCATTAAAGGACGGTCCGTGGAACGGAAGCCCAAAGAAAACCATAAAATTTCGCTGCGGATTGATTTGGAGAACAGCATCAAGGCCCAGCAGTCCGCAGGGTATGAGAAGTGGGCAAAACTCCACAATCTGAAACAGGCTGCCCGGACGCTGAACTTTCTGACGGAGCATGAAATTGATAGTTACCCGGATTTGGAAAGCCGGGTGGCCGAGATCACCGCCGCCAGCACCGAAGCTGCCGCCGCATTGAAAGCAGCAGAGCGCCGGCTTGCAGAAATGGCCGTGCTGATAAAGGATGTCACCACCTGTAAGGAACTGCACCCACTGTTGCAGGAGTATCAGCGGGCTGCTGACAAAAAGCAGTTCCGACGTAAGCATGAAGGAACCTTGATTCTCTATGAAGCAGCGGCGAAAGCTCTAAAAGAGCAGGGCTTTCAAAAGCTGCCCGACCTCTACGCCCTGAAAAACGAGTATAAGCAACTGGCCGAGCAGAAAGACCAGCTGCAACAGCAGTACACCGAAGCCAAACGCCAGATGCAGGAGTATGGCATTATCAAGCAGAATGTGGACGGCATCCTACGGACAACACCGGGAAAGGAGCAGATGCAAGAACGGTAAATTTGCACAAAATATTGGTTGGATTTTTGAACTACAAACGCTTAGACTGGGTGGCGTTTCCACCCGAAATCATGTAAAATAGAACCAGACAACGAAAGCGAGGAACCCTCTATGGCAGAAGTGAAAGACAATAGCTCTATCCAGCTTTTTGAAGATCAGAAAATCCGTACTGCATGGGATGCAGAAAAGGAAGAATGGTATTTTGCCATCGTTGATGTGATTGCTGTTCTGACTGACAGCGCAGACCCACAGAACTATTGGCGCGTTCTAAAAAAGCGTCTTAAAGACGAAGGAAATGAAACCATTACAAATTGTAATGGTTTGAAAATGACCGCTCCTGACGGCAAAAAGCGCAAAACGGATGTCGCTAACACTGAACAGCTCCTGCGCATCATCCAGTCAATCCCATCTCCGAAAGCTGAACCGTTCAAGGCATGGCTGGCAATGGTAGGCAAAGAACGCATCGAGGAAACAATCGACCCGGAGCAGGCCATTGACCGTGCGCTTGATACCTATTTGAAGAAAGGCTACTCCGAAGAATGGATTCACCAGCGGCTTTTGGCAATCCGTATCCGAAACGAACTGACAGACGAATGGAAGAAGCGCGGAGTGCAAAAGGGCAAGGAGTACGCCATCCTGACCGATGAAATCTCCCGCGCATGGTCCGGCATGACCACGGGGCAGTACAAGCGGCTGAAAGGTCTGACAAAAGAAAATCTCCGGGACAACATGACCGATTTGGAACTTGTGCTGACCATGCTGGCCGAAGCCTCCACCACGGATATTTCCAAAACTGCAAAGCCACAGACCTTTGAAGAAAACAAGCAGGTTGCCAAACGTGGCGGCAAGGTGGCCGGCATTGCACGGCAGGCTCTTGAAGCGGAAACCGGCAAGCCCGTTATCACAGAAAAGAATGCGTTTGACTTCCAGCAGCTTGTGACCGACATTGTAGAAGATGCCGCCGAACTGCCGGAAAATCCCACCGAGAAAAAAGATAAAGACTGATACATGAAAAATAGCCGGACACAGCAACCCCAAGGCCACCGTGTCCGGCTATTTCTGTGTTGACAACCACACATTACTTTGATTGAAAATAATGTGTGGTTGTCAAGCTGGCGGTATTATTCACCCGTAAAATCAAACCTCTGTCCGTCAAAGTCTGCATCGGTCATGCGCTCCAACTTCGCAATGGTGCCTTTTGTCAGTTGCCGCATTTCAGTGTCCATATCCGGCCGGGCGGCCAGCATCCGCGCCATCGTCCGGCGGCGGTCAGAAGTGTGGTACATACAAATCAAATTTTCTTCTTCTACGCTGAAATTCATGCGTCATACCTCCATTTCGTGTTGCTTGCTGCGGGCCGCTGCTTTTTTCGGGCTGGCGGCCTGCTTTGTTTCGGAAAGCTGCTTGCGGACGGAAGTGCGGGGCTTGCAGATGCCCTTGTCCCGATTTTCGTTTTTGCCAACCAGCGCGTAGATGCCGAAACGGTCTTTCACGCTGGACAGGTGCAGGGACTTGTACGGCAACATGGCAAGCAGCTGGTCCGTATCCCGACTGGATGCCAGTTTGGTGAAGTAGGGCGATACCTCCACCATAAAATGATTTTTGTCCGGGCTGTTGGGAGCAGCCAGCCGCTTCATATTTGCCGCGATACGCTGCGCCTCGGCCTCGATCAGCCCAGTGTGCAGTGCCGCAAGATGTTCTTTGAAATCACCGGGCCGTGCCGGTTCTCGACTGCGCTGCTCCTGCCGGATGGCCGCTTGTAGAAGTTCCGGGTCACGGGGCTGCATTTCATACAGCACGAACTCTCCAAAATATTTGTCCGAGCGGCTGTTGAAATGCTCTTTGGGGCCAATTTCCCGCATCCCACTTTCGTAGATCAGGCGATTGGCACCCACAGGCAGAGCGGCATCCCGGATATGCTGGAAATGCTGCTGGTAGTCCAGTTCATACAGATTGCCTTGCACGGTTCCATTGGCCGCACCGGTCAACTCCACCGCATAGGCAAGAATCCTGTCATGGGTCTGTTCACCGCAAAATTTCCATGTATTGTAGGCTTGGGTATCTTTGAGCAACACATCCCGTTCCCGGAAGCAGAATGTTCCAGAGGGCCGGGACAGCCACAACAGCAGCTTATCTTCCGGCTGGTCGCTGCGGGCGGCCTCCCGCAGCATCTTGATGTCATAGGCAAAATCGCTCTGGTAGTATGCGGTGTTCTGGTGCATGATAGCTTCCAGCGCAGCGATCACATCCATATTTTCAAATTTCTGCACGGTTTACACCTCCAATTCCTTTGCCTTTTCCCGTGGCTGTGTTTGCTTGCTCTGCTCCTTTTTTGCGGCATCCAGCTGTGCCCGGATGGACGGCTTTTTCGGTTTGGCTGTGCGGGACTTCTTGGCTTTTGGCGCCTTTTCCTCGGCCTTGACTGCGGCGGCAAGGTCCGTCAGAGAAATTTGTTCTCCGGCCTTTGCTTTGGCCTCCAATTCGCCAAGAGAGGGCGCATTGTTCAGCACACCGTCAATCATGTTTTCGTTTTGTTCCGTGGAAAGCTCTGCGGTGCGCAGAGGATTTTCCCGCAAGAACTCCGGCACCTGCTGGAAGCCCACACTGTCGCAGTAGTGGGCGGTGTCCTGCCCATTCTGGTGCAGCACCACCACATCCGAAACAGACAGCGAGTGTCCCTTGAAATCTGCCGGATGGTCCACATTGAATGTGCGGTAGATGTCCTCCAACGTGGTGCCAGCAGTCAGCGGCGCGGCGTATACTTCCGTATAATTGGCCTTGTCCACGGTCAAACCGGCAGCCAGCAGGCGGTCGTAGGGCTCAAAACGGTAATCGCGGGTGGAATCCTCGTTGCGCAGTTGGTAGATGGAAAAGCTGTCCTGCTGTGGTGCTTCAAAGCCTGCCGCTGCGTATTCCTCTACCGTCATTCCAGCAGCGGCCGCTTCCTGCGCGATCTCTGCCTGTACCTGTGCCTTATAGTTCTGCAAGGTCTGGTAAAAGTCGGCCAGCTTGGGCGGTTCCGGCAAGTCATACTGGCCTTGGTTGATCAGCGGGCGGCAGTCCTGCACATAGGTTACAATGGCATTGTAATAAGCGGTTTGCTCCGGCAAAATATCCTGACCCTCTCGCAAAGCGGCGGTAGCCGTCTGCTCCATAGCGGAAAGATTGCAATGCTGTTTGAGGTACGGGATAAACTCGGTCAGCACCATTTCCCGCTCTGCCTTGTCCTGTTCCCACGCTTCCATTCCTTTGTTGTGAAGCACGAAATTTTTCCAGTTCTCGTCCTTGGCGTAATATTCATGGTAACACTGGATGTGCTGAATCAGGGAGCCGTCCCCGTCGCCAAAATCCTGTCGTCCCTCGTAGTTGTCGGGTTGACCGTTCAGGGTAAAGTCAATGCGGAACGCGGTCTTGTCGTACCAGCCACCATCGTAACCATCTTTTTCCCGGTCCATGCGCTGGGCAGTGTCCAGTTCTTCAAAAACACGATTTGCCACAGACAGCGGCAAGATTTCGCCGTCCTGCAGCTTGTCGCTTTCACTCCACAGAATCGTAACCGTTGGCTCTGCGGCGGGGTCAGGGAGCACATCTTTTTCTTGGGCGGGTGCAGGAATTTCATTTGTTTTTTCTGCCGCCTCTCGGAACGCCGCCAGCTTATCGCCCAAAAGGACTTCCGACACCGTGGTTGTCTGCCCCAGCAGGTTAAGTGCTTCCTCTCCGGCATCTTTCAAGGTCAGGCCGGGCGCGTCCAGCTGGCCGCCGTCCAGAGCCTTGTTGTCCGGGCCATACAGGGTGTAGTCATAGCCGGAATCACAGGTCTGGATGAACAGGGTACTGCCGTTGTCCAGCGCAAATGCGGCTTCCTGTGCGGCGGAAAGGTCTGCTTCCCGCTGCTGGCGCAGTTCTGCCAGATGTTCGTCCAGCGCAGAGATCAACTCATGGGCCGCGCTGCGGATAATTTCCAGAGAGGCTTTCAATTCAGCCAACTCCCGGCCCGAACTCCACCCGGCCACATAGCCAAAGGAATATTCGGACGTGTCCAGCCCGTAGTGCTGGCAGACGGCATAGGCCACACTTTCGGCCTGCACTTCGCGGGTGCGGCTGTCCGGGCGGTTGGTTTGTTCCGGGTCGTTCGGGTCGATGGCGTGCAACTTAGCATGGGCAATCTCATGGATGGCCGTCTTGATGGTTTGCAGCTGGCTCATGCCCTCTTGGATGGCAATACGGTTGTCGAGCAGATGGAAGTACCCATGCGCGCCACCCTCGATGTCCTCAAACCCGATGGGCACCGGAGATGACTGCTCCAACGCCTTGAAAAAATCTTGGTAGTCCTGCACACTGCCGGACAGTTCATTCACGGCAATGGTCGGCAGAGGTTCGCCCTCGGTCTGGCTGACATCGAACACGGACACCACCTTGAAAGCCGGAATCTGCACCGCCTTTTCTTCCGTCAGTGGCTTGCCGTCCTTGTCCAGAATCGGCTTGCCCTGTTCGTCCAGCTTTTCCATCTTCTGCTTCACCTTATACGGCGCAGGGGCAAGGATTTTGATGCCTTTTTCGCCTTTCTTCACGGTGCGGTGGAACGTGTCTTTCCACTTGTTGAAGCCGGCCACCAGCTGCCCGCCCTGCATGGCGATCAGCAAGGTGTTGTTGAAGCTGTAATTGTGGAATTTTGCCATCGTGGTGAGGTAGGCTTTGTAGCGGTCGCTGTCGAACAACTGCTGAATGCCTGTTTCCAGCCGGTCCGTGATTTCTTTCATCCGTTCTGCGCTGTCCTTGCCGTTCAGGATGATGGGGATAACTTTCTGCGGTTCCGTTTCAGGCTGAACAGGCGGCAGGATGTTGGCCGCATCCCGCAGAACTTCCGGCGCGGGAAAGGACAGCACCCGGTATTCCTCCGGCACGGGCTGGCCCTCGTGGACTTTCTGCCACACATCCCCGCTTTTGACAAGGTAGCCGTACTCGGTGAACGCGCCCTGCTCCTGCTGAGCCACATATCGTCCAAACTGTGCCGTGTCAATGCCGCCTTTCCATTCTTCCGGCATATCCACCATGCCGGAGCGGTTCAGGTAGTAGTCCCCCAGCTGGGCAGGCCCGTGCACATCTGGCAGATGTACATAATATTCCACATTTTCGGGAAAGTCCGTGATTTTCCCGATGCTGGAAAGATCACTCTGCGGGGCTTGCAGGGCGGCGTTCAGTTCTGCACGTTCCCCGGCAGAGAGTGTTTCCAGCCGTGCGGCCAGAAAGTTCAATTCATCTACGCTGGATGCCAGCACCATATTGTAGGGAATCGCAAAGCGTTTTTCTTCTTCAGCAAAGTAGCCGGAAATAAAAAGAGCCTGCGGGTTATCGGACGAAATGCCGATTTGCCGCAGGGACGCTTGTACCTGTTCGGTTGTAGTGGGCAGGTCCAACCAGACACCATTCCTGCCTTGCTGCTGCCGATTTTGCAACTGGATGGAAAACAATTCACTCATTTGGTCACACTCCTTTTGCTATCCTACGGATAGAGAGAGCCGGTTATGGCAAAATGAATGCTTCACCTTACCATAACCGCCCCTCGTATTTTTGCCTTACTCTTTGCGCTCTACCCGGTAATTGACGTACTTGCCTCCCGTATCTGCCAGAAGCACCGTTGCATCATAGGTTTTGCCTGTCTTTTCGGAATAGAGGCCCTTGACCTTTGCCTTACCGTTTTTGAGCAGAGCAGCGGCGATCTTCGGCGTGAACGCCTTTTTCCGCTGCTCAAAGAAGCGGTCATTCTTCCACATCACGAACTGACAGCCACGATTCCCGCAGTAAAAGTTCTTCTTACCCTCGTAGACATTCTCACCGCACCGGGGACACTTGCCGATGATGACCCGTTCCGACTGGAACAGGTTTTGTTTGTCCGCGCTAATGCAGGAGTAGGTCTTGACCAGCTGACGCACCTGCGCTTCAATTTCGGCCATGAACTCGTCCGGGTCTGCATTGCCCTTGGCAATCTCGGTCAGACGGTTTTCCCATTCAGCAGTCAGAGCGGGAGAGGTCAGGCTTTCCGGCAGAACCACCGCCAGATTGATGCCGTCCTTGGTGGGGACAAGCTGTTTGCCTTTGCGCTGCACAAAGCCCATTTGCACCAGCTTTTCCAGAATCGCCGCACGGGTGGCCGGAGTACCCAGCCCCTTGCGTTCCGCTTGGCCCAGGCCACCCTCTCTTGCTCCTGCAGAGCAATTCACCTTGTCCTCCGGCATATCCTCGGCCCCGGCCCGCTCCATTGCTGACAGGAGCGTATCTTCGGTGTAGGCTTTCGGAGGGGATGTGAAGTGTTCCGATACGGTAGAAGTTACGCGGAAACTCTGCCCCTCGGCCAGTTCTGGCAGGGTGTTCAGGCTTTCCGCTTCTTCTTCGCCGTCTGCTTTCATGGTGGAGCGGAACCGTTGGTCGATCTCTTTCCAGCCGGGGACAAGCACGGTCTTTCCCTTGGCGGTGAACTCATTTCCTGCACAGGAAAATACCGCAGTCACGGTTTCGTACTCATGGGGCGCGGCTATCGCGCAGAGCAGTTTGGAACAGACAAGGTTCATCAGCTTGCATTCACTCTCGGCAAGACCAGTGAAACCCTGCTTTACAAATTCGGACGTGGGGATGATGGCGTGGTGGTCAGATACCTTTTTGCTGTTCAGAATCCGGCCCACTTCCGGGGTCAAGTCAAGCCCTTGGGCAAATGGCAGCAGCCCCAGCAGGTCAGACACAAGATGTTGTGCTGTCTGGCCCATATCCTCGGTCAGATATTGGCTGTCGGTGCGGGGATAGGTCAGCAGTTTCTTTTCGTAAAGCTGCTGGGCATAATCAAGGGTCTGCTTTGCCGTGAAACCGAACAGGCGGTTTGTCTCCCGCTGCAAGGTGGTCAGGTCATAGAGCTTGGGCGGCTGTTCTGTCTTTTTCTCCCGTTTGACAGAAGTACAAACGGGAGTTGTGCCTGTGCATTTTTCTTTGAGAGAATTTGCGGTTTCTGCATCCGAAATGCGCCCACTGTCCGCTTTCAAGCTGCCGGACTGGATGCCGACTGTGTAATACTTTTCTTTTTGGAAGCGCAGAATTTTTGCATCCCGGTCCACCAGCATTTTCAGTGTGGGGGTCTGCACCCGGCCCACGGTCAGGGTCTTGTGGTACAGCACCGAAAACAGCCGCGTTGCATTGATGCCCACCAGCCAATCTGCCTTTGCGCGGCAGAGGGCCGATTGGTACAGAGCATCGTAGTCCGAATCCGGGCGCAGGTTTGCAAAGCCCTCCCGGATAGCGGCATCCTCCATGCTGGAAATCCAGAGCCGCTTCACAGGTTTTGTGCAACCGGCCATTTGGTAGACGAAACGGAAAATCAGTTCTCCCTCCCGGCCAGCGTCGGTCGCGGCGGTCACACTGTCCACATCCGGGCGGTTGAGCAGGGCACGGACGATTTCAAACTGCTGTTTCTTTTCGTCCGGGACAATGAACTGCCACGGCTGGGGCAGGATGGGCAAATCTTCATACCGCCACTTACAGTATTTTTCATCGTACTGGCCTGCCTCGGCAAAGGACACCAGATGCCCGATGCACCAGCTGACCAGATACCCGCCACCCTGCCAATAGCCGTTTTGCTTTTCGGTGGCCCCGATCACGGCGGCAATGCTGTGGGCCACACTGGGCTTTTCGGCAATCACCAGCTGAAAGCTCATGTTTCATCCTCCTGTCCGTCCTCCGAATGAATCTCGATTTCAGCCGGTTCCTCGTCTGCATCCTCGTCCTCGCCAAAATCATACTCGTCCAGATCATCGTGCCCGGTGGTATCGGTCTTGGGCTTGCGGAACTTGAAATAGTAGAGTATTGCACCGCCGCCCGCCAGAGTCAGCACCAGCAGGATCATCAGACTGCCCATGCTGGACTTCGGCTTTTCCTCTGGCGTTTCGGTGTCAGTTTTCACCGCTTCCGGGGCCGTGCAGTTGCGCAGGCTCTTTTCACACAAGGGGCAGTTTTCGTTGACGTTCCCGGCCTCACATTTCACGGTGCAGGTGCAGAACTCGGTGTCCTGCGGTTCTTCATCCAGCAGAGCCAGCAAGTCGGCATCGTCCACTTGATTCAGGAAGTGAACGGATGTTTCTTTGTCCTCATTGGCGCGGTCGATCAGGATGTAAAAATAATCCCCGGCTTTGGTGGTCACTGTGATAAGCTGCTTGTCACCGTAAAAATCATCCACCAGTGTTGCATTGCCCTTGGGCGTGATGGGCACACCCTCCGGCTCCATGCCGCCCGTGGTGGGTTCCTCGTCCAAAATTTCCGGCAGAGGTTCCGGGGCAGGGTCAGAGCCGCTTGCAAAAGCGGGCATGGAAAAGGAGCAGAGGCAGAGCAGGATAGCCAGCAGTCCGGCAGCGAAACGGTAGTTACAATCAGGTTTCATTGGCGGCATCCTCCTGTTTGTGGTACGGTGTGGCGGTGGGTGCAGCATTCAGCGCACCGCTGCGCAGGAAAGCCGCGAACTCGTCCGGCTTCATGTTCATGCTGCGCACCAGCTGAATGATCTGCAGGTTTTCCTGTTCAGTCTTTGCAGCTTCCAGTTCTTTCAACTGCTGCTGGTATTCAGAGATTTTTTCTTTGAGCCGTTCAATATCGCGCTCAATGCGGGAAAGTCTTTTTGCCATACAAAATCCTTTCTGGCGTCACGGTAAACGCCCATAGCTGTAAAAATGTTCCTGCCAATATTTTGAGTTGAGGTTTGTGTAAGAGATCGGGTCGCCGCAGTGCAGCATGATGGAATTGCCTACATAGATACCGCAATGGCTCACGCCGGGGGTATCGTAGGTTCCCTTGAAAAACACAAGGTCACCCGGTTTGACCTGCGCCGTCGAAACAGGAGTACAGAAGTTGTAAAGGCCCTGTGCGGTCTGGCGGCCCACGTTCCAGCCGGAGTGATTCAGCACCCACGAAATGTAGCCGCTGCAATCAAAGCTGGTGCTGGGCGAACTGCCGCCCCACACATACGGGTAGCCGATGTACTTGGTGGCTTCCTCCATCATGGCGGCAAACTTATCATCTTTGAGGGCTTCCGGGGGAATGTCGTAATAGGTGGGCTGCTTGATGGTGGACGCATTTGGGTATTGCGCTTTGCCAAACAAATCCGGCCGGTTGCCCAGCGTGCGCATATAGAGCGAATAAGCACTGAGTTGTTCTTCGGTCAGCACTTCTACGGGTAGGTGGGACAAATCTTTGTTCTTCAGCTTGACCGTGCAGATGTAATATTCATACGGTTCTTGATAGGTGATAACCTGCGGCACACCATACGGGCCAATAATGACCATCATTTTTGTACGGTAACGTATCTGCATGGTCACGGTCTCGGTCAGGATGTACTGCTTTTCAAAGAGCATTTCAAGTTCGCCCTGCACCTCGGCCAATGTAAAAACGCCATCATGGAGCGCGGACAAAATCGAGATCAGCACATAGGGGTCATGCTCGATTTCGTCCAGATAAAAATGGTATTCATCGTAGTTGTGGGTGGCCTCGTAGGTGTCGAGATACCGTTGCAGTTTTTGTTCCAGCTTGGCGTAGGCTTTCTCTGCACCCAGCATATCCTTGTCCTTGGAAAAGTAAGAGGATGCCGTCACGCCGGTTCCAGCGGTGCCCGCCATCACGGTGCAGGACTGCAAACCCGTTATCAAGAGCAGAGCCAGCAGACCGAACACCGCCACGATCAGAATGGTTTTCCAGTTCCGGGCCGCAAATTCGGCCACTCGTTCGCCGCCCTCGGCTGCCAGCTTTGTTGCCCGGAAACCGTTCTCTGCGGTGGCGGCTGCACCCTGCGCGGCGGCTTGGCCGGCCTGCCGTGCAGCTTTGGCATACTGCTGTTTGATACACCGTTTCTGCCACATCCGGGAAATGGGGTTGCTGGCCGCCTGTGCAATTTGCGGATTGTCCCGCAAGGATTTCTGGTAAAAGTATTCTGCATTGGCAGACATGAGCTGACGCTCTGCCTTTTCTACGGCCTTGTAGGGCTTCATCTTGTGGTGCCGGATGCCGCTGCGGATGGCTTTGGCGGTCTGACGCTCCACCAGTTCTTCACCCTTGTGGCCGCACTCCACGCCCACATTTTCGTGTTCGACTTCATGGATTTTTCCGTGAGCGAACAGCAATGCTTCCGACAGTGGGCGGCTGGCCGGGTTTGGTTTCAGGCTGGGTGAACCTTTGTCCTGCTTCTCAAAGCGCAGGGTGGATTTTGCCTTGCCGCTGACAGCATCGTAGACTTTTCCCTTGACAGGGACGCGCTTTTTCGGCAGAGCGGCGCGGGCTGAATCCAGCTTGTCAGCCTTTGCTTCCGCCTTTTGGATGTACGGCTGCAATGCCGGGTCTGTCCGTTCTTCCTCGGTCAGTTCCAGACGCGCTGCCGAACCGTGCAGACTATCTTCACTCCCGGCGGTTTCCGCAGCTTGTTTGGCTTTTTTCTTTGCCTTGTGCTTGTCCTTTACGTCCTCGGTGCGTTCCAGTATTTTTTCGGTCTTGCCCTCGGAATCCGTTGAGTAATCCTGTTCCGCTTCCCGACTGGAAACATTCTCTACAGTGCCGTCCGCTTGATTTTCCATCGCCAGACCATCACGGGTCATGGTCTGGGTGACTTTGGCTTTCGCCTGCAATTCTTTCAAAGTTCTTCACCTCCCATCGGACAGCGGCCCGTTTCAATGTCCGCAATGTATTTGAGAATCGGGAACACCTGCGGCGGCGAAACCGCATTGCCCAGCGTTTTCATCCGCTTGCTGCGGTTCGGCACATCTTCGGTCAGGCGCGGGATGTCGGCGGGTTCTTCGGCCCAAAGGGAATGTCCGTCCATTTGCGCGGGAAACCCATCAGCCACTCTACCCAGTCCGGGTTGAGGTAGGGCTTTTCCAGCGTGGTGGGGGTCATCCGATAGACCACATGGGAAAGCCGCGCCGTCCACGCCTTGCCATCCTTGTTCATCTTGCGGTAGCTGCCGTTCGCAGAGATTTGGATGTCCAGTCCCTTGCCCACATCCCCGGTGTCGCTGGCAAGGGGTGTTGGCAGAAGAACCGATGATGAATACCCGTTTCCGTTCGTGCCACGCGCCAACGGCAGCAGCAGGTAATACGAAAACCCGAACATCGTAACCTGCCTGCTCCAAGTCAATGAGCGTTTTGTCGAGCCCCATACGGAGGAAGCCAGCAACATTTTCTCCAAGCACCCAACGGGGCTGCAATTCCCGGATGACCCGCAGCATTTCGGGCCACAGGTAGCGTTCATCGTGGAAGCCGCGCTGCCGTCCTGCGGTGGAGAACGGCTGGCACGGGAAGCCACCTGAAATGAGGGTGACGGTGCGAAGTCCTGTTTTTTCAAAGAAAGCCTCCTTTGTTACGGTGGTGATGTCCTGAAAACGGGGCACCTCCCGCC
>ERZ780002.523-NODE-523-length-13984-cov-4.39874_pt1 | contig 13984 bp, 9 predicted proteins | sample MGYA00511947_ERZ780002 | MGnify/ENA primary metagenome ERZ780002 (study PRJEB29588, sample SAMEA2148558) | human gut metagenome | biome: human gut; feature: human-associated habitat; material: faeces | place: Denmark | collected 2008/2010 ... | reverse complement strand
GAAAAAACCTTTGTGCTGCATTGAATAACATCAAGGATGGTAAGGACAGGCGGTTCCCGGAGCTGTCTATCGAAACCGTGTATGAGTATGACTTGGATTCCACTCCGGAGGAGTTGGACGTGTGGTGCGCTTCGGCTGATTTTGTGTTCAACCTGGCGGGGGTAAATCGTCCTCAGAATCAGGAGGAGTTTATGGCCGGAAACTTCGGTTTTGCCTCAACGCTTCTTGATACGCTCAAGAAGCATCACAACACTTGCCCGGTAATGCTCTCGAGTTCTATTCAGGCTACGCTGGCAGGGCGTTTCGGAACATCCGAATATGGCAAGAGTAAGAAAGCGGGGGAGGAGTTGTTCTTTGATTACGCAGCGGCCACTGGAGCCAAGGTTCTTGTGTACCGTTTCCCTAACCTGTTTGGCAAGTGGTGTCGGCCTAATTACAACTCGGCTGTTGCAACGTTCTGCAATGCGTTTGCGAATGATCTGCCATATACGGTAAATGACCCTTCCGTCGAGTTGGAACTTTTGTACATCGATGATCTGGTGGATGAAATGATTTGTGCTTTGCAAGGCAAGGAGCATCACTGTGAGTTTGAAGGTGTTGAGACGGTTCTTTCTCCTGAAGGCCGCTATTGTGCAGCAACGGTTACGCATAAGGTCACGCTTGGTGAAATCGTTGACCTTTTGAAGAGTTTTGTGGAGCAGCCTAAGACTTTGATGATACCGGAGATTCCTTCTGGGTCGTTTGCTAAGAAATTGTATTCGACGTATCTTAGTTATCTGCCGTATGAGAAGACTGCTTTTGATTTGAAAATGAATGTGGATGAGCGTGGCTCGTTTACAGAGTTGGTACATACTCTCAATGCTGGTCAGGTGAGTATCAATATCTCCAAACCTGGCATCACCAAGGGGCAGCACTGGCACAATACCAAGTTTGAGCAGTTTATTGTGGTGAAAGGACACGGACTGATTCAGCAGAGGAATCTGAATGACCCGTCCGGTAAGGTGCTGGAGTGGGAGGTTTCGGGTGACAAGATTCAGGCGGTGCACATGCTCCCCGGCTATACCCACAACATCATCAACCTGTCGGATACGGAAGATCTGGTGACGGTGATGTATTGCAATGAGGTCTTTAATCCGGAGAGGCCGGATACGTTTTTTGAGGCGGTGTAATAAGATTTCTCGGCTTCGCTCGAAATGACAAAACAATAAAAATATATGGCACAATTCAAGAATAACGGGAAGCTGAAGCTTCTGATTATAGTGGGAACCCGCCCGGAAATCATTCGCCTGGCGGCCGTGATTAATAAATGTCGAGAATACTTTGACTGCCTGCTGGCACACACGGGGCAGAACTACGACTATAATCTAAATGGTGTATTTTTCAAAGACTTGAAGTTGGCAGACCCCGACGTGTATATGGAGGCAGTGGGGGCAGACCTTGGGGAGACCATGGGAAATATCATTGCGAAGAGTTACCAACTGATGGTTGAGGTTAGGCCTGATGCTGTACTGGTGCTGGGGGATACGAATAGCTGTTTGAGCGTTATTGGCGCCAAGAGGCTGCATATCCCTATTTTCCACATGGAGGCTGGGAACCGTTGCAAGGATGAATGCTTGCCGGAGGAAACAAACCGTCGCATTGTGGACATCATCTCCGATGTGAACATGGCATATTCTGAGCATGCCCGCAGATATTTGGCGGACTGCGGACTCCCTAAGGAGCGCACTTATGTGACTGGTTCTCCAATGGCGGAGGTGCTGCACGATAACCTGGCGGAGATTGAGGCCTCTGATATTCATAAGAGGCTGGGTCTGGAAAAGGGGAAATATATCTTGCTGTCAGCGCACCGCGAGGAAAACATCGACACGGAAAAGAACTTCCTTTCACTGTTCAATGCGATTAACAAGATGGCGGAAAAGTATGATATGCCTATCCTGTACTCATGCCACCCTCGTTCCAAGAAACGTTTGGAGGCGTCTGGGTTTAAACTCGATCCGCGTGTGATTCAACATGAACCGCTGGGATTCCACGACTACAACTGCCTACAGATGAACGCATTTGCCGTGGTTAGTGATAGTGGCACTTTGCCTGAGGAGAGTTCGTTCTTCACTTCGGTCGGCCATCCGTTCCCGGCTATCTGCATTCGTACCTCCACCGAACGCCCGGAAGCGTTGGACAAAGGTTGTTTTGTGTTGAGCGGTATAGATACTGTTGGCCTATTGCAGAGCGTTGATGTGGCGGTGGCGCTTATCAAGGATGGTCATCCCGGTATTCCCGTGCCCGACTATGTGGATGAGAATGTTTCAACCAAGGTGGTGCGGATTATTCAGAGTTATGTCGGGGTAGTGAATAAGATGGTGTGGAGGAAGTTCTAGTGGCCCTCACCATCTCCAGCCTGATTGGGTGTTTCGTTATGCTCGGCTCTTGGCCGTCACGACAAACTTGATTGGGTATGTCGTCTTTGTAAATGGAACCGTATTCGATTCAAGGATTTTGAAGGATAGAGACATATGACAGGATTATTAAACATGCTATCATTATTGATTCCGATCGCCTAAAAGCCCTGTTTTTAACTTAAGCACCTGTATTAAAATTTGGAAGTATTATAGTTAACCCACTGTTCAATCAATATGGAATTGAGGAGTTAAAGATTGTGAAACCATCCAAAGTTCAGGTTGATGATCTAGATTTGCCATTTTGATGAGAGGAAAAGGGGAGCCGATCTTTGTACGCTTGACAGTAAACATTGTCTAATGTGCAACTTATTAAGCAAAGTAATTACAGTGAGTATACGACAAGATTTAGATAGAATTACGACGCCTGACCAAATTGGACTAAGGGAGTTATATAATATTTTCTACTCCGTTCCAGATTTTGAGATACCGATTGTCCGTTATTCAATCTATCCTGGATCAAGTCTAATTCGTCAACGCGTGAACAAGAAAAGAGAGTCGTTCAAGAATATAGCTGAGATTTATTATCCTCCCGCCTCTGTTACGCCAATGGAAAGAGCAAATCTTCCTGGCAACCCGATGTTCTATGCCTGCTCTTTCCCAAGCGAAATTACTGATCAGTCTCCGATACCAAGGGTAATAGCTCTCGAAGAGACTTCATCATTTATGAGGGATACATCCCAATCTGGCATTGAAAGAGCAACTGTTTCGCGATGGAATATAATTGCTCGAATTGATCTAATTGCCTTACCGTACATCGGTACATATAATCGTGCATGTCCAGATTTGCTCCGAGTTAAAGAAAAATGGGAAAAAACTATAAGCCAAGGAGTGATTCCTCAAGATGCTTTGGAGCTTGTAAACTATATGGCTGAGGAAATCTCAAAGGATTTTAGTGACAGGAATCAGTACTTCAAAATTGCCAATTTTGTCCATTATCTATTGAAAATAAATCAAAAAACAAGAGATGCTGATGGCATCATTTATCCTTCTGTCCCGGCCCAAGGTGTAGGGTTTAATGTTGCGATAAAACCCGAATCAGCAGACGCGAAAATTCGTTTTTCAAATGCTTCAGAATGTCACCTTTTGAAGAAGGGAATGAAAATGGCCGTTATTCCTGTGAGTGATGCTATCGTTGACGAATATGGGGGAATGACCTTTAAGGATAGGAATTTCACTCCAGAAGACATGGTATTCTATTTTGATAATAGCATCGGACTAAGTTTTGTCAATTAAGAATTTTCGGGGAAATCAAATACTTGACATGCCAAATCGTGAACTGTCTGAAAAATAAGAAAGATAGATGTTCTGCGGCAATGACGCATCTGCCTTCCGTGCTGCCTCGTCTACTCACTTATAAGCACCTGCAAGGCTGCAGGGGTTGAACCCAGAGAATGGATGGAGGATGTTCTCCTCAAGCTGCCTTACTATCATCGCGACGGCAAGGACATATCCGAACTTCTTCCTCGAACTTGGGCCGAGTCGGCCACTAATCGAGGACAATAGCAACTAATCGGCCCGACTCGGGGCTAATAGAGTCAACTCGACGATGAGTTATTCCAAGTAGGATTTAATCGCATATCACTTTGAAATGTACCACCTGCAGCGGAATGAAATGTACCGCCTGGGTGACAATGCTCCGAAATCATACGCGGTTCACCGGAGGCTTACCGTTGTTCTGGGTGATGAGTCAGAGTTTGAAGGGGAGAATCCGACAGGAGAAGTATTTGCTTCTGCTCCGACAGTACCAGGAGGAGATGCTGGATGCTTATCTTCAGGACACCGAGGATTTCCCAGAGATGCTGCATTATTGCAATGTGCTGTATGAAACTCTGCCAATAATACTGAATGGTTCGCATTTAAGAGGTGAAAAGGAGGCAAGTAAACTTGCCGCTATCGCTGTCGTTGCTGCTGGATATGGTGGGGACACGGATGAAGAGTTGGCGAATACCCTTCTTGATGATATGGACTTTGACCGATATGGTAAGGTTAAGTGTCTGAAGATAGAAGGAATGCTTCCGAAGCTGATGAAGATGGTGGAGGGGAAGAAGAGTTTGGTATATGCATAAGGGTGAATGGATAATAATAGTCTATGATATTAATCAATTATGAAGCAGCGGGTAAAAAAACTATTGTTGAAAGATTTCCTAGAGACAAGAGAGTTGGATTCATGTGTACACCATGGCCTAGAAATGGCACTGGAGAACGTCATGGATGAAAATATTGGTGCATCAGCACTATATCATTTGGATAATCTATGCAATGATGTGTTTCAAAGTATTCCTAAAGTAACGGATGAACGTACTTTGTTCCGGTTCATAGGTTTGACTGCTGCTGGTGAAAAGGACGGTGAAAAATGGGATGGTGAGAAATGCTATGCTTTCAATGACATCAAGAATGGGAGATTGTCTTTCGGTGCCCCTAAACTGTTCAATGACCCGATGGATCCGTTGATTAGGGTATGGGCTAAAAGTAGGTTGAAACATCCAGATGACTTTGATGATAAAAAGCTCTATCAGTTGATTAACGATACACTGGATAAGATTAGAATTAGTTGCTTGATTGACCCGCTGCGATTTAGCATAATGCGGAAATTTAAGACCCCTACAATAGCCGATTGCAACCAACTGATGTGGGCTCACTATGCTGATAGCCATAGGGGCATCTGCATTCAATACAGGGTAAAGCCTGATAATTTGGTCGATGATAATAATAAGATAGTGAGACTCTTAGAAGTGAACTATGATAAGGGCTTTCCAGTAGATGGTAATATACCCCTTGTAGATTCGCTTTGTGTGAAAGGTGATTACTGGAAATACGAGAAAGAAACAAGGCTAATTATGTACTCACGAAAAAATTTGAATGACTATTATTCGCAAGATGGGTATGAGATTGAGGCGGTATATATGGGTTGCATAATAGAGCATGAAAAGCGTGATTATCTGAAGAAAATATTGACGGGTTCCGGCATCAAGTTGTATCAGATGGATTTCTCTAAAGAAGATATATCCAAACTGGAAGCACATCAAATTTATTGAAATAGATTAATGGGCAGAAAAAATGTTCAAAGTATGATGGGGATTGATGACATATTTATAGGCTTTCTAATTTCCTATATAGCAGGTTCCTTGCCCTCCTTGAAGGATGTTTTCTTCAAGAAGAGTAAAAGGTCAATGAAGGAACTAGTGGAGAACTGCTATAATGAGGCCTTGAAGAAGTGGATGGCAGATAGTGCCGTCAGGGAGAGTATTGCCCAGAAGGAACCGGTTAAATCTGGAAACTTACAAGATCTTTGTAACTATCCTGAAAAGGAGAATTACACCACCGTCATTAATGACCTTTTGAAATTTTGGGCTGAAGAAATACGGAAGAATGAGGAATTATCCAATTACATACAAACCCAGGAGATAAAGGCTGTAGGAGATAAAGTAGATAAACTCGTTGAAATTCTCGTGAAACAGGGTGAGGTGGAAGAATCGCACCTTATCCGTAGAGGCTTGACAATCCATAAACCTGTAGAAGGATATATTCGTAGGTATTGTGCATCTGACAATAATGAAAGTAACTATTTGTCTTACCTGTTGGGCACTAAAGAACGTCATACTTTGGCTGACTATGTAGTGGGGATAGAGCCTGTAGGCGCAAATAAGTTTATTCTTTATAGCAGTGCACAAACTGGAAAAACAACTGAATTAAAGCAATTGTGCTGGGAACTCCAGCAGAGTGGCTTATTCCTACCTGTTTGCTTTGAAGTGAGGAATAATACCCGTCTGAAAAGAGGTGATTTGCCTAACTTCCAATATTCTTATACAAGGGAAGTCGTAGTGGTGATTGACGCGCTGGATGAAGTGAATGGACAAAAGTATGAGGACCTATTAGAGGAGATTGGTGGTTATGCTTACGACCATCCAGAAATTAAAATCGTACTATCTTGCCGCAGCAACTATAGAAGAGAAAGTCAACTGAATCTCTTTAAGGAGCTTTTCTTAGAGGAATTGAGTACTGGCGATGCTATTGCACATATAGACAATGTGTTAGGAAAAGGTAATGGTCTATTTAGTGTTATAAGAGATAATGAGCTAAGAGATTTTATAAAAAATCCTTTCTTCTTGAATGTACTGATAGATGCATACAATGATAATCCACTGAAGATGCCCAAAACAAAGGCTGGCATTTATCGTTTGTTTATAGAGAAGAGTTATAAGAACGAAAGAAACGGAAAGACTGTGCCCCTAAAGGCTAAACACAGTTTTGAAGAGTCTTTGCAATTGCTGGAGAGGGTTGCGTTGGGCTTATCGCTGACAAATGCCCAAACTCTCAGTGCAGCAGAGCTAAGGGAATGTCTGTTAAATGATGATAACGTAGAGGAGTGTTTGCGTTATGACCTTATTCGATGTGAGGATGGTTTATACTCTTTTAAGCATAATGCTTTTAGGGAATGGCTTGTGGCAAACTACTTATATCGTAGTGGCCTGAAAAAGGCTAAACAATTAGCTACACATCCCAATGGACGCATAAAGCCTGAATGGTATAATATCATTATGCTTTGGGTCTCAATGTATGGCATAGATAGGCAAGAGGAAATAAATGCGATTCTTGGTTGGTTAAAGGGTGCCAGCTTGGACCTTGTTATTTACATTGACAAGGAGATGTTGTCTGAAACTATTCGTGATGAGGTCTTTAAGGGGCTGTTGCTGGAATATAAGGCACTGGGCATCCGCATGGCAAACATCATGACCAACGATTATCAAGACTTACTTAAATTCGGACAATCTAAGGGTACTGTAAGGTTTATGGTAGAGGAAATAAATGAGGCTCAAACGGATACTGCGTATTATGCAGACCTAATGTATTTGTGTTATTTCCTCAATTGGGATAAGCTATATTTCGAAAATAAAGAGTTGACTGAAGCACTTTTTTGTGCATTGGAGAAAAAGACCAGCGAAGTTCTTGTTGGCGAAAGGTCTCATGATTTATCATTTCTCTATTTTAACAATATCTTCTTTGCCAAGAAAGAATATGTTGAAAGGATATATGGTATATTAGGTAAAACGAACCATTACGAGGCTATTAAGTCAATGATACGCCTTATTGATGTTGCTGGTTGTGTGGATGAGTATATAGATTATATCCTGGAAAAAGAAAGATATGTGCATAATCAGCACGAAGGATACACAACACATGTCGTATCAAGGGATGTTATCTATGAAACACTTTCGAAAACAAAATCTTTAGACGGGGTTAAAAAACTTCTTCAGCATCAGTTCCAAAATACCCATACGCTTTATCATGATGAGCAGGATGCGTATAGGAAGATGATGACGGAAGTTCTTAATCGTGTTTGTGATTATATAAAAACTGGTAATGAGGAGCTGGCAGATGTTTTAGAAAACTACTATAAAACACTTTTCAAAGAATATCATTATCATTTTGACCATAACAAGGAGTCAGCAGAATTGTTGCAGATTCTGAGGAATTGTTATATTAAATCTGGGCTTCGTGAGAGGGGACGAAAAGTGTTCTATGAAAAGCAGAATAACATCTTTGCTCCACACAAAGAAGAGACCACAAATTGGGAAAGTACAAGGCTGGTGTTCACTATGGCTGCGTTATGGATAACTGTAGAGGATGTGGAAAATGATTTCAGTAAATTCTCTCCGTCTAATGAGTATGATTGGGCTAAGGCTAGTTGGTATAGAGAGATACCTGTTGCAGAAGTGTCAGAATGTGCAAACAGACTGTATCAGCAGATATTCCCGCAACCTACATCATTCACCAAAGGCCGCGAAAGAAGACAGAAAGCATTTAATGACTTCGCTGATTACCCGGTTTTTAAGCAACTTGTCCTTGAGATGGTGGCAGACTTGGATGAACATACCACCAGAAGAGAATATGGTAGGAAATTGCGTGATTTGGATGAAGGATATAATACGTATGCATTCAGTTTTATCCTTCAATTTGTGAAACCAGATGATACATACGATGTTAACGGTATCATAAAAGGGATTAAAAACAGGTCTTTGTACGATGCCTTCTTTATGAAGGAAATAGAAGGGAAGATGACCTCTTCCAATAATGAGCTAACAATAACGGAAGAGATGAAATCCCGTTGTCTTGATTATGCAAAGGAAACTGTTTTGAACATTTGTACAGGAAGTGAATGCTTCTATGGCAAAGACGCGCTGTCGCTTTTGATGAGGGGCTATTTTGATATAACTCCTGAATTGTTGCCAAAGTTGTTGGATTATGGTTATATCAGTATTTCAAGAAAAGACGAGGATGGTTTCTTCAATAGAGAGTATTCTTTGTTTGAATATGTCACCGAGAGGATCGAGTTGGAAAAGTTAGCTCCTTTAGTCATAGAAAAACTGAAAAATAATGTTGATAACGAGAACTACAGACTTTCTTACGATTTTGCAAACTATCTGTTAAAGAATCACGTTGAAGAAGGGTATGGTCTAGTTTTACGTTTTGCTCTATCTGGATATAGTATGTCTTCAAACATTCTTGAAGAGTTGATAAAGACTGGTAAAAAAACAGATGAGATCAAAGCGGCCTCAAAAAGTATGGATGAGTCTGACAGAGTGTTTTGTTATTCGTCTCTTGTCAGAAATGCTGGTGAAGAAATATGGGTGAAAGAGAGGCTGGAACATGAGTACAAGACATTTAGCGGGTATGCCTTGAAGAGGGCTTTGCAATTGTTGCTGAGTATAGGAAGCATGGATGCATTGGATTATCTGCATATGAATCCTGAGATTATTAAGGATGGGGATGATTACCATTTTCTTTATGATAATCCCAATGCGGTTCCTTCGCTTTGCTATTTCATTGCCTACATTGATGAACATAAGATAGATTCTCATTTTATTCTAAACAGCATATTAACGTCACTTGAAAGAACTGCTGTTAAGAGTATGGATGCCTTGTTGGAGGTAAAGAGCTATCTGCGTCAACTGACACAAAAAGGACAGCGATTTAAGTATCTGAACAGGCTGATTTTATTATACGAGGATAAATATTATGCTGCAGGATATGGAATTACAACCATAAAGGAAGCTATGGTGAAGGTTGATTCTGATGAATATACAAAAACGGGAAAGAAAGTGGAAGAAAATAGAGTTTGGGGTGAAAACGATGGCGTTTATATCTCGTATAATTGGGAAGGTCACTCTTCACACATAGTTGATTTCCTATGCTTTGTATTGGAGAATAAAGGCATTCCATATTTGAGGGACAAAAAAGATTGCAACTATTTGGACAACATTAAAGAGTTTATGAATGCAATCAGAGTAGGCAAGACCGTGATAGTCGTATTCAGCAGACCTTATCTGAAGTCTAAGAATTGCATGTATGAACTATCGGGTATATTGCAAGATCCATGTTTCAAAGAGAGAATACTTCCCGTTGTTGTTGATGATACAATCAGGGATGACCAGTTTTACGTGGAATTGGTAAAGTTTTGGAAGGAGCTAAAAGATAAACAGGAGGGAATAGGAAAGCAATTGCTGGATATTGACCCTGACATGGCAGAGCCACAGCAGGTAAAATTGAATGAGATTAATACTGTGTATGGGTTGTTGAAGGTGATTAAAGACTATGTTGACTGGGAGAATGCTGAAAATCTTGATGCTTTATGCGCCACAAGATTCAAGGCCATTATAGATATCATTCTTGCAAAGTAGGGTTGCTATGACTCAAGACGAAATGTAGATTGAGAAATGGAGTGAAGTTATCGACTTCATGGAAACCAAGCACCGCATAGAAGAGCACCTGATGCTCAATAGGATCAAGCACAACTGGATGTTGATGAATACGGGAGAAATGAAAGAAGACAGATCGCAGATGTTTCTTGAGTTGCAGGTAGTGTGGGAGAAGTATAGGAGGGTGAATCAGTGGGTGTAGTTTTAACATTTAAATCATAATGCTATGGCATTAAAATTAAGCAAGAATGTTGTTGCCCACTAAAAGTTGTGGACGTAATTAAAAGTTAAAAATCAAACAACATGAGTCCAAAGAACCCGTCAAGTTCTTTGTCAATACTGAGGTTAGATTTGTTAAAGAGGTCGATGAGTGGTGTTGTATCGGTCAGCGAGATTCCTATGACCTGGAGTGCGTTGTAGACTGACGTTTCGAGTTTCATCTTGTGGTGAACGATGGCGACCAAACAGTAGCTGATGATCGCAGAGTATATCTGGATACGAACGGCGTTTTCGGAGTCTCCCCAGAACTTCTTGATCTTCAGATGCTGCTTTACCCATTTGAAGAACAGCTCCACGGACCAACGGTTCTTGTAAAGGAGCGCTATTTCTAATGCAGTGATATCCATTGCGTTAGTCAGGAAAAACGAAGTATCTGCCCTGCTCTTCATCGTAGTATTCAACCCTTCTAAGCTGCGCCGGATAGTCGTTCTTGCTCTTGTAGGTGGTGAGCTCGATAATCGAGTCGGACAACATGCCCTTCGGCATCCTTCTCTTCCACTTAACCGCCTTGTATTGGAGGTTCTTCTTGGCCCTTACGACGAAGAAAGCGCCGGCACTTGGGCTTCGACATCGTAGAGAGTATGGATTTTTATCCCGCCCTTTCTCTTCCGGAACTTCGCCCAGCAGAAAACCGCGAGGCAGAGCTCGATGGTTGTGGAATCGAATGCGCAGACAGTCCCGCCAAGGTTGAATATCTTCGTAACATTCTTATTACGAGCTTGTTCCACCATATAGTAGGCGAACTCCTCAAAGATGCGATAATCCCTGTTCTGGTTCGCTTTGGCCAGGTTGCTACGGGTCACTGAATCTCCGAAACCGAGGAACTTAGACTTACCGCTGTGAACCTCAACCGCTACTATCAGGTCTCTCAGACTTTCGCGTCTGGAGAGTTGACCGAACATAAGAACTTTCAGTTGATTCCAGCATGAGAAGTGCTTTATGTAGCTGTCACCCTGATACTTATGAACGAGGTAGTTAAACTTGTTTCGGTCAAGATACGAAGCTAATTGAGCGAAAACAAACGATCCTTCATGCATAACTGTCTGATTTGCAGGCAAAGTTACGATTGAAAACCGTTTACTCGTCAAACACCTGGCTCATCTCTCCTTGGGGGCGCATCATCGTGTCGTTTGGAGTGCGCAGTTCGATGCTGAGCATCTGGGATGCCGAGGCCTCCTTCCTGCCTGACGTTGCTGCAAAAGATGGCATAGGCACAGACGAACCGCCGTCATACAATTGCAGGAACTCACCCTTGGCTTCTGAAGATTCCTGCTCGAGGGCATACCGGGACTTGCTGTCGTAGAACTTCCATGCCGGGATGCCAAGTTCCGCCAATCTTGCTTTATAGGAGATGTCGTTCTTCTTGCAGAAGGTTATAACCTCCGCAACTTCTTCGCGTGTCATCATAAGAAAAAAATGTTTTTTCGCGAAGGTAACTATGAAGTTTCAGGACTCAATGACGGGCGTCACCGTAGGCTTACGTGGATATTGTCTCCGAGGTTTGATTTCGATATCCGTAGACCAAGAGCCCTGAGTTTCCTCACTATCTGCTCGAACGGAGTATTATACGTAAGCCTCCGGTGAGGTACGTGTTGCGATTTTGTTCTGATTAGTTGCGATTAGTCTCGATTTTGTTACTAATCGCAACAACTTTGTCAAAGTTGGTTCCGAGACGCCCAAGCTCTGGGAAGGAGTTCTTCGAGGTCGCGACCATCACGCAGGTAGTATGGAATTTGTTTGAAGACATCCTCCATCCACACACGCGGTTCAATGCCGGCATTCTTGCAGGTACCTATCAGAGAGTACACTATCGCTGCGCGATATGCGGAGGCATCATTGCCGCAGAAGAGCCAATTTCTTCTTCTCAAAGCTAATCAAAAAGACGAACAATTAAAGGAGGAATACGCGAAAGCAGAGGGAGATTTACGTGATTATCATAAGGGCTTGTCCTATTTCGAATAGATTTCCTCCACATAGCACTCGCAGCAGAACAATCCTTTGATGTCTACATTGTCGGAATAACAGATAACTGATTCGGACCAGCCCCTCGTAGGAGGTCGCTGGTCCGAACTATTTCTATTTCAGAGTTACAGGGTTAAGCCATGACTCATCTGGTTTTGCGATAAGTCTAGCATCTTGATACCCCGCTTCTAAATCAAGTATTGTTCTAGCTATATAAAGCTTGTTTTCCCGGTCTGTCTGCAGCACAAGCGCAAAGTCCGGGGATGCAGAATATGCGCCATCCAGGAAGATGGGCATTAAGAATGAGATGTTGTCAAATCTAGGGTAATAGATTGGCACGATGTATTTGTAGTTTCGCTGGGCAATCGCCAGGGCGAAATCAATCGCATCATATAGCTTTCGGGCGAGGAGGTCCGGACTCTTGTCCCTCATGTGTTGGGGGAAGCGGTCAATCCGTGCCTCGATGATATGGGACAGAGAGTTGTAGTCTTTATCGATACGCCAGTCGTCGGAAGTGTTGAAAATCACCTCATTCACATCCTCAAAGAAGACAGGGGGCTCAGGGTGCTGACCTTCGAAACCATATCTGCGGAGGGTAGAATAACTCTCCTCGGCGGTGCGGATAGGGTTGAGGTAAACTTCCAGATCATCGGCCTGTTTTACCTCGGCAATGATGTATAGCGCATGGAAGAATTTATCCAGCAGGTTGGTGTTGAACATAATGTACTTTCCATCTGCGCTCTTCAGTACTTTCCCTTCGTTCTTTAGCTTGACGAAGATCGTCTCCAGGTACATCTTCAAGATAGGATGTCTGAGAACGGATTGCTTGTTCTTGAACTTCCAGCTTTCCGGGATGGTACTGTTAGCGATATCCTCTAGAAACTCTTCGCACGCATCAATGTTTTCGAAGTAGAAATCGCCCATCTTGAAGCTCCTTTCCATTGTTTTTCGAATACTACCGTATGCGCGAAGCTCTTTCAGAGTGCCCCATGATACGCCTGTAAAGTTGCCTGAAACTATATCCTTCTCGAACCATCCATAGACGGCCTCGCCGGAAACGGTTTTATAACCGGTATCGAAGGCTTTGAATTTTACCCATCGTTCCGTAACCTGCCTACCCTTAATATCAGTCGTATATCCGCTCCAGTTCAAGGAGAGGATTTCTGCTGAATTGGCCCGATCGCGGATTTCTTGGGAAGTAGGCTCCTGATCTGTGCCACTGAGCACGTCCTGGAGTTCTTTGAGATAGGTACCGTTGCGAAGATTGGCAACATAGCCGATACGAAGGAGGCCATCATAGGCCTTTGGGGAAGCATTTATTTCTTCCATAATAATTGTCCCTTTCACGCCGGACATTATACTTGGCTTCAAGTCTGACCCGGCGCGAAAGGGAGGACAATGTCTGCGAAGCCTCTGAAAGATGGGACCAGTCGCCCATCTGTTTCAATTCAATATTGATGGAGCCGACAATCATAGCTCACGTCTGCAAATATAGCATATCATTCTTAAGTATGCAAATGAAAAACGGGGTCAATACGCGACAATTATATGCCCTCCCACCCGGTCGCCGAGGAGCAGCTGCCGCTCTTG
>ERZ780002.520-NODE-520-length-14079-cov-2.37928_pt1 | contig 14079 bp, 15 predicted proteins | sample MGYA00511947_ERZ780002 | MGnify/ENA primary metagenome ERZ780002 (study PRJEB29588, sample SAMEA2148558) | human gut metagenome | biome: human gut; feature: human-associated habitat; material: faeces | place: Denmark | collected 2008/2010 ... | reverse complement strand
TCCTTGGATATTCAAGAAAGATGACTACCTTTGCACTGTAATCATTAAATCAATAAAGTTATGAAAATCGGAGACAAGAACTTTAACGAAGCATTGAGCATTATTGCTAAATCACCATCAAGGGTTAATATCACTATCAATGAGCCTGTTGAGGATAACTATTCCAATGTTTATCCTATTCTTTTACATCAGGCGTGCCCAAAACTTATCAGTAATTTGATTGAAGCCGGATTTTCAATAGGTGTATGCCGGAAAGGTACTTGGGTTGATAAATTTTAATTTTAAGTTATGGCAGAATTTATCCATATTTCAGGTGAGTTTTATATTAAACAGTGTGAAACAGCCCCACAGGCATACGACATTTATCGTAAGAAAAATGAATGTTAATAGAGAAAGGCATCCTAATGGTAAAATGGAAGACATTTCTTATGCAGTTCCTCTTCCGTATGCACTTCATCGTATAGCGAATGCGTTGGCAGCAGAAGAATCAGCTAACATTCATGAGCTTGCAGATAATCTTAAGAAATATCAGGATGATTTCTTGGAAAGCGTTAAACAAATAGTGAAAATTTACAAATCCTAATTATAAATAAAAGAAATTATGGCAAGTTTTAACAGAGACAGGTTCAGGGCAACACCCCTGTCAACGGTAAATTCAACCGTTACGGAAACAAAGCAGTATGACACCTACTACGGTGGAAGTAGTGACTATGCACCATTCTTTAAGAATGTGGAGGGTGTGACCATTAAGAGGGTCCTCCCAGCACATGAGCCAGGAGACAGTCCTTACGTTCCTATGATGACTTCAATGCTTGAGTGTGAAGTTGAGGACAAGAAGGATGGTGTGGTTATTGGTAAGAAGATTGCCAAGAAGAAAATCTTTATTGCCACACTTCATGCAGGATCAAAGTACGACATCATTGATGAGTACATTAAGAGGGTGTATGCTCTTGCAGAGCAGTATCAGGATAAGGATGAACGTAGTAGATTCCTTAACCCAATTACAGGCTATAGAATGGGTAAACAGTGGGTTTCAGGCATTCGTCCACAGCTGGAGTATGTCTATTATGCACTCATTAACGGTCAGATTTATCGCGATAGCTTGAAGCCGAAGCAGATGGAAGCCCTCAATAAGGAGTCCGCTGAAATGTGTGCACAGGATGATACAGCAGCAATAGACATTTTCAGTGATCCTTCAACTGGCTACCCTATTCAGTGGTCACGTGAAAAAGATGAGAATGGTAAGACTGTTGAAGTTTTGAAGGCACTCCCGCTTCCTCGCACAATGTCGTGGGATCAGTATTTTGAAAAGTACGCTGTTCCTGATAAGGTGCTTGAGGATCTTCTTAAGCTTCCTTCACTTAAGAGCCTGTATGTTGGTTCCTATCGGAAGAAGGACTTCGAATATGCACTGGATGGCCTGAAGAGGTTTGATCAGAACAATGGTTACAATATCTTTGCTGATGAAGACTATCTGGACTATATAGAAAGAGCGGAAGCTGAGCTTTCCAAGAAGTGGGGTTCAGAGGAGGAAGCTGGTTCAGCACCACAGCCAAAGACAGCACCAGCACCTCAGGAGGAAGCACCTGCAAAGCCGAAGCCTGTTACAAAGAAGTCGGTGGCTAAGAAAGTGGCATCTGAAGAACCGACACTGGAGCAGAAGCTGAAAGTTATTAATGAGGAATTTGTTAGACAGTATGGTAATGAGTATGAGGAAATTACTACTGATGACTTGGGTTCTGATCTAGATTCCATCTATGCACTTGCAGTTAAGAAGGAGGATCTTGGCTATGATCTTGACCATGTTCCTGGATGGGATGCTAAACCTGAAGCACCTGCAAAGCCGAAGCCGAAGCCAGTTTCAAAGGTTGAGGATTCTAAGCCTGAAGCAGCTCCTGAACCAGAGCCACAGGCAGCAGCTTCACAGCCATCAGGCAATGCAACGGCACAGTCTGCTCTGGAAAGAATTAAGGCTATGCGTGAAAGGGCTAAAATGAACAAACAATAATGAAGTAGTAAATGTGATTGAGGGGTGGCAGTGATACCACCCCTCTTTTAATCTAATCATATATGATGAAACAACCTTTAGCAATAATCAGCACGGACTGGCATATTAAGGCTGATAATAAGGAATCAATTTTGAGTATTGCAGAACAGGAGATACAGTTGGCTCAGAACTGTGGTGTGAGTACGATTATATGGCTTGGCGACATATTTGACAGTAGAACGAGCCAGGGTCAGGAGCTTCTTACCCTTATGGATAGCATCCTGAATATGTATTATCTTGCAGGGTTGACCGTACACTGTATTCCTGGAAATCATGATAAAACAGATTACGGTGATGATAAAAGCTTTCTAACAGTGTTCAAGTATCATCCAAATTTCCATTTACATGAAGAACTGGACATGTTTGTTCTTGGGCAATATAAATTTTGGTTAATGCCTTTTTACAGACAGGATGTGTATCTTGAGAAATTTGAAATGTGTACCCCTTTGGGTCGGTGTGTTCTATTCAGCCACACAGCTATTCAGGGTTCTATCAACAATGATGGCAGTAAGGTGGAGTCTTCCATTAAGGCTTCTCTGTTTAAGGGGTTTGAAAAGGTCTTTCTTGGGCATTATCATAATAGACAGCAGCCAGCCAAGAACATCTTTCATCTACCGAGCGTGCAGCAGAACAATTTTGGGGAGGATGAGGACAAGGGTTTTACCGTTCTGTATGATGATCTGTCCTTTGACCTTGTAAAGTCAGTTTTTAAGCCTTATAAGGAGATTGTAGTTGATGCTCGGACAGTCACCTCGGAGGAACTTGTAGAACTTTCCAAGCCGTCCGTAGATGGGGTGAATCTGCGTCTTACGTTTATAGGGGATAAACAGGCAGTAAAAAAGATTGACCGAAAAAAATTTACAGCTGTCGGTATAAGTGTGCAGGTTAAGTATGATGATGTTAATGTTGATGAGGCGGATGAGCACCAGAATATCATTGCAATGACCGGAACCAGTATTGCGGAGAAATTTGAAGAATTTTGTAAGGAAAAGGGTTATGATTATATAAAGGGTTACGAACTATTAAAAGAAATAATGAAATGGCAGGAATAGAAGAACTTGTATCCACTCTACAGAAGAAATTCGGTAAGGAGATTGTAGCTGGGAACACTTCACAGGAAGTTACATTCATATCGTCAGGCAGTATGGGTCTAGACTTGGCCTTGGGTGGTGGTTATCCTCTTGGGAGAATAGTGGAACTCAGAGGATATGAATCAAGCGGTAAGACGACTCTTGCACTTACAGCCTGTGCAAGTATTCAAAGGCAGACAGGTAAGGCGATTATCTATGTTGACAGGGAGAATGCTATTGACATGGACTATGTGGAAGCTCTTGGCGTGGATATCTCTCCTGATAAATTCATTTTGACACAGGCAGGCACTGCCGAGGAATGTCTTGAAATTATACGTGAATCAGCGAAGTCAGATGCTGTTGGTGGCATTGTCATGGATTCTGTGGCGGGTATGTTTTCCACGGGGCTTTCGGCTATGTTTCCACGGTGCTATCTGGATGCGGAAGTGGGGGATGCCAAGATGGGTGTTCTGGCTCGACTGATGTCAGCGTGGCTTCCAGGAATTGTGGGTGACTTGAAGAGAAACAACATCATTGCTCTGTTCATCAACCAGTATCGTGAAAAGATAGGCGTGATGTATGGTTCACCTAAGACAACTCCAGGAGGAAAGAGTTTGGGTTTTTATGCAAGTCAGATTCTGGATATTGCTAAATCAGGTGTTATAGGTGATAAGGGTGAGGAATCAGCCATTCACGTTAAGGTACGCGTGGAGAAGAATAAGGTTGCACCACCACTTCGCAAGGCGGAGTTTGATATTCGTTTTGGAGAGGGTGTTGATAGGGCTTCTGAAGTGCTTGAGCTGGCTGTTGGTTATGAAGTCATTGAGAAGAAAGGCACGTTTTTCCGCTATAATGGTAGTTTGATTGGTCAGGGTGCTGAAAAGGCAAGAATTTTTCTTAGAGACAATCTAGAACTGATGCAGGAGATTGAATCAAAGATAACAGAAAAGATTTAGGCGTATGCGACTGGAAACGTTAAGATTAAAGAATTTTCTATCTTTTAGGGAATTGAACCATACATTCCGTAATGGGGCGACCCTTATTCAGGGTAAGAATCTTACGGATGATAGCAAGGAGACAAATGGTGCTGGAAAGTCCACTATGGAAGCTGGCATTTCTTATGCACTGATGGCTACACCGCTTCGTAAGCAGACATTGGATAGGGATCTAATAAGGTGGGGTGAGGAGGAAGCAGAAGTTGAATTAACACTGTTTTGCCCAGTAAGGAATCAACGGCTTAGAATTTTTAGAAAAATCCGTAGCAAGGGATCAGCGACACTTGAACTATATGTAAATGAACAGCCTGTTCAGTTTGCTTCTGTGCTGGAAGGAAACAGGTACATTCTGGACTGGATAGCTATAACACCTGACGACCTAAAGTCATTCTATATCCTTAATAAGGAAAATTATAAGTCGTTCTTGAGTGCTTCCAATACAGACAAGCTTGCTCTTATTAATCGGTTTATGAAAGCAGAGCAGCTGGAAGCCGCTGATGATGTTGTAAAGGAGAGAAGCATTCCTTACATTGAAAAGCGCGATGCGGCTCAGAAAAAGGTTTTTTCGGTGGAGGGGGAATTAGACGCTTACAGGAGTCAATTGACCCATGAACAGTCCCGTAATCTTGATGAGGAGCTTGAACAGCAAATTGGGGTGATTAACGAGCGAATAAGTGGGTATAGACTGAGGATTCAAGCATGTGAGGATGATAATAGGCAGATGGAAGAACTGCAAGGTAAGGTTGAGCTGGAAGTTGATCAGAAAAAGAAAGTCTTGGCGACAGTGAAACAATCACTTGAAGCAATGGTGGTTGACAACACACTTGAACAGCAGAAGGAATCAATCAGGCAGGAACGTCAGGGGTTGGATAATGCAGTGCTTGAAGCACGTAATTTTCGTAACGAAGAGAATAGAAGACTTGATGAAACGAACAGAAAATTGGCTGAACTGAATAAGATGCTTGCAGGTACTGTTACGTGTCCACACTGCCACCACAGATTCCTACTCAATGATACGGAACACTCTATTGCCGCACTTGAAAGTGAAAAGGTAAATCTAACTTATGATGTGCAGATTCATAATGACACAATCAATGAAGTTAATAAAGTGCTTGATGAACTTGCAGACAATCTTTCCACCTATGCTGGTAAGGAGGAGGAAATTGTTGAAGCTATGAATAAGCGTGATATTGAATTATCAGCATTGCGTAAACAGGTTGCGGAAGCGGAGCGTACAATTTACAGTAAAGAGGCCTTATTGAGTCAATATGAGGAGACTGTTAATCGTAACAATTCTACTATTGAAAATTTACAGAAGGATATTCAACAGGAGGAGGAACGAATTGTTGTACTGGAAAAGAATGGCATTCAGACAAAGGTTGAAGAATATGAGGGTTTAATAACTTTGACGGAAAGGAAACTGGAGCGTGCTCAGAAGGAACTTGAAAAGGCAGAAGCTGAACTCAGTGAACTTCAACAGTGGGGGCAGCGATTTAAGGACTTTAGAATGTCATTAGCCTGTGGCCAGCTGAAAGTGATTCAGGATGCTGCAAACCTGTCTCTTGAACGGCAAAAATCTGAACTTCGTGTTTCCATTGACGGTTTCAAGGTGAATGCTAAAGGTCAGATTAAGAGTGAAATTACAGTGCTTGTTATCAACGGTGAGGGTGAATATAAAAGTTTCTGGTCATATAGTGGGGGTGAACGTGCTAGAGTGGAGATGGCTATGATACAGGCATTTCAGGAAATGCTCAACGCTACGAACCCCTATGGTGGGCTGGATTTTTTGATGATTGATGAAGTGCTTGAAGGGACTGATCCTCTCGGGTTAAGTTTACTTATTGAATCGTTGAAGGACGTAGAAAATCCAGTTTATATAATTAGTCATGTGATGAACATTAAGGTTGGAACACCAATTTTAACTGTTGTGAAAGAAAAGGGTATAAGTAGAATTGAATGAATGGTAAAACGATAATAGGCGTTGATCCTGGAAAAGAAGGATTTATAACTGTAATGAGGGGTGGTGCGTTTGTTCATCACCCTATACCTATGGTGGGTCATCGGGAACTGGATATGGTTGCCCTTTCAGCTTTAATTGTTAGCATTGCAAGTGAATGTGATCCTAAGATGACACAGGTTGTTATAGAGGATGTTCATGCTATCTATGGTAGTTCTGCTGGAGCAACGTTTACATTTGGAGGGATAGCCTATGCCCTTAGAATGGGATTCATTATGGTGGGGCTTCCTGTTGTGCTGGTAGCTCCTAAAAAGTGGCAGAAGGAGATGTTTGAAGGAATTAAGGCTGATCCAGATAAAAAGGTGATGTCCATAGCAGCCGCAAAGCGTTTGTGTCCTGGAGCTGATCTACGAAGAACACCAAGGTGTATCAAGCCTGATAACAATCTTACCGATTCGATACTCATTGCTATTTATGGTTCAAGACATTATGTATTATGAAATGGGTGTTAAAGTGTTCAAATAAGGCAGATTGTGAATTTGCTAATAGTGGCAAGTGGCTGGAGTCATGTTGCTATACTCTAAAGTATGATAAAAAGAGAAAAAGAATGTTTCCAACTTCAGATGAGGATGTAAGGTGTCCAGTCTGTGGCAGGATTCTTCGATGGGAGGAACAGTCCGTTCCTATATCAAATTTTGGTGTCAGTACATTTAATGGTCTTTCGGATGAAGCAAAGAAGAAAGTTCTTCGTGAAAGGTTTGATGCTGACAATAAGCGTACTGGGAATGACATTAAGGCAAATAATCATCGTAAGGCGATGGAAAAATTAATAGGATATGACAAGCAATGAAATGTTTTTGGATGCCTGTCAAGGCATTGTAATGAACTGCAACAGGCAGATTCTTGTGATTAAGATTATGGATGGGTGGCGTGCAATTTTGGCAAAATATGTTCGTCTTCCAAATAGAGAAGTTCGTTATTCTGAAGTTATAGGGCAGGACATTACTAGAATAGTACAAAACTTTCAAAGTAATTTTCAGAGTATGACAGAACAGCGTCTTGAAGAACTGGTACAGTCAATATGTATACAGACGTTCAAATTTGGAACGAGTGATTACATTTGGCTAACACAGGTGGATTTGAATAGAAGCTAATTGATATGTAATGACTACATTTGTGTTGTATATTGTTTAATGTTTTTGAAAAAAATGGATACGACACAGATTGTAAATTCAGCTATTGACACAGGCAAGGCTATTGGTGATGTTGGCATGATGGCTATTACGGCCGGATTCTTTTTGGTTCTTTCTGGAATTCTTATGGTTGTCTGTTTTAAGTGGTTTATTAAACTTATTAACAGCATGTTAGAGGATCAAAAGCGTACGATGGAAGAACTCCTAAAGGAAACTCGTAACCAAAATTTAAAGCTTGCAGAACTGTCAGAATGTCTTGCTCCTGAAAACCAGCTAAAGACAAAAGTGATTTCAAATGCTTTCTTTGACCTAGGTGTTGAAAAGGTTTGTCACGTCATTAAAAAGGTTAGGGCAGAAAATCACATTGTTGATAGGGAAGCAACAACGGCAAAGGTTCATAAATTGCTGAAAAATTTACATGATGACAGGAACAGTAAACTGGATTCGTTTACCTATTTAGGCAGACCTCTTTCAAGTTATACTGATGAAAAATGGGTTGATAAGGTTGTAGAAGTCGTTCTTAGCGAAATTTACAATGAAAATGGGGCTAATGATGAAAGGGCTAACACAAATGTTATAGCCGTGTATGATCAGATAAAGTTGGATTTTTATAGTAATATGATGCAGAGATAATTATGAGTCTTTTTGAATTTATAGCTAAATCACGTTCAGGTGTCTATAAGGATACTTCAGAAAATCGTAGACTTCATCGTGTAGGCCAGCGTTATGGTGTAACCCAACAGATTGTTGATGAGGGGGAACTTGTTCCTGGAATGCCTAATTCGACAAAGGTGAATCTGAAGAAGTACCTTTCAGATAAGATGAAGCACCAAGTAGATGCATATATTAATGCACTAAAGATTACTCCTGCTTGGAATGATATTGAGAGGCTTCGTGCTGTGACTAAATCTTATCAGGATATGTTTAATGGCAGTTTTGATTCCTTGCCTAAAAGCAAGAGAGCTCTTTTTGTTGAAATTGTTAAAAGACTTCAAAATAGAATTGCTGAACTTGGTGATGCGAAGAAACCTGATAATGCTGTTGTTACGACAAATGTGGGCACAAAATCTAAATTTGAACAGGCGGCTGAAAAGGCTGGTTTTGAACGTGGAGTGCCAATGCCTATTGATTTGGCTGACAGTAAACACGCTAATCCTAAATATATGAAATCAGTTGATGGAAGTTTTCGTCCATATACTTCTAATTGTCAGACATGCGTTGTTGCCTATGAACTTAGACGTAGAGGTTATGATGTAGAAGCAATGGGTGTTGGTGTTCAAAAGGGTTTTATTAATGAATATCAATACTCACTTGCACGTGATGCCACAAATGCCTTTTTGGGAATATCATTTAAGCGTTCTACATTAAATTGGAATAATTCAATTAAGAGTAATACACCTAAAGGTCGTCGTACGTATGTTGCTAATCTGTTTGATGCAACAAAAGAAGAGGGTCGGTATTTTCTTTCCATGAAGAATAGAAGAAGATCTACTGGACACATTGTTGTAGTGGAATCCACTGAGGATGGTAGAAAACTTTTAGTTGATCCTCAATCTGGGGAAAGAATTAATCTTACTGATGGTGCTGCCGTTGATAAATACTTTTCTGGAGTAGATGTTAAGCATCTCTATAATAAAGTATTTAGGGTTGATAATCTGGAATTTAATTCTGCCGTGTTTACTATTGTAACTAAAAATTCTGAATAAAATGATTGCTGAAAAGGACATATTGAAGATCTGTGAAGCAACAGGTTGGAAAGGTGGAGAACTTCTTTATGGAGGTTTTGCCGATGGAAAGTATTACGTATCCTATGGTGGTAAGAGTGAGGATGGTGTTATTCTGCTAGTGGGAGATCCTATAATTCTCATTGTAGAAAATGGTGTGTGTAGGGTTGCTACTGATAGTGAAAGGGTTTATTTTTATGAAAATTTCGTGAAAGATTAAGGAATAATCCTTGGATATTTCAGAAAAGTGATTATATTTGCGTTATAAAATTTAGGCTATGGGTTTGTTTGAATACATAATTAAAGCTAAATCTGGTGTTTATAAGGATAATCCAGAGAATAGGCGTTTGCACAGGGTTGGTCAACGTTACGGTGAACGTAAGATTGCTAACGAGAGCAATAGCGGCACAAAGCTTCCCTCCAAGGAAACCTTGGCACGTTGGAATGATAGAAAGAAATCCTTGGGTGGTGAGTATAAGACAATTTCCTCTATAGAGGAATTCCGTGACAATAAGGCTCGGGAGGTTCTTAGGGAGAAGTTGATTCAGGAGACTGTTGAAAAGGCCGTAAGGCATTTTGACAAGCCAAAAGCAGTTTTTTGTCTTGGTGGTGCTGCATCTGGAAAATCTTCATCACTTGTTTCATTGGGTTATGATAGTAGTAAGATTCCTTGTCAGTTAAATCCAGATGAATATCAGGAGAAAGCTTTTCAGGGTGATAATATGTTTTATAATTGGACAGATGCAGGTTCTGGTGCAGGTAGGTTGCATGATGAAACAAGTGCAATGACAAAGGAAGCTTATGAACGTGTTCTTACAACAGGTGGTGATTTTGTTAAGGATGGTGTTATGAGTAACTATAAAAAGGCACTTGCTGATATTCAGGCTGCGATTGGTGCAGGGTATGATCCTGAAATTGTTGGTGTATCTTTAGACACAGGTGAAGCCTTGAAAAGATGTCACGCACGTTATGAAAGAGCGGAAGAAAAGGAAAAATACTCTGGGCGTTTGGTTCCAGATGATATTTTGATAAGCGGTCATTCTGGTGCGGCTACAACTTTTGCAAGACTTATGATGGAGCACCCTGAACTTAAACTTAAATTGTTTGATAATAATGTGGAACGTGGGGAGAAGCCGATTCTTGTTTATGATTCCACCAAGCAGCCACCTATTTTGGATAAAGATAAAGTTTTGCAATTCTTTAAGAAAAGTGTTGCTTATAATCAAATTAAAGACTATATGGAAATGAAAAATGATTTTGCGAAGTCCATTCTTGACAACCCTTATAACAGGGTTGAGGGTGGTCAGAAGATTGAATTGTTCAATGTTCTGTCCAAGTACAGGTATCAGCGTCAGAATAGGCAGTTGACCACCTATGTTGCGTATGCCGAGGATCTTGGAATAACCAAGGAGGAAGCTTTGGCATATCAGAACTGGATAAATGACGGTAAGCCGACAGGCATTGAGTCCGACGAGCAGTTTTATGAGATTCAGAAACAGGTATATGGCAAGGTTGTTATAAAATTGTCGTGGCTTTAATTGATTTTTCATGGGTTATTCTTTTGGAAATTCAAGAACAACGACTACCTTTGCATTGTGAAAATTAAAAATGATTTTGTTATGAACATGATTGTTAAATCTAAAGACCAGTTTCGTCTGGCTACTGAAATCGCAGTTCAGGCACACAATGGGCAGGTTGATAAGAATGGAGTTCCGTATATCTGTCATCCTATTGCTGTTGCTAATAAATGTTCACTTCCAATAGCCAAGTGCATTGCTATGCTTCATGATGTGCTGGAAGATACAAAAGTTACAGCAACAGATTTGATTGGTATGGGTGTTGACCCCTATATTGTTGAATGTGTGGGGAAGCTGACACACAGAAAAGACACTCCATATTTGGACTATATTCAAAGTATAATTGATACAGGAATCTATAACGTCATCAGGGTGAAGTACGCTGATCTATGTGACAATCTTGATCCTATGAGGGGTGGTTTGAACGAGCGGAAGATGCCTTTGTATCTTAAGGCTAAAAGAATGTTGGAGGAAGCGTTATGTCGTGTATAGAACTAAGAAATGAAATCCTCCGTTTGAATTCTCTGTATAGGCAAGGCAAGCCGGAGGTCAGTGATGTTGAGTACGATTCACTTGTGGAGCAGTTGAGGGCTATATCTCCTGATGATGATTTCTTCAAGTCGGGTGTTGCTGAAAAGGCAACAGATAGAATGCAGAAGCTTCCCCTCCCTATGTTTTCTCTGGAGAAAATAAAGACGTTTAAGGAGTTTTTGACGTGGGTTGATAGGATGGCTAGGGCTGGGTGTAAAAATCTCGTAATAACGCCTAAATACGATGGAATAAGTCTTCTTGTCAGTGAACTGTCACAGGCTGCCTGGACAAGGGGTGACGGTGTGCAGGGTCAGCGAAGTGATGCACACTTTTCACGAATGAAGAATGGTGAGGTTGAACAGCCTGTGTTTGAATACACATGGGGTGAAGCCATCTGTTCCAAAAAGGATTTTGAATCCGTTAAGGGTGAGTATAAGAATGCTCGCAACATGGTTGCAGGTCTGTTCAATTCTCCTATGGGGGCTAATACAGAACAGATAGAGGCTGTTACCTTTGTAAGGTACGGCATTGATTCTGATGAAAATAAATCTGTTCAACTGGATTATCTTAATGGTCGTTACCAATACACTACACCATATAGACTGATACAGATTGAAAACATTCTCATGTATAATGAGAATGATGTGCTGGATATGTTGGATAGGCTTTATAGAGAATGGAAGCTGGGATATCAGATAGACGGTCTGGTGGTTGAAGCTAATGAAAACAGCGTTCGAAAGAAGCTGGGTCGTAAGCCGAATGGAAATCCTGACTATGCCGTTGCATTTAAGAGGGAGGAGTGGTTGCAGTCCTATACAACGACCGTGGAAAAGGTTGAATGGAATGTCAGTAAGGATGGCTGTCTGTGTCCTGTGGTGTGCGTAAAGCCTGTTGAAATGGAGGGTGCTACCGTATCCAAGGTAACAGGATATAATGCTAAATACATTCTTGACAATCATATTGCAGGTGGTTCCACGATAGATATCATTCGTAGTGGTGACGTTATTCCAAAGCATATTAGAACGCTTGGTTATTCTACGGAAACATGTTCAAAGGAATTTCCTGCTGTCTGTCCATGCTGTGGCAAGCCTGTTCAATGGGATGCGACGCATACCGAGCTTGTGTGTATGAATAAGAATTGTAGACAACAGGTCATTTCCAGAATGGTGTACTTTTTCAGAACAATGGGCTGTGAGGGTTTTGATGAGCCTATCGTGCGTCGCCTGTATGACGCTGGAATGGATAGCATCCAGCTTGTTGTAGCAAGCCGATCACTTGCGTTTATGCACGTACTTGGAGAGAATAAGGGGTTGGCCGTATATAATGAGATCTGGAATAAGGTGCTTAATACAAAAAATCCTGTTGCAAGACTTATGACCGCATATAATGTGTTTGAGGGTGTTCTTGCAGAAAAGACGGCTCAAAGCATCATAGATGGAAGTGAAGCAGTTCAGTATCTATTGCGTTTCGGTATTAACCAACCTATGAGAGACAAGGATATCTTGGCAGTTCTTCACGAAGAACTCTGTTCCATTTCTGGTGTGGGTGCTGTTACGGCTGACACATTCATTACAGGCATGAATAAGTTCTTGGACATGAGATGTCTGTATCCTTATTACACCTGCACCCCTAAGAAAAATTTGGCGGACAACTGTATGTATGTCTGCATGACAGGTTTTAGAGATAAGGCACTGGAAAGCGAGCTTATAAAGCAGGGACACGAAGTTCTAAGCGGTGTTACGGCCAAATGTACTGTTCTTGTAGTGGCTGACTTGAATTCAACAAGCAGTAAGATGCAAAAGGCTCAAAAAATGGGGATTCGTATTGTGGATAGAAAGACGTTTGAAGATGAGGTTTACAGCAATAAGGGGTGATGCGGTACTTCTATCGTGACAGTGCTTGGTGGCACATCGGATTTAGCTATGATCCGGAGCTGGTAAAGGAAGTCAAGTCCTTTGCCAATTCCGGATTTAACCCTGAATTGCGCGAATGGTACGTTCCTGTTCATATAACTACATCGGCAGCAGTGCAAAAGTGGCTTGTAGACCATAATTTTCGGGAGGAAAGGGTATATATACTATCCAAGAGGGTTGTGGAGTATCAGGAACCACCTGAAGTGATTACGGCTGACGATGTGCTTGCAGCATGCAAGGAAGTTGAGTTAAAGCGTACACCACGACACTATCAGGCGGAGGGCATTGCCTATATGATTAATCACGGTAACTGTATAAACGGTGATGACTGTGGGCTTGGCAAAACCGGACAGGCTATTGTTACTGTAGAGCTCATGGATGTCTTCCCTACGCTTGTTATCTGTCCAGCGTCTGTTAAATACAACTGGAAAAAGGAATGGCAGAGGTGGAATCCAGTCAGAACGGTGGGTATAGTGGAATCTGGAAAGAAGTATGATGAATCCGTATGGAACAGTGACGTGGTGGTTATAAACTTTGATATTCTTGGCGAGCGAAGTACGGATAAGCCAAAGGTGAAATATAAGGAGCTGTTGAAGAAATACTGGGGTTCATGTATAATTGATGAAATTCACTTTCTAAAGTCAGAAAAGGCAATTCGTACCCGAATGACCAAGAAGATAACGAAGCATATTGCTCACGTGTGGGGGTTGACTGGAACGCTGACGCAGAATCGTCCTCTGGAACTTATTCAGCCTTATCAGATACTTCGTAGATTTAGCGAAGTCTTTTGTGATACCCTTGCATTCAAGTTCAGGTACTGTGATGCCAAGAAGACGATGTTCGGTTTTGATGCAAGTGGGTTCAGCAATCTGGAGGAGCTTCACGAACTGTTGCGAATGGCTGGGTATGTTCGACGGGATAAAAGAGATGTGCTTACGGAACTTCCACCAGTTATAGAACAGACAGTTGATGTTCCTATAAGCAATGCAAGAGAATACCACCATGCGGAGGACGACCTGTTGAACTATCTGGAGGCAATAGATGTGGAAAGGGCAAGTTCAGCGGCCAATGC
>ERZ780002.507-NODE-507-length-14427-cov-2.69684_pt1 | contig 14427 bp, 12 predicted proteins | sample MGYA00511947_ERZ780002 | MGnify/ENA primary metagenome ERZ780002 (study PRJEB29588, sample SAMEA2148558) | human gut metagenome | biome: human gut; feature: human-associated habitat; material: faeces | place: Denmark | collected 2008/2010 ... | reverse complement strand
AGGTTTCCCGCCCAAAACAAGAGGCCTGCCGCTCATACCCTGAACAATACCGCCCGCTTTATCAAGTAATTCTTCATCGGTTACTTTAAGCGTAAAACTTTCGGCAGAGTTTGTGTTTCTGCTTATGCTTGTAATTTCAATGCTGTATGCTTTCGGCGTATTGCCCTCAAGAGTGGTATAAACAGTCGCTTTACCCGTTTTCAGTTCGGATTCTTTTGCAACTTCAAGTTTTTCTTTATTTTCTGTAAGCGAAGTATCAAATATGCCGTATATTCCGATGTCGCAGTTATCGGTAATTTTTCCTATAACTTTGTCGGAGAAATATCCGTTAAGACTGCCGGGGGAGCCGTTTGTGCTTTTTGTCACACTGCTTATTTCCGCTATAACCGCTTCACCCGAGGCAAGCGGCATAAGAGTGTAAGTGTCGCAGTCGCAAATGCCATGACCAAGACCCGCAAAGTAATTTTCGTTAGTGTCATAATAGGTTACAGTGCCTATGCCTGCACTGCTGTCACGCACCCAAGCGCCTATGAGATAATTGCCGGCCGTGTTTTTTATAGGAGCTATCTCTTTTGTAAGCGTTTTGTTGTCACGCTCTAAGGTTACTTCAAGGGTATTTCCGTCTGAATTAAGCGTAGCTTCACGCAGTGTTTCATTGCTTGTAATTTTAGTACCGTTAATTTCCTTTATAATATCGCTTTCTTTAAGTCCGCCTTTTTTTGCGGGACAAACATATTTACTGCCGTCAAAATAACTTTCGAGTTCAACTATCATAACACCGTCCGAATACATTTTAAGTCCGAACGGTTCACCGCCGAGATAAACATATTCCGGCAGTTCTCCGCTGTTGCAGGGAATAGCAGTGGCAGAAAGTGAAATAATAGCTGTAAGGGCAACTGATAAAAATTTATTAAAAAATTTAAAAAAAATCAAAAAAATCACCTACTTTCCGTTGCCATTCTTAGTTTTTGCATTTATAATATAAGAAAACAGGATTTTTTATTATTAAAAATTTTTTTGGAAGATAAAAAGTAATTAAAGCAGTTTGTAAGTCAAAAATGTTATTATTTTTATAAATTAAAAAATTTTACATTGAAAGGAATTAGAATGGATACTAATTTAAAAGGACTTACTTCGCAAGAGGTAAGTCGCAGAGTAGCGGAAGGTAAGATAAATATTACCTCAAATTTAAAAACAAAATCAATCGGCAGAATATTCAGAGATAATATTTGTACTTTGTTTAACGCAATCAATGTTGTGTTGCTTGCGGCGCTTGCGTTTGTCGGCTCTTACAAGAATATGCTTTTTATCGGCATTATGATTGCCAACACAACAATCGGTATAGTGCAGGAAATTCGTTCAAAGAAAAGTGTAGATAAACTGACTATCCTTTCCGAAAAGAAAGTTACTGTCGTGCGTGACGGCAGAGAGTGCGAAATAAGCAGAGATGAAATTGTACAGGACGATGTGGTTGTTCTTTCCAGAGGTTCGCAGATTCCCGCCGACTGTATTGTGTGTGAGGGCGAATGCAAGGTAAATGAAAGCCTGCTTACAGGCGAATCGGATCTTATAGAAAAAAAGGTCGGTGACGAACTGCTTTCGGGCAGTTTTATCAGTCTTGGCAAATGTTACGCAAAGGCAAACAAAGTCGGCGCAGAAAGCTATGCGGCAAAAATTAACGATGAGGCAAAGTACATAAAGAAAGTTAATTCGGAAATTTTGCGTTCCTTTAATTTTATTATAAAAATATGTACTTTTATTCTTTTTCCCGTAGGCATCGCTTTCTTTATAAGACAGTTTGGTATCAATGACGGCGATTTGCAGGCTACTGTTGTAAGTATGGTTGCGGCTCGGTATGATTCCTAAGGGTATGATTTTGCTTACAAGTTCCGTGCTCGCTGTTTCTATTATACGATTGACACGGAAAAAGGTGCTTGTGCAGGAGATGTATTGCATAGAAACTCTCGCAAGGGTTGATGTACTCTGCCTTGACAAAACGGGCACTCTCACTACCGATGAGATGAATGTTACTGATGTTATCACTATGTGTGATAAGGAAGAAATCGGCACGGCGCTTGCCTCAATCGCAAAATATTCCGACGACAAAAACGCAACTTTGCTTGCAATTGAAAAGTACGCAAAAGGACAAAAGCATATCGGCTGTAAAAAATTCTATCCGTTCTCGTCCGAAACCAAGTGGTCGGGCGGCGATTTTGATAACGGTAAATCCTATGTAATGGGTGCCGCTGAATTTATATTTAAGGATAAGAATAAGTATAAAGAGGTATTTGATACCATTGAAAGCATTAACGATACGGTAAGAATTATTGTTCTTGCCTCTTCCGAAAAGTCGCTCGGTAACGGTTTGCCCGACGATATTACTCCGCTTGCCGTTGTTCTTATTAAAGATAAACTCCGTGAAAATGTAAACGATACCATAAATTATTTTAAAGAACAGGGAGTGGCACTTAAGGTTATTTCGGGCGACAGTGTAAAAACCGTTCAGAATATCGCAAAAGATACGGGAATAACAGGTGCGGAAAACGCAATTGATATGACTACTGTAAAAACACAGGAAGAACTTGAAAAAGCGGCGGAAAATTGCAGTGTGTTCGGCAGAGTTACTCCTCAACAGAAAAAACAGCTTGTAATTGCGCTTAAGAAAAAAGGTCATTCTGTTGCTATGACGGGCGACGGTGTAAACGATGTGCTTGCATTAAAAGAGGCAGACTGTTCAATCGCAATGGCGGCAGGAAGTGACGCCGCAAGAAATGTGTCACAGCTTGTGCTCGTTAATAATGATTTTGCATCAATGCCGGGTGTTGTGGCAGAGGGCAGACGAACAATCAATAACCTTGAACGCAGTTCGGCTTTGTATATTGTAAAAACAATTTATACAATCATACTTTCGGTATTCTTCATATTCTTTCATATGCCATATCCATTTGAGCCTATTCATTTTTCACTTGTCGGTGCTCTTACGGTAGGTTTGCCGTCCTTTGTGCTTGCTTTGCAGCCTAATAAAAACCGAATTAAAGGTAATTTTACCTACAATATAATTGCAAGAGCGGTGCCCGCTGCATTCTGTACCGTTCTCAATATCATAGGTATGGCTGTTATTACGAAGTTTACAACGCTTGCACCTGACGAGTATTCTACAATATGTGTATATATGACGGCATTGTGTGCTTATATGCTCATTTTAAGACTTTCATATCCGTTTAATGCATTGAGAATTGCTATGCTTACTGTGTCGGCGGTCGGCATTGTGCTCGGTTGTGTATTCTTTGCCGGATTCTTCTCGCTTGTATGGCTTTCGGTTGACGGACTTATTTTGTTCGGTTTGCTGTCGGCATTTACAATTGTATTATTCAATCTTCTTTATAATTATGCCGAAAAGCTGATTGAGAAAAATAAAAACAAATATAAATAAGAAAGGGGTTGAAAGTGTGAAAATTAAATTACCGACCGATGTCAGAATGATAATTGACAGATTTGAGAAAAACGGTTTTTCCGCATATGCGGTGGGCGGCTGTGTGCGTGATTCTTTACTGCAAAAAGAGCCAAATGATTGGGATATTTGTACCGATGCTTTGCCGCAGGATATTCTTCGCCTTTTTTCTGATTTTCATACTTTCGACACCGGAATAAAGCACGGTACTGTGTCTGTAGTGATAAATTCTTCCGTGTATGAAATTACAACTTTTCGCATTGACGGAGAGTATTTCGATAATCGTCACCCCGAAAAGGTAGAATTTACGGATGATTTGGTTACGGATTTGTCACGCAGAGATTTTACCGTAAACGCTATGGCTTACAGTGACCGTACAGGTCTTGTAGATCCGTTTGACGGTGCATACGACCTTGAGCTTATGGCGGTGCGCTGTGTAGGTAATCCCGTTGAGCGCTTTACCGAGGACGCATTGCGTATTATGCGTGCTCTGCGCTTTGCCTCGTGCTATAATATGGCGATAGCACCCCCGCCAATGCAATTTTTGAATGTAAAAAACTTTTGAATAATATTGCCGCCGAACGCATAACCGTCGAGTTCAACAAACTTGTATGCGGAGAAAACTGTGAGTACATAATGCGCAGGTTTAAAGATGTGTTTGCGGTGTTTTTGCCCGAAATATCAATTATGTTTGGGTACGAACAACATACCAAACATCATAACAAAACGCTTTGGAGGCACACCACCTGTGCAATGACAAATATCGACCCGACTCCGCTTTTGCGAATTACCATGCTTTTTCATGATTTGGGCAAACCTATGGCCTGCAAGCGTGACCCTGACGGCACGGCTCATTTTAAGGGTCATCCAAAATTCAGCGCAGTAATGGCAGAGCAAATACTTGAGCGCCTTAAGTATCCACGGAATTTTATAGACGATTGTGTAACGCTGATTGCATTTCATGATGTAAGGTTTACAGGCAGTAAACCGCAGATAAAACGAGTAATGAACAAAATCGGTGAAACTGATATGCGCAGACTTTTAAAGGTGCAGTATGCCGATTTAACGGCACAGTCTATGTACCTTAGAGATGAAAAAATGAGCAAGTATAATCTTGCCTGTGCCGCATTTGAAGAAGTTATAAAGGAAAAGGATTGTTTTACGCTGAAACAGCTTGATATTAACGGTCACGATTTGATAAAAATAGGAATTACCGACGGCAAACAAATCGGAAATATTCTTGATAAATTGCTCGGTATGGTGATTGACGAAAAAATCGAAAATAAAAACTCAATCCTTATGCAGAAAGCAAAAGAATTGAGCGGAATAGATTAATTATATCGCAAACAAAAACCGCAGATAAGTGTCGTCTTATCTGCGGTTAAATTGTTTTTAATCATCATCATACTCGTTATCGGGAGTGATGTTTATCATTTGAGATTCGTTTGAAATTTTCTTTGCATAGTGCCCGATTGTAGCGATAAGTGTAAGTCCTGAAATGCCCTCATATACAAGAGCGATGCCTAAAATAATCATAATTATATCCGCAAAGAAACCGGGGAAGATAATTGTTGTAATCGCAAAAATTATAATAAGTGCGGAAACCACAAAACTTATCCACCAATATTTTACTCCGAGCGACTTTAACTGAAACGACCTTTTAATATCAATGGTACTGTCAACGATAATCAAAATACCGATTATTGCGAATATCATTCCTAAAATCGACTGCGGAGAAATCAAGAAGAAAACTCCGAATGCGGTAGCCGCAATGCCGACAATCATTTCAAAGCCGAAAGACGCTTGTTTTGAAGTGAAATATGTTATGAGATTAAACAGTCCGTAAACCGTCAGCGCACCGCCGAGCGTATAGCAAAGCGCAATGCTTACCTTGTCGGGATAAAAAATCATAACAAAGCCGAGTACGATATAGGCAAGAGCAGAGATAATGGCGGTAGAAATTGCCTTGCCGTGTTTTTTATTTTTGCTTTTGCTCATTAATCAATCACCTCATCAGTCAATGCGCTTGTCGCAGTAGTCGCACATCTGCATACCGAGTTTTAAGTATGAACGATTCGGCAGGTATTCTTCCCGTGCGGTAATGCATCTCGGATTTGTACAGCGTTTGTCTATAACAGAGATTTCTCTGTCCTTAAGCATAAAGTCGTCATCCTGTAAAAGCAGGAGAATAAGTGCCATTCTGCCGTACATACCGTAGAGTGCCTGCTTAAAGTACAGGGCACGGGGGTCGTCGTCTATGTCAACCGTGATTTCGTTTACTCTTGGCAGCGGATGAAGAATGATCATATCTTCCTTGGCTTTTGCAAGTTTCTCTTTGTCAAGAACAAATACATACTTCTGCTTTTCGTATTCCTCTTTGCTTGCAAAGCGTTCCTGCTGTATTCTTGTCATATAAAGTACATCAAGGTCGGAAATAGAACTTGCAAGGTCATTTGAAAATTCATATTTACAGTTGTTCTTTTCAAGAATATCAATAATGTAAAGCGGTACTTGTAATTCTTTTGTGGAAATAAGCACAAATGAATTGTTATCGTACTGCGAAAGTGCCTTTATGAGTGAATGTACGGTTCTGCCGTTTAATAGGTCGCCGCAGATACCGATTTTTAGGTTATCAAGTCTGCCTTTTTCGCAGCTTAAAGTAACTATATCGGCAAGAGTTTGTGTAGGGTGAAGATGTCCGCCGTCGCCGCAGTTGATAAACGGAACGCCTGCATACATAGACGCAGCCATTGCAGAACCCTCTACAGGGTGGCGCATTGCGATAATGTCGGCATAGCCGCCTACAATTGTCATGGTATCTTTAAGACTTTCACCTTTGGCAACAGAAGAATTGAGCGGATTGTCAAAACCGATTGTTCTGCCGCCGAGTTTAAGCATTGCAGTCTGAAAAGACATTTGAGTTCTTGTGCTCGGCTCGTAGAAAAGCGTGGCAAGAATTTTGCCGTCGCAGGCGTGTCTGTAATCAGCAGGATTTTCCATAATTTTTTTAGCTTTTTTAATCAGCATATCAAGCTGTTTTTTCGACATTGCGTCAAGGTCAATAAGATTTTTATTAGCCATTAAAAACACTACCTTTATAATTTTTTTCTATTTTATCAAAAATATACAAGGTTTTAATATCAATAAAGAAAAATAACATTTAAATTTACATTTACCGACAACCGTATATTACATATTTTGTTAAGATTACATTACATTTGCCGAATAAACTTATTTTTTATACTTTTTATTCAAAAATATTCTTTTGACTTTTGCAAAATTATGTATTATAATAAGATGAAATATACAACAAATAGACAAAATTTTACTGTTACACAGAGGGTATTGATTTTGAATTACGATTATACTTTGACCGATACTTTAAAAATGGCAGTCGGCAGTCAGACAGTTTTGCGAAAAGGAAAACCAGAGAGAAAATGTGCGGTATTGCAAAGATTTTTTAATCCTATGCTGATTTTTTCTTTGCTGATTTCGGTTTATGTTTTGATTGCGTATATAAACGGCGATGCACCTCTTACGCCTAAAGCACCGATGTTTCTCGGAGAACCTGCCGATGAATTTAAATACGCATTCAGATTTTACCTGTTTATCTTTTTGAATATACTGCCGGAAATTTTGTATGTAATCGGTTTTGCCTTTTCCGTGAGGCAGTATAAAAATGCCGAGTATGCAATAACCGACTGCGGAGTGTTTCTTACAAAAGGCTTGTTTTCAAAAAAGCTGTATTATAAGCCGTACAGAGAGATTTACGATATTCAGATTAGGAAAGAAATTTCTGACAGCTTGTGCAAGACGGGTACCGTGACTTTAAGTTTTGAGTTTCCCGAACAGAAAATAGGAAGTCTGACGCCCGTAAATATGGCTCCGCTTAAAATAAAAAATATTTCAGATTATATGGAAGTCTATAAATTGTTACAGGAAAATGTGAGGAGAACAAATTATGTATGATGATTACAAGGTAAGCGACGACTTAAAAAGTATGATGAATAACGAACGAATTGTGTGGTCGGGCAGACCTAAGAAGTCGTGCTTTGTGCTTGAGTGTATTTTTAACCCAATGCTTATTTTTGCGGGAATATGGTTTCTTTTTGATTTTGTATTTATAGCAGGTTCGCTTTCGGCGGATTATTCGGGCGGAAACGACGCAATGTTTCCTTTTATTATCGTCTTTTTTATCTTACATATGATGCCTGTATGGATATATCTCGGCGGTGTTATTTTTTCTTTCAGAAAGCTGAAAAATACGGAATATGCCATTACCGATAAAGGCATTTACAGTACAAACGGCTGTTTTTCCAAACAGTATAATTTTAAGCCTTTTACAGACCTTTCGCATGTGTATATTCACAGAGGTATTTTTGACCAGTGGCTAGGAGTAGGTGATGTTATATCCGAATGTCATCATTATGCCGCTGTTCGTTCGAATAGCAGACATTCTGATAATTTTACTATTTCCGATATTCCCGATTATGTTGAAGTTTGCAATATTATAAAAAAGTATCAGACAGATATTTATGCCGATACACAATTCCCAAACGATTACAGACCGCAGTCTAACCACGGTTACAACACAAATTATTATCCGAACGGCGGAGTAAATCCAAATAATTTTTACGGACAGAACAGCAATCCGAACGCTTACTACAATAACCAGCGCAACGCATATTATAATCAAAACAAAAACCAAAATTATAACGGAAATTACAATGCAAATCCTCAAAACTTCAATTCCGATTACAGCAGTAATCCCGGCTTTACAGGTGAAAACTGCGATACACACGACGGTTATGAAGTGAATGCAGGCAGTAATAATTACGACAGTTGGGATAATCCCAAGGCTAAAAAAGAGAAAGACAGTTGGGATAAGCAGTAATAATTTGTCGGATTTTTTATAAATTTGTTTTGACATTTCATTAATTTGGTACTATAATAAAGAAAACAATACAAAACGGGAGCCGAGCGGCTGAGAGGAAATGAATTGACATTTCGACCGTAAACCTGATTTGGATAATGCCAACGGAGGGACTTTGCAGCGTAAGTTTGTTATAGGCTTACGGTAAATATTTTACATACAAAGTGCGTCGGTTCGGCGCACTTTATTTTTTGCTTTTCGGAGGTGAAGTTATGATAAGAATAAACGGAGTTGATATTGATAAAATTGAAATTTCACTTATGCAGTACCTTGAAGAAAATTCAATTTCACCGCAGAGAATTGCGGTTGAGCTTAACGAGGAAATTCTGCCGAAGGCAAATTACGCCGCTACTGTTCTCAAAGACGGAGATGTAGTAGAAATCGTAAATTTTGTCGGCGGCGGTTGTTGAGTTTTTCCGCATTAAATTATAAAGGAGATAATAATAATGGAAAATGATAAGCTGATTTTAGGCGGACACGAATTTAATTCCCGATTTATTCTCGGTTCGGGTAAGTATTCGCTTGACCTTATAAAAGCGGCAGTTGAAAATGCAGGTGCAGAGATTATTACTCTTGCACTAAGACGAGCTGTAACAGGCAAGGTTGCAAATATTCTTGACTATATTCCGAAGAATGTTACTCTTTTGCCCAATACCTCGGGTGCAAGAAATGCCGATGAGGCTGTAAGAATTGCAAGACTTGCAAGAGAGGCAGGCTGCGGCGACTTTATTAAAATTGAGGTAATCAGAGATTCAAAGTACCTTTTGCCAGACAATTACGAAACAATAAAGGCAACCGAGGCACTTGCCAAAGAGGGCTTTATCGTACTTCCGTATATGTATCCGGACCTTAATGTGGCAAGAAGTTTAAGAGATGCGGGTGCTGCCGCAATTATGCCGCTCGGCTCTCCGATAGGTTCAAACAAGGGAATAGCAACAAAGGAATTTATTAAAATCATCATCAACGAAATAGACTTGCCTGTTATTGTTGACGCAGGTATCGGCAGACCGTCGCAGGCTTGCGAGGCTATGGAAATGGGTGCGGCGGCTGTAATGGTGTGTGGCGTAACAGAAAAAATACCGCCATTGCAACTGCAGGTGATATTCCTATGATGGCAAACGCATTTAAAAAGGCGATTGAGGCAGGCAGACAGGCTTACCTTTCAGGTCTTGGCAGAGTAATTGAGAACGGTGCGTCTGCATCATCACCTCTTACGGGATTTCTTGAAAGTTGAGGCGTGAACAATGGAAGAAAGAATTGACCATATGAAATATCTGCCCGATATGGAGCAGATTGATTCTGATATACCCGACAGAGTAATTGCAGAAATGAACGGATATGACCCGTCGATTTATACCGAAAACGATGTAAGACGGGCACTTGAGCACGACGAAAAAACTGTTGACGATTTTAAGGCTTTGCTTTCGCCTGCGGCATTACCTTTGCTTGAAGAAATCGCAGAGGCTGCAAGAGTGGAAACCAAAAAGCATTTCGGCAATTCCGTAAATATGTTTACACCGCTTTACATTTCAAATTATTGTGAGAATTACTGTATTTACTGCGGTTTTAACTGTCACAATAAAATTCACCGTGCAAAGCTGAACGCAGAGGAAATCGAGCACGAAATGCAGGCAATTGCAAAGACAGGCTTGCAGGAAATACTTATTCTGACAGGCGAAAGCAAAAAAATGTCGGATGTTAAGTATATCGGCGAGGCTTGCAAAATTGCGAGAAAGTATTTTAAAGTCGTAGGACTTGAAGTATATCCGATGAACAGCGACGAGTACCGTTATGTGCACGAATGCGGTGCCGACTATGTAACCGTTTTTCAGGAAACCTATAATTCCGATAAATACGAAACGCTCCACCTTGAGGGTCATAAGAGAATTTTCCCGTACAGAGTAAATACTCAAGAAAGAGCTTTGATGGGCGGTATGCGTGGCGTAGGTTTTGCGGCGCTTTTAGGACTTAGCGACTTCCGTAAAGACGCATTTGCCACAGGTATGCACGCTTATCTTATTCAAAGAAAGTATCCGCACGCAGAAATTGCTTTTTCCTGTCCAAGATTAAGACCGATTATCAATAACGATAAAATCAATCCGAAAGATGTACACGAACCGCAGCTTTTGCAGGTTATTTGTGCGTACAGATTGTTTATGCCGTTTGCAAGCATTACTATTTCAACGAGGGAGTGTCAGCGCTTCCGTGACAATGTGGTTGACATTGCGGCAACTAAGATTTCCGCAGGCGTAGATGTGGGAATAGGCGGTCACGACGGTGAAAGAGAGAAAAAGGGCGACGAGCAGTTTGAAATTTCAGACAGCAGAAATGTTGACGAGGTTTACAAGGCTCTTACCGATAAGGGCTTACAGCCCGTTATGAGTGATTACATCTATGTGTAATGTAGTAAGCGTGACGGCAAAGCCGCTTTGCAAAGATGATTTTTTACAGAAAATGCAAAAAATATCCGATTCCGATACACAATATATAATTCTCAGGGAGAAATATCTTTCCGAACAGGAATACTTCAATCTTGCAAAAAATTTGCTTTCGGTTTGTGACAAAGACAAATTGATTATACATAATTTTCCCGAAACCGCTGTAAAACTCGGTGTTAAAAAAATTCATCTGCCTTTCGGTGCGTTTAAAGATTTAAAGGGCAGAGATGATTTTGATTTGCTCGGAACTTCCGTACACAGTACGGAGGACGCAATATTTGCCGAAGAAAACGGAGCGGATTACATCCCGGCGGTTAATATTTTTGAAACCGACTGCAAAAAAGGACTAAAGGGTAAAGGTGTAAATTTTTTGCGGAATGTGTGTGACAGTGTAAATATTCCCGTCTACGCAATAGGCGGCATAAATGCCGATACCGCAAAAGAATTAAAATTCCTAAACAGAAAGAATTTTGCCGGTGTATGCGTTATGTCACTTTTTATGCAGAGTGAAAATATAAATGACGAAGTTATGAAAATTAAGCGTGAATTGGGGTGATACAGCGTGAAATTTGACAAAAATATGCTTGCGTTATATGCGATTACAGACAGAAAATGCATAGGCGACCGTGGACTTGAGTACAGCGTTGAGCAAGCTTTATCGGGCGGCGCAACAATGATTCAGTTAAGAGATAAGGAAGTCGATTTTGATACACTCTGTAAAGAGGCAGACAGTCTGCTTAAAATTTGCCAAAAGTATAACGCACCGTTGATCATTAACGATAACGCAGATGTTGTAATAAAGACAGGTGCTGACGGTGTGCACCTCGGTCAGAACGATATGGAGCTTGCCAAGGCGAGAGAAATCCTCGGTAAAGATAAAATAATCGGCGGCTCGGCACGCACAATTGAACTTGCAAAAAAAGCAGAGCAGAGCGGAGCGGATTACATAGGCAGCGGTGCGGTGTTCGGCACACTTACAAAGGCAGACGCAAAATACCTCGGTACAGAAAATCTTAAGAAAATATGCGGCGCTGTCGGTATTCCTGTTGTGGCAATCGGCGGTGTAAGCGCAGGGAATATTTCTCAGCTTGAGGGCTGCAAAATCAGTGGTGTGGCAGTTGTAAGCGCACTTTTCGGCGCAGAGAATGTTTATACTTCCGCACAGGAATTAAGAAAACTCGCCGACAGCGTAATTTACGGAGGTTAATGTGAAAACTGTATTGACAATAGCAGGCAGCGACTGTTCGGGCGGCGCAGGAATACAGGCTGATATTAAAACTATTACAATGCATCATTGCTATGCCATGAGCGTTATTACCGCACTCACAGCGCAGAACACCACAGGTGTTTACGGTATTGAGCAGACGAGCGACGAGTTTATGGCAAATCAGCTTGACTGTGTGTTTACCGATATTTTCCCCGACGCAGTAAAAATAGGTATGGTTTACGGCAATAATTCCGCAAAAGTAATTGCCGACAAGCTCAATTTTTACAAAGCAAAAAATATTGTGACCGACCCTGTAATGGTATCTACCAGCGGCAGCAGGCTCATAAGCGAGCAGGGACTTGAAAATCTTAAAAAATACCTTTTGCCGATTTCCGCACTTGCCACTCCGAATGTACCCGAGGCTGAAATTTTGAGCGGAATTAATATCGAAAATTTACAGGATATGCAAAATGCCGCTAAAATAATTTCCGATAAATACGGCTGTGCCGTACTCTGTAAGGGCGGACATTTAGAAAATTGCAGTGATGATTTGCTTTATCATAACGGAAAGTTTTACACCTATCCGTCAGTAAAAATCAACAATCCTAATACACATGGCACAGGCTGTACTTTGTCAAGCGCCATAGCGAGCAATCTTGCACTCGGATATGATATTCCAAGGGCGACAGAGCTTGCAAAAAAATATGTAACAAACGCAATCAGCCAAAAACTCGACCTCGGCAATGGCAGAGGGCCGCTGATGCATAACTATATTTTAAACGAAATCAGAAAGGCAGATGAAATATGAGAGAATACTCAACACAGATGGAGGCTGCAAGAAAGGGAATTGTAACCAAGGAACTCGAAATTGTAGCCAAAAAAGAGAGAATGACAGTAGAGGAGCTTATGCCGCTCGTAGCGCAGGGCAAGGTTGCCATTTGCGCAAATAAAAATCATAAGTGCATTGACCCGGAGGGTGTCGGCTCAATGCTCAAGACCAAGATAAATGTAAACCTCGGCATTTCAAGAGATTGCAAGGACTATGACATTGAAATGGAAAAGGTTATGCAGGCTGTAAATATGGGCGCTCACGCAATTATGGACCTTTCGTCGCACGGCAACACAATTCCTTTCCGTAGAAAGCTCACAAGCGAATGTCCGGCAATGATTGGTACTGTACCTGTTTACGATTCCGTTATTCATTATCAGCGTGACCTTGATACTCTCACAGCGCAGGACTTCATTGATGTTGTAAGACTTCACGCACAGGACGGTGTGGACTTTGTAACACTCCACTGCGGTATTACGAGAAAGACTATTGAGCAGATTAAAAAGCATAAGAGAAAGATGAACATAGTTTCTCGTGGCGGTTCACTTGTATTTGCGTGGATGTGTATGACAGGCAACGAAAACCCGTTCTATGAATATTACGATGAAATTCTCGACATTTGTCGTGAGTACGATGTAACAATTTCTCTCGGCGACGCTTGCCGCCCCGGCTGTCTTGCAGATGCCTCCGATGTGTGCCAAATTGAGGAGCTTGTGCGCCTTGGCGAGCTTACAAAAAGAGCATGGGCAAAAGATGTTCAGGTAATGGTAGAGGGTCCGGGTCATATGCCTATGGACCAGATAGAGGCTAATATGAAGATTCAGCAGACAATCTGCTGCGGTGCTCCGTTCTATGTTTTAGGTCCGTTGGTGACAGATATTGCCCCGGGTTATGACCATATTACTTCCGCAATCGGCGGTGCTATTGCCGCTGCTTCAGGTGCCGCATTCCTTTGTTATGTAACTCCTGCAGAGCATTTGGCTTTACCGAATGTTGACGATGTAAAGCAGGGAATTATTGCCTCTAAAATTGCGGCGCACGCAGCCGATATTGCAAAAGGTGTGCGTGGCGCAAGAGAAATTGACGACAAAATGGCAGACGCAAGAAGAAAGCTTGATTGGGAGGCTCAATGGGATTGTGCCATTGACCCCGAAACCGCAAGAAAAATTCGTGATGACCGCAAACCCGAGCACGAAGATACTTGCTCAATGTGCGGTAAATTCTGCGCAGTAAGAAGTATGAACAAGGCTCTCAACGGCGAGCATATCGACATTCTTTAATTAACAAGTTACATTTTTATACCTGTATTTCAAAATTGCACCTTGCTTGGCAGGGTGCTTTTTTGTTGACAAATATGATAAAATAATCTATAATATAAATTAAATAATACTATTATTCAAAATACAATATATACTATATGCGGTGATAATATGGAAATGAATAAAGCTGAAATTATAAAAAGGCTGATGAGTGTTGATAATGATATGTCTTTGCTTGATACTACGGCAGATACTTATTCTTGTATAATCGTAGGTGGAAGTGCACTTGTTTTGCTTGAAAAAATATATC
>ERZ780002.497-NODE-497-length-14774-cov-4.80236_pt1 | contig 14774 bp, 9 predicted proteins | sample MGYA00511947_ERZ780002 | MGnify/ENA primary metagenome ERZ780002 (study PRJEB29588, sample SAMEA2148558) | human gut metagenome | biome: human gut; feature: human-associated habitat; material: faeces | place: Denmark | collected 2008/2010 ... | reverse complement strand
GGGATTGGAACTCTCGCCCGACCCGCCGTGCTACCGGTTCCATTATCGAGTCCTCATTGGATAAGGGTCGTGGCTATGTGGCTACGGTACTCGTTTCCAACGGTACCTTGAAAATGGGCGACATCGTGCTGGCGGGTACCAGCTACGGTAAGGTGAAGGCTATGTTCAATGAGCGTAACCAACGCATGCAGGAGGCTGGTCCTTCTACACCTGCCCTGATATTGGGCTTGAACGGTGCACCTGCTGCTGGCGACACGTTCCACGTAATCGAAACGGAGCAGGAAGCACGCGAGATTGCCAACAAACGCGAACAGTTGCAGCGTGAACAAGGTTTGCGTACGCAGAAGATGCTGACGCTCGACGAAGTGGGCCGCCGTCTGGCGCTGGGTGACTTCCATGAGCTGAACGTGATTGTGAAGGGTGACGTGGACGGTTCTGTGGAAGCGTTGAGCGACTCTTTAATCAAGCTGTCTACGGAGCAGGTGCAGGTAAACGTAATCCACAAGGGTGTCGGTCAGATTTCCGAATCGGATGTCTCGCTGGCTGCCGCTTCGGATGCGATTATCGTCGGTTTCCAGGTACGTCCTTCGGGTGCTGCCGCCAAGATGGCAGAGCAGGAGGGTGTGGATATCCGCAAGTACTCCGTCATCTACGATGCCATCGAAGAGGTGAAGGCTGCCATGGAAGGTATGCTGGCACCGACATTGAAGGAGCAGATAACGGCAACCATCGAGGTGCGCGAAGTGTTCAACATCACGAAGGTGGGACTGGTGGCAGGTGCCATGGTCAAGACCGGAAAGGTGAAACGCAGCGACAAGGCCCGTTTGATACGCGACGGTATCGTAATCTTTACGGGTGCCATCAATGCCCTGAAGCGCTTCAAGGACGACGTGAAGGAGGTAGGTACCAACTTCGAGTGCGGTATCAGCCTGACAAACTGCAACGACATCAAGGTGGGCGATATTATCGAATCTTACGAAGAAATAGAAGTGAAGCAAACATTATAATTGAATAATGTGCAAATATGCTAATGTGCCAATTGGCTGCGCGTACAGAAAATGCCGCAGGGCAATTGGCACATTTTGCATATTAGTTATTTGCTCATTGACCCATTAGCATATTGGCACATTAGCATATTGTCACATTGGTACATTAATTTTATGGCAATTATAGATATCATCATATTGGCTGCTTTCGGCTTGGGCGCAATCATCGGCTTCATGAAAGGTTTTGTGAAGCAATTGGCCTCTCTGCTGGGGCTGATTGTCGGTCTGCTGGCGGCAAAGGCTTTGTATGCCTCGTTGGCAGTGAAGCTGTGCCCCATGTTGACAGACTCTATGACAGTGGCGCAAGTACTGGCATTTGTCTTCATCTGGCTGGCTGTTCCTTTGCTCTTCTCCCTGGTGGCTTCTCTGCTGACCCGGGCAATGGAGGCCGTCTCGCTGGGCTGGCTCAATCATTGGTTGGGGGCTGGTCTAGGGGCTTTGAAGTACCTCCTGCTGACGAGCCTGCTGATTGGTGTCATCGAATTTATAGACGGAGACAATACGCTGATTAGCAAAACAAAAAAGAAAGAATCAGTGTTATATTATCCTATGGAAGAGTTTGCCGGGATATTCTTTCCCGCAGCAAAGGCGGTTACGGAGCAGATTGTAAACGGAGACTTTGACTGATACCGTGAACCGTGATTTTGTAATTCATAATTTGTAATTATAGAAGTGATGCAACAAGAAGAACCCAATAAATATGTAAAGGAACTCACTCAGGAGAAGTATAAGTACGGTTTCACGACCGACGTGCATACAGACATCATTGAGCGCGGGCTGAATGAAGATGTAGTGCGGCTTATCTCTGAGAAGAAGGGAGAACCGGAATGGTTGCTGGAGTTCCGCCTGAAGGCATATCGCCACTGGCTGACATTGGAGATGCCTACATGGGCACATCTCCGCATTCCCGAAATAGATTATCAGGCCATATCCTACTATGCCGACCCTACGAAGAAGAAGGAAGGACCGAAAAGCATGGATGAGGTAGACCCTGAGTTGATAAAGACTTTCAATAAGCTGGGCATTCCGCTGGAAGAACAGATGGCGTTAAGCGGTATGGCTGTGGATGCCGTTATGGACTCGGTGTCTGTAAAGACTACCTTCAAGGAGACACTGATGGAGAAAGGAATCATCTTCTGCTCGTTCAGCGAGGCTGTACACGAGCATCCCGACTTGGTACAGAAATATCTCGGTTCGGTGGTGCCTTATCGTGACAACTTCTTTGCGGCACTGAACTCGGCGGTGTTCTCCGACGGTTCTTTTGTCTATATCCCGAAGGGGGTACGCTGTCCGATGGAGTTGTCCACCTATTTCCGCATCAATGCCCGCAATACGGGGCAGTTCGAAAGAACCTTGATTGTGGCGGATGATGATTCGTACGTTTCTTATCTGGAAGGGTGTACGGCTCCGATGCGTGACGAGAACCAGTTGCACGCGGCCATTGTGGAAATTGTAGTGCACGACCGTGCAGAAGTGAAATACAGCACCGTGCAGAACTGGTATCCCGGTGATGCCGAGGGCCGGGGTGGTGTCTATAACTTTGTGACGAAGCGTGGCCATTGTAAAGGGGTGGACAGTAAACTGTCTTGGACACAAGTGGAAACAGGTTCGGCCATTACCTGGAAGTATCCGTCTTGCATCCTTTCCGGCGACAATTCGACAGCGGAGTTCTATAGTGTGGCAGTAACCAATAACCATCAGCAGGCAGACACGGGAACAAAGATGATTCATCTGGGCAAGAATACCCGGAGCACCATTGTGAGCAAAGGCATTTCTGCCGGAAAGAGCGAAAACTCTTACCGCGGCTTGGTGCGCGTGGCACAGAAAGCGGACAATGCTCGTAATTACAGCCAGTGCGACTCCTTGCTACTTGGTGACAAATGCGGCGCGCATACTTTCCCCTACATGGATATTCACAATGAAACGGCCATCGTGGAGCATGAGGCCACTACCAGCAAAATCAGTGAGGACCAGATATTCTACTGCAATCAGCGCGGTATTTCTACGGAAGATGCCGTGGGGCTGATTGTGAACGGTTATGCCAAAGAGGTTTTGAATAAACTTCCGATGGAGTTTGCCGTAGAAGCGCAGAAATTGCTTGCCATTTCGCTGGAAGGAAGCGTGGGGTGATTTATAAATAGTAAATTGTAAATAGTCAAATAGTAAATATAAAGATGTTAGAGATAAAAGACCTGCATGCCAGCATCAATGGCAAAGAAATATTGAAAGGCATCAACTTGACCATACGTGATGGAGAAGTACATGCACTGATGGGACAGAACGGTGCTGGTAAAAGTACGTTGAGTAATGTGTTGGTTGGCCATCCTGCTTACGAAGTGACGCGCGGCTCAATTACCTTTAATGGCAAGGACTTGCTTGCCATGAGTCCTGAGGACCGTGCACATGAAGGAATCTTTCTTTCTTTCCAGGCTCCGGTAGAGATTCCGGGCGTGTCGATGGTGAACTTCATGCGTGCGGCTGTGAATGAGCAACGCAAGTACCGCCATCTGCCTGCTTTGTCGGCCAGTGAGTTCCTGAAGCTGATGCGCGAGAAGCGTGCCATTGTGGAGTTGGACAACAAGCTGGCCAACCGTAGCGTGAACGAAGGTTTCAGCGGCGGTGAAAAGAAGCGTAACGAGATATTCCAGATGGCGATGTTGGAACCGACTTTTGCTATTTTGGACGAGACGGATTCCGGATTGGATGTGGATGCTTTGCGTATTGTGGCCGACGGTTTCAACAAACTCAAGACTGCGGAAACCAGTGCTATGGTCATTACCCACTACCAGCGGTTGTTGGACTATATCAAACCCGATACGGTACATGTACTGCTGGGTGGACGTATCGTAAAGACCGGTGGACCGGAATTGGCGAAGGAGATTGAAACACGTGGCTTCGATTGGATAAGGAAAGAAGCAGGTGAATTATAAACTCATAATCTGAAAACATGAGTGTAGAGCAACAATACATAGACCTTTTCTCCCAAACGGAGGCGATGATATGCCGGCATAGTGCCGAGGTGCTGAATGCGCCGCGTGCCGCTGCTTTTGCTGACTTTGAGCGCTTGGGCTTTCCCACCCGTAAGGAGGAGAAATACAAATATACGGATATCAGCAAGTTCTTTGAGCCGGATTATGGCTTGAACTTGAACCGGTTGGAAATTCCGGTGAATCCTTATGAAGTGTTCAAGTGCGATGTTCCCAATATGAGCACTGCTCTTTATTTTGTGGTGAACGATGCTTTTTATGGCAGGGCTTTGCCTAAGTCCCATCTGCCTGAAGGGGTTATCTTCGGCAGCCTGAAGGAGGTGGCCGAGAAACATCCCGATTTGGTGAAGAAATATTATGGCAAGTTGGCTGATACGGCAGAGGATGGGGTGACGGCGTTCAACACCGCTTTTGCACAAGACGGCGTTCTGTTTTATGTTCCTAAGAACGTGGTGGTAGAGAAACCTATTCAGCTGGTGAATATCCTGCGTGGTGACGTCAATTTTATGGTGAACCGCCGTGTGCTGATTATTCTGGAGGAGGGTGCACAAGCCCGCTTGTTGGTGTGTGACCATGCGATGGACGGCGTGAACTTCCTGGCAACGCAGGTGATAGAAATCTTTGCCGGTGAGAATGCCATTTTCGATTTTTATGAACTCGAAGAGACACACACCAGTACGGTACGTATCAGCAATATGTATGTAAGGCAGGAAGCCAATAGTAATGTATTGCTGAATGGTATGACCTTGCACAACGGAACTACACGGAATACAACCTGTGTGACGCTTGCCGGTGAACATGCGGAGCTGAATCTGTGCGGTATGGCCATTGCAGACAAGAATCAGCATGTGGACAATCATACGACAATCGACCATGCCGTGCCCAACTGTACCAGCAATGAGCTTTATAAGTATGTCCTTGACGAGCAGGCTGTAGGTGCCTTTGCCGGTCTGGTTTTAGTGCGCCCTGACGCACAGCACACCAGTTCGCAACAGACCAACCGCAATCTTTGTGCCACCCGAGATGCACATATGTACACCCAGCCTCAGCTGGAGATTTATGCAGATGACGTGAAGTGCAGTCACGGCGCTACGGTGGGGCAGCTCGATGAAAGCGCTCTCTTCTATATGCGGCAGCGTGGTATCCCGGTGCGCGAGGCGCGCCTGCTGCTGATGTTCGCTTTTGTCAACGAAGTTATCGACACCATCCGTTTGGATGCTTTGAAAGACCGTCTGCATCTGCTGGTAGAGAAGCGTTTCCGGGGGGAACTGAACAAATGCCAGGGGTGCGCCATCTGCAAGTGATAGCTTATAATTTCGATTCATTATGAACAACGATATAAATAAGAGTAGTATCTTGGCTCCCCTCCCTATGGGAGAGGGGCTGGGGGAGAGGCTTCGAGCTGATTTCCCTATCCTTTCCCGTGAGGTATATGGCAAGCCGTTGGTCTATCTGGACAACGGCGCGACTACGCAGAAACCTCGCCAGGTAGTAAATGCCATTACGGACGAATATTATTCGGTGAATGCCAATGTGCATCGCGGAGTGCACTTCCTGTCGCAGCAGGCTACAGAGCTGCACGAGGCCTCGCGTGAGACGGTGAGACGTTTCATCAATGCTCGCAGCACGAATGAGATTGTCTTCACCCGTGGTACGACGGAGAGTATCAACCTGCTTGTCTCCAGCTTTGGTGAGGAATTTATGCAGGAGGGGGATGAGGTGATTCTTTCTGTGATGGAACACCATAGCAACATTGTTCCCTGGCAGCTGCTTGCCGCCAAGCGTGGAATTACCATCAAGGTGATTCCGATGAATGACAAGGGCGAACTCTTATTGGACGAATATAGGCAGTTGTTCTCCGAACGTACCAGGATTGTCAGTGTGGCGCATGTTTCCAATGTGCTGGGTACGGTCAATCCCGTCAAGGAGATGATTGCTTTTGCCCATGAGCAGGGTGTTCCGGTGCTTGTGGACGGTGCCCAGTCCATTCCCCACATGCCGGTAGATGTGCAGGATCTGGATGCCGATTTCTTCGTTTTCTCCGCGCACAAGGTGTATGGTCCTACGGGGGTAGGGGTGCTTTATGGTAAAGAGGGGTGGCTGGATAGGATACCTCCCTATCAGGGCGGTGGAGAGATGATTCAGCATGTATCTTTTGAAAAGACTACCTTCAATGAATTGCCCTTCAAGTTTGAAGCCGGTACGCCGGATTATATCGGTACTACCGGACTTGCCAAAGCTTTGGACTACGTTTCGCTGGTTGGGATGGACAAGATTGCCGCCTATGAACACGAATTGACCCAGTATGCCATGCAACGGCTGAAAGAGATTCCCGGTATGCGTATCTTCGGCGAGGCAGAAGACAAGGGTAGTGTCATATCGTTTCTGGTAGGTGATATCCATCATTTTGATATGGGTACATTGCTCGACCGTCTTGGCATTGCCGTACGCACGGGACATCACTGTGCCCAACCATTGATGCAGCGTCTTGGCATCGAAGGAACAGTGCGTGCATCTTTCGGGCTTTACAATACCCGGGAGGAGATAGATGTGCTGGTGGCAGGTATAGTTCGTGTCAGCCGGATGTTCTGACCAAAGCAAAGCTTTGCAACCTTTCTTTCATTCCTTGCGTCTAATATGTCAACAACTAAAAAAATGAATTATGTTAGTAACAACAACCCCGACTATTGAGGGTGGACGTATCACCCGCTATTATGGCATCGTTTCCGGTGAAACGATTATCGGTGCCAATGTATTCCGCGATTTCTTTGCCAGCATCCGCGACGTGGTGGGTGGGCGAAGTGGCTCTTATGAAGAAGTGCTGCGCGAAGCTAAAGATATAGCCTTGCGCGAGATGCAAGAACATGCCCGTGCTATGGGTGCCAATGCCGTGATTGGTGTAGACTTGGACTATGAAACGGTAGGAGGCAGTGGCAGCATGTTGATGGTTACGGCATGCGGTACGGCTGTAACGGTGGAATAAGTTCGCTCTACTATATTACAACATAGGAAGATATAAGAAATGGCAACCCTGTGAATGGTTGCCATTTTCTTTATAAGGAGTATCTTTTATCGGTTATTTGTACCAATCCTTATAATCTGTTCCATTGGAATTGACCCAATCCATAAAATGTTCAAAGCTCTTGTCTATCGGCTGGGTTTCAGGAGTATTGAAGTTTGTGGCTCCACTTAGATGAATGGCAAAAGGATAGTTGCCATTGGCTACATAATAGCTTGTCGGTACAGAGGACAAATCCTCTTCGGTATGGAATAGAGCCATGTCTGCCTTTTCAGTAGGAGGATAGTTGACCAAATGCACTTCGATGCGTGATTCTTTCAATTCGTCATGTACCATGATGAATGGATTATAAGGGGGAATTCCAAGCGTTTCGTGTGATAGTGGAGTCTTGAAGGTGTTCTTTATCTTATATGTAGCGGTTTTTGTATTTCTCTCTGTTACATCGAGCGCACTTAGAAATACATTGACGGTAGCTTTGGAAAGGTCTGTATCCAGTCCTTGTCCGTTGAAACTTGTGGGGGCTTCCAATATTTCAGTTGACATATTGCTGCGTTCTGTATTCAGTTGGTAAGCGAAACCATTTTTGAAAGTGGCACCGGACCAAAGCAACTCATAGGTGTCTTCTGTAGAAAGGGCCTGATTGGCATCATTGAAGTTCAATACGGACTGGTATTTTACAATAACATCATTCAAGTCATAGTCACCCTTTCTGGGCCAATTATCTTCGAAAGCGATGATTCCTTTGTATTCCAGACTGTATTTCTTATCCTCGTTGCCACCGTCAGGTTTGATATCAGGAATATCCGGATTGATGATGGCTTCGATGGGGTTGGACCATACGTTGAATTGTATATCATTATAGTCTTGGTCTGTCCAATCTTCAAAGGACAATACGACAAAATCATCGATGCGGAATGCGGCTGTATGTGTACGGCCGTCCCCATTCAGCTTTGTAGTAGAGTAGAAAGGCTTATTGTTTCCGCCATAGAAGCTGTCATTCAATAGGAACCATCCGATTTTTACTCCATTGGGAAATACGGTGCCTTGGTCCACTCCGTCGGGGTCTATGTAATGAAGCTTTACACTTTCACCGCCTTGTAGTCCGGAAGCCTTTTTATTATAATAATTATCCATCAGAGTGTTTGGAAAAACAATGCATTTGGGGGCTTTTTTAATTTCACTTAAAGATGCGTCTGCCCTATAGCAATAATAGCCAAAGGCGCTCGCTGCACCGCTGGTTCCTCCAATTATCCGGATGGATACTTCCGCATTGCGCCCTTCCGGATCATTGATTTCAAAATCTATGGCTTGTCGGTATTGCTTAGGGCATGTGCCTCCTTCCTTCAAGGTCGTATTGATGATTGTCAATACATCACCGGGAATTGTGATTTTGTTGTCTGTGTCTAAATAATGAGGATATCCTTTGGAGCTCCATGTTCCTAATACATGGTATCCTTTGGGTGCCTGCCATCCCTCCGCCCGTGTTTGCGGATTATCATCGGTGGAATCCCATTTGATGTCGGCAGTAATGGCATCTCCTGCAATAACTGTTTTGAAGAGGGTGGGGACCCCTATATAAGAAGTATAGATATATGCTTCGTCCCCATGGTCCGAATTGATGATTTCCTTGCCGCTATATGCACCGTTACCGTCTGTCATGCGTCTGATGACCGGTTCCAGGTCTGTGCGTTTTATAATCTGGCCATCTTTGTCAATCGTGAACGGGTCTTCAAGATAGATTTCAAAAAGTACTTTATAGCCTTCGGGGACATCATACTTTACGTTTACTTGGATGGAAGATGTCGTAGAAAAATCAAAAGAGTTGGGAGTCTTCTCATCGTCTTTTCCATTATCGGGATTGTAGACGTCATGTTCGCATCCTATGGATAGGAATGCCAGCATAATGCTGCATAATGTCAAAGCCAGCATCTTGCATGTCAGGTTAGAATAGATTGGTTTCATAATGCCTTTGTTTTTAGCTTGTTTACTTGTTGCAAAGGTACTATAAAAGTTGTAATATATATCTATATGTGCTCTGTTCTTCTCATTAAATACAAAAAATAGGTAAAAAAGGGTACTGCTTGTTGTTTTATTCGCCAGTATAAATACATGCTTGCTTGGATTTCTTTTCTTTTTCATTTGCTTATTTCGTTTCAAATCAATATTTTTAGGCTTTCGTTCAACCTTTTAATACGAATAAATGCTATGGACCAAATCCTATTCTGGCTGGTTCCAGCCGCTTCTATTATGGCACTTTGTTTTGCCTGGTATTTCCATCGTCAGATGATGAAAGAGAGTGAGGGTACGCCTCAGATGATTAAGATTGCCGCTGCTGTGCGCAAAGGTGCTATGTCTTACCTTCGCCAACAATACAAGATTGTGGGCTGGGTATTTCTGGGGCTGGTTATCCTTTTCTCCATTATGGCATACGGTTTCGGAGTGCAGAACTCCTGGGTGCCGATTGCTTTCCTTACCGGAGGATTCTTTTCCGGACTTTCCGGCTTTTTGGGTATGAAGACGGCCACCTACGCATCGGCTCGCACTGCCAATGCGGCACGCACATCGCTGAATGCCGGACTACGCGTGGCTTTCCGTAGCGGTGCGGTGATGGGACTGGTAGTGGTTGGCCTTGGCTTGCTTGATATATCTTTCTGGTATCTGTTGCTGAATGCTGTAATTCCGGAAGATGTAATGACTCCCACCCATAAACTCTGCATCATTACCACTACCATGCTGACTTTCGGTATGGGCGCTTCCACGCAGGCATTGTTTGCACGCGTAGGTGGCGGTATCTATACAAAAGCTGCCGATGTAGGTGCCGACCTTGTGGGAAAGGTGGAAGCCGGTATTCCCGAAGACGACCCGCGTAATCCTGCCACGATTGCGGATAATGTAGGCGACAATGTAGGCGACGTGGCAGGTATGGGGGCTGATTTTTACGAAAGGTATTGCGGTTCTATCCTTGCTACGGCTGCCCTCGGTGCTGCGGCTTTTATCCACTCGGGTGATACGCTGATGCAGTTCAAGGCCGTAATCGCTCCGATGCTGATTGCAGCCGTCGGAATATTGCTTTCCATTATCGGTATCTTCTCCGTGCGTACCAAAGAGAATGCGAAGATGAAGGACTTGCTGAACTCACTGGCTTTCGGTACTAATCTCAGCTCTATTTTGATAGTTGTCGCCACTTTCTTTATCCTGTGGTTGCTGAAGTTGGACAACTGGCTGTGGATTTCCTGCTCCGTGATAGTGGGTTTGATAGTAGGTATCATCATCGGGCGGTCTACGGAGTACTATACTTCCCAATCCTACCGTCCTACCCAAAAGCTGAGTGAAAGCGGAAAGACCGGTCCGGCGACAGTCATAATTTCCGGTATAGGCTTGGGAATGCTTTCTACGGCTATTCCGGTGATTGCCGTGGTGATAGGTATCATTGCTTCTTATCTCTTTGCTTCGGGCTTCGACTTCTCTAATGTGGGTCTGGGGCTCTATGGTATTGGCATTGCCGCAGTAGGTATGCTTTCTACATTGGGCATCACGCTTGCTACAGATGCTTACGGACCGATAGCTGACAACGCGGGTGGCAATGCGGAAATGTCCGGTCTGGGTGAAGAGGTGCGTAAGCGTACCGATGCGCTTGACTCCTTGGGCAATACTACAGCCGCTACGGGCAAAGGCTTTGCCATCGGTTCCGCCGCTTTGACGGGATTGGCTTTGCTGGCCTCTTATGTCGAGGAAATCCGTATCGGGCTGACCCGCCTCGGGACTACCGAACTGTCGCTTCCTCATGGCGATGCCGTGGCTCTTCAAGATGCCACTTTCTTCGACTTTATGCATCACTACGATGTGACGCTGATGAATCCGAAAGTTCTTTCCGGTATGTTTCTGGGCTCGATGATGGCATTTCTTTTCTGTGGATTGACGATGAATGCGGTAGGGCGTGCAGCGGCCCATATGGTAGACGAAGTGCGCCGCCAGTTCCGCGAAATCAAGGGAATCCTTACGGGAGAAACGGAGCCTGATTATGAGCGTTGTGTGGCAATCTCGACGAAAGGGGCGCAACGCGAGATGGTGATTCCGTCACTGATAGCTATCATTGCTCCGATTGCGACGGGACTTATTTTCGGTGTTCCCGGTGTGCTCGGCCTGCTGATTGGCGGATTGAGCAGTGGTTTCGTGCTTGCCATCTTCATGGCAAATGCCGGTGGTGCATGGGATAATGCCAAAAAGTATGTGGAAGAAGGCAACTTTGGCGGCAAAGGCAGTGAAGTCCACAAGGCTACAGTCGTGGGTGACACCGTAGGAGACCCGTTCAAGGACACATCCGGTCCGAGCTTGAATATCCTAATCAAGCTGATGAGCATGGTAGCCATTGTGATGGCAGGGCTTACGGTTGCGTGGAGTCTGTTCTAGAAAGAGTTTTTCCCCGTATCCCACCAAAGGCGGGTGGCGCCGTTATCTGCGCCACCCAGTTTTTCCGTGAGGGTGGCGTATTGTGCCGGGTCGGCAGTGGCGGCGTCCGTTGAGAACGGAAGGCGGCGGATCATGATATCCGTATCAATCACTTTTCCGGTGTTGTTTTGGACCTTGAAAAGTTTGGGGTATCCGGTACGGCGTTGCTCAGCCCATGCCTCATAACTTTCGGGCCAGCATGCCAGCCACTTCTGGGTAATAATCTTTTCGAGTTTCGTCTCTATGTCTGCATCTTCTTCCCATTTGGGGGATATGGTAATCAAGGCTTTCATGTCCTTGCCTACCTTGCCGCCTGAGACTACATCTTTATAATCGGCAGGGGTTTTGTCGCTTTCCAGATATTCGGAGGCACCGGCACAGTCCCACTGTGTAAATGAAGTACTTACCCCGTATTCATAGCATGTGCGGGGATTCTCTTTGGTATAGCCACGGAGGGCTGCTTCGGCCCTGAGCAGCCAGACTTCTGCCGCACTCATCAATACGGCTCCGGTCTTTTCGCCGATGGTACTTGTGTTGAGGGAAGAGCAAAAACTGTAAATGTTGGCGTCACCGTCTTTCATGGGTAACCCGATGGGAATGCCTAACAACTGTTTTTGATAACCTTCGAGAAGGGCGGTGTTATACCATTTCTTGCCACGCGGGTCCTCATAACCGTTGATAATGGATTCCATCGAGGCATTCATGTAGACTTCACCCCAACCGGCAACGGCACACAAAGGATTGATATAGTTCTTGCCCATTACAGCGATGGTTTCCCTTGCACCTTCCAGTACACCTTGATTGTCATTCAGTGCTTTGGTTGCTTGGTCTTTGGCAAGTGTTGCATCCACATTGGAGATGCGCATGGCAAGGCGCAAACGTAGTGAGTTGGCAAACTTTAACCACTCCTTCAAGGTCTTGCCGTTGGTCAGCATATCATACTCTTTGAATTTGTTGTTGTCACCGCCCTCGTCCAGGTATTCCCTTATCAATTGCTGCCCTTCGTCCAGGTCTGCAAAGAAGCGTGTATAGGCTTCTTGCAGTCCGTAAACCCGGGGTGTCTCACCCAGTTGATGGTAGACCAGCGGACCGTATGTATCGGCAATGCGGTGCATCAGTTCCACTTTCAAAATTTCGGTAATGCCGAGGTAGCCTTTCAAGTTGTCATTGCCATAAAAGTTCTTTTCTGCCTTCTGCACCTCCGTGTAGACATATCCGTAAGTACATTGCCATGCGGCATTGGTCCAGCCTGAGTTCAGGTTGTAGCAGGCGTTGGATTTCATGAATTTAGGAATAGGGTCCATGAAGTAGCCGGAGAACATGTCATGGTTCAGGGATTGTGTCATCTGCCATACCCAATTTAAGCCAACAGAACCTATATTGAAGTAGATACCCGACTGTATGGGTTCGAATGGAGCAGTCAGGTTCTGGAAATCTATTTCCTTTTTGTCGTCCGAGAAACCTCCCTTGATTTCGTTGTCGTTCTCAAAACCGCCGGTGCAAGCTGCAAGCAGCAATATGCTATGGCAGAAAAGGAATATGATGCACTTGTTTTTCATAAGGTATTCATTTTAAAAGGTTAATCTTAGGTTAAAGCCGATATTCCGGGTAGTAGGCATGCCAAACACGTCTACTCCTTGATTGTTGTTGCCTACGGACATTACTGCATCGGGGTCGAACGGTGCTTCCTTCTTTAAGAAACACAAGTTGCGCGCTGCCAATGATACGTCGATTCCCTTTATGAATCTACTGTTTTCCAGTATCGTTTTCGGGAAAGAATAGCTCAGTGATACTTCACGGAGTCTGATGCAGGTTGCGTCGTACATATAATATTCGGAGATGGCATTTCTGCCGCCTACTGCGCTGTAGAATGCTCTCGGGTCGTTGAACTTCTGTCCCTGGTATTCTACATATCCTCGGGCGCGGGCATCTTCGGTGACTTTGGTCACGCCGTTGGCATCCAACTCAGACTGTGTCAGTGACATGACTTCGCCGCCAAAGCGGAAATCTATCAGGAAATAGAGCTCCAGGTCCTTGTAGGTAAGTGTGTTGCTCCATCCCATCGTGAAGTCAGGATTGGCATTCCCAAGCAAATCCTTGTTTCCGGTATTTCCCAAAGGCCTTTTGCTGGTTTCATCAACCATGATGCTGCCATCCTCGTTACGGCGGAAAGCATTTCCATAAATATCCCCCAGGCTGCCTCCTTCTTTGACACGCATCTGATAGCCTGCGTTGAAACCTTCTTCGTAGTAGGAAAATTCCGGATAGTCAGGATGCAGGGTCACTACTTTGTTCTTGTTGGCGGACATGTTGATGAGACTCTTCCACGAAAAGTTTCTGTATAGTAGCGGAGTGGCGTCTACCGTCAGCTCAAAACCCTGGTTACGTATTTTTCCGGCATTGACATACCGGTATTTATAGGTGGAGCCCGTAGGATTGTCCATTCTCAACAACTGGTTCTTGGTATTGGTCTGATACCAAGTGAAGTCTATCCCGAAGCGGTGATGGAAGAAGCGCCATTCTGTACCGAATTCGATGGAGCTGCTGATTTCCGGTTTTAGGTCACCGCGCTGTTCTACGGTATTTACATTGATACTGCCGCCTACCATGATGATGTCTACCGGATTGGTGATTCCTATCGGGAGGTCATTACCGACTTCCGCCCATGAAGCGCGCACTTTTGCAAAACTTATCCATTTGGGCAGGGAGCAGGTTTTGTTAAGAATCCAGGTAGCTCCTATGGAGGGATAGAAGAATCCGGTATTCTTGCTGTCTGTGTGGGCTAATGTGGATGACCAGTCGTTACGTGCGGTAATGTCCAAGTATAGTAGTCCTTTCCAGCCCCACTGCATGGTGGCAAATACTGATTGGAGCGTGCGTTTGCTGTCGATGCTCTGATTTACGGCTGCTTTGGAGTCCATCACTACATTGGGGACGGTAAATACATTCGGTTTGTAGAGGGAAGCAAGCCTTGAGTCTATTGTCAGTGAATTGACTTTACTCATGTTGATGCTGGCTCCCAGTGCCGTATTGAGGGAAAAGTCATCAAATTCCTTGTTGAACAAGACCATTGCGTCACCGTAGACTTGGATTTCCTGGCTGTCCGACCAGATGTAACGTCCGTTTTCCTTGTCCTCGTATTTGCCGGCGATGTTGGGAGCTGTAGTGGCATACATCTTATTGTCGAATTTATCACTGATATAATCCACATTACCCCGTACCTGCAGGTTGAAGTAGTCCGTAATGTGCAGATTGGCTCCGGCCGAAGACACA
>ERZ780002.480-NODE-480-length-15163-cov-2.77158_pt1 | contig 15163 bp, 9 predicted proteins | sample MGYA00511947_ERZ780002 | MGnify/ENA primary metagenome ERZ780002 (study PRJEB29588, sample SAMEA2148558) | human gut metagenome | biome: human gut; feature: human-associated habitat; material: faeces | place: Denmark | collected 2008/2010 ... | reverse complement strand
TTCCCGACCACGGTGTAATGTACGGCGTCATTGACTTTTACCGAGCCTGTAAAAAGCAGGGGATAAAGCCTGTTATCGGCTGTGAAGTTTATGTTGCGCCGCACTCTCGTTTTGACAAAACTTCGGCGTATGAAAAGTATTATCATATGGTGCTGCTTTGCGAAAATAACGAGGGCTATCAAAATTTAATTAAACTTGTTTCAAAAGGTTTTACCGAGGGCTTTTATTCAAAGCCGAGAATTGACGATGAGCTTTTGAAAGAATATCACAAGGGCCTAATCTGCCTTTCTGCCTGTCTTGCCGGTGAAATTCCGCAGAATCTGCTTGACGGAAACTATGACGGAGCAAAGCAGAAGGCTCTTTTTTATCAATCACTTTTCGGTAAGGATAACTTTTTTATAGAACTTCAGGACCATGGCATAGAGGAGCAAAAACGAATTAATCCGCAGCTTATTCGCATTGCCGAAGAAATCGGCGCCGAACTTGTGGTTACAAACGACAGCCATTATATAGATAAAAATGACAGCTTTACGCACAGTATTTTGCTTTGTATCCAGACCAATAAGACGGTAAATGATGTGGACAGAATGGAGTTTAAAACGAGCGAGTTTTACCTTAAAACAGAGGAAGAAATGCGCTCACTCTTTCCGAATCTGCCGCAGGCATATGATAATACACAGAAAATTGCCGACCGCTGTAATGTTGAGTTTGAGTCCGGCGTGCGTAAACTGCCACGATTTGATGTGCCGAATAACGAAGATCATTACGAGTATTTTCGCCGAAAATGCTATGATGGTCTTTACAGACATTACGGAGAAAATCCCGATAAGTCATTGATTGACCGACTTGAATACGAACTTGCAACTGTTTCAAAAATGGGTTTTGTCGATTATTACCTTATCGTAAATGATTTTGTACAGTATGCAAAGAGTGAAAAAATCCCCGTCGGACCCGGCAGAGGTTCGGGTGCAGGTTCGCTTTGCGCCTATTGCATAGGAATTACAGCAATAGATCCGATCAAGTATAATCTTCTTTTTGAAAGATTTTTAAACCCTGAGCGTGTAAGTATGCCCGACTTTGATGTCGATTTCTGTACCGAGCGCCGAGGAGAAGTAATTGACTATGTAGTGCGTAAATACGGCACGGACAGAGTTGCGCAGATTATATCATTCGGTACTATGGCGGCAAGAGGCGCTATAAGAGATGTCGGCAGAGTGCTTGCAATTCCGTATGCCACGGTTGACTCGGTTGCCAAGCTTGTACCTATGGAATTAAAGGTTACTATAGATTCCGCACTCAAGGCAAGTCCCGAATTAAGACATCGCTATGAAGAGGACGAACAGACAAAGCAATTGCTTGACATTGCAAAGAGCATTGAGGGAATGCCAAGACACGCTACAATGCACGCCGCAGGTGTAGTAATTACCGACCGTCCCGTATCTGATTATGTTCCGCTTTCAAAAAATGATGACAATGTGGTAACACAGTTTACCATGACCACACTTGAGGAGCTCGGTTTGCTCAAAATGGACTTTCTCGGACTTCGCAATCTTACGGTAATTGACTATGCGGATAAACAGATACGAAAAAATCATCCTGAGTACAATCCCGATAATATAAACGATAAAGACGAAAAAGTTTTTGCTATGATTTCTCAAGGCAATACGGAGGGTGTGTTTCAGTTTGAAAGCCAGGGTATGAAAAATGTTCTTATGCGACTAAAGCCCGATTCGATCGAGGATTTAATCGCCGTGGTTTCGCTTTCTCGCCCCGGCCCTAGGGACATTTTTCCCCGTTACACCGACTGCCGCCACAATCCATCGCACATTACCTATAAGCACCCATTATTAAAGCCTATACTTGAGGTTACCTACGGCTGTATTGTCTATCAGGAACAGGTAATGCAGATTTTAAGAGTGCTTGCAGGTTTCAGTCTTGGCAGAGCGGATATTGTTCGCCGTGCCATGAGTAAAAAGAAAGCCGCAGAAATGGCAAAGCAAAGAGAGATTTTTCTTCACGGCATTACAGATGAAAACGGCAAAGTAATTGTTGACGGTTGTATTCGCAGAGGTATTGACGAGAAAATCGCCAATTCAATTTATGACGAAATCGAAAGTTTTGCTTCTTACGCTTTCAATAAGTCACACGCAGCGGCATATTCTATGATTTCATACAAAACCGCATATTTAAAATGTCATTATCCGCAGGAGTATATGGCGGCATTGCTCACAAGTGTGCTTGATAACCAAAACAAACTTGCAGCATATATAGGCGAATGTCAGCGGCTCGGAATAAAAGTTTTGCCTCCGAGTGTAAACGAAAGCGATCTCGGCTTTACTGTCAGCGGTAACAATATACGCTACGGATTGCTTGCAATCAAAAATCTCGGCAGAGCTTTTATTGATCAGATAATTAAAGAGCGCAGATTAAAGCCTTATACAAGCCTTTACGATTTTTGTAAAAGACTTTGCGGCAAAAATATGAACAGCCGTGCTATAGAAAGTCTTATAAAGTGCGGTGCGCTTGACGGACTTGGCGCTAACCGCAGACAACTGCTTGCAATAAGCAAAACCGTGCTTGACGATGTTGAATATGAGGCTAAAAAGAATCAAGGCGGACAGCTTTCGTTTTTTGATATGGGTGATGACAGTACAAAGGCTACATCAGAACCCCAACTGCCTGATTTGAAAGAATTTTCGACTGATGAGCTTTTGAGAATGGAAAAGGAAATAGCAGGCATATACCTAAGCGGCCACCCTGCCGATAATTACAGCCTTTATTCCGAGAGAATGAAAGCCGACAGAATAGGCGAAATTATAAATGACGAAACAGGACGCTATCCCGACGGCAAGAAAGTGCTGATTGTAGGTATTATTTCCAAAGTGAAAACTCAACTTACCAAAAGCAACAAACTTATGGCTTTTATAAATGTAGAAGATAAGTACGGCATAATGGAAGCGGTTGTTTTTCCGAATGTGTATGAAAAAAGCACTATTCTTTTAAATGAAAACATACCCGTTATTATAAAAGGCACATTGAATTTTAAAGAAAACGAAGAACCGAAAATAATTTGCGACAGCATTGCAAAAGCTTTTAATAATGAGGAATGTAAAAATATGTCTGCCGCAAATTACGAACAAAACAGGGCAGCGGCAGAACATAAAAGCACATATCAAAAGCCTTATGTACCGCAGGCACTTTATTTGAGAATTGATGACCTTAATACGGATATGTACCGTCGAGCAAAGAGAGTTACGGATATTTTCGACGGCAGAACACCGATTATTTTTTATCTTACCGATTCAAAACGCAAGGTAAAAGCCCCTGCAAATATGTGGGTGAGCCTTAATGATGTTATGATAAAAGAGCTTAAACATCAGCTTGGTGAAGAAAATGTAGCGGTAAAATAAACAAATTCTTTATAAAATCACTATCGAAAACATATAAATTCACCTTTTAGCTATTGCAAAATTCGTTTAATAGGTATATAATACTATATATGATATTCACTTTAACGCATAAAAACTTTAAAGCATATGTTTGTTTAAGTACTAAAGTGAAAATGGGAGGACGAATTTTTATGAAAATGACAAAAAGAATTTTGGCAACCGCAACAGCAGCGCTTACAGTAACAGCGGCTCTCGCAGGCTGTACAGGCGGTACTTCATCAACAACTTCAACAGCTGCTCCTTCACAGGCAGACGCAAACAAAGTATATAATATCGGTATTTGTCAGCTTGTTCAGCATGAGGCTCTTGACGCCGCAACTAAGGGCTTTAAAGACACTCTTACTGAAAAACTCGGCGCAGACAAGGTTAAGTTTGACGAGCAGAACGCACAGGGCGATTCGGCTACTTGCGCTACAATCTGTAACCAGTTTGTTTCTTCAAATTATGACCTTATTCTCGGTAACGGTACTGCGGCTCTTCAGGCTGCATACACGGCAACACCGTCTATTCCTATTCTCGGTACTTCGATTACAGACTACGGCACAGCTCTTGATATGGCAGAGTGGACAGGCGTTTCGGGTATGAATGTCTCCGCTTGACAAGCAGGCTGATATGCTCAAGGAACTTTTCCCTGACGCTAAAACAATCGGTATTCTCTATTGCTCGGCAGAGGCTAACTCAAAATATCAGAGCGATACAATCACACCTTTCTTTGAGAGTGCGGGCTACACTGTAAAGACATATTCATTTGCAGATTCAAACGATGTTGCGGCTGTAGCAAAGACAGCTTGTGACGAAAGCGATGTTCTTTACATTCCTACAGATAACACAGCGGCTTCAAATACAGGTATTATCGACAATACGGCTACAGCTGCAAAAACTCCTATCATCGCAGGTGAAGAGGGTATTTGCAAGGGCTGCGGTGTTGCAACACTTTCTATCAGCTACTATGAACTTGGTCAGAAAACAGGCGAGATGGCTTATGATATTCTTGTAAACGGTGCAGACATTACTTCATTAAAGGTTGAGTCAGCTCCTAATGTTACCAAGAAATATGTAAAGAGCCGTTGCGATGCTTACGGAATTACAATTCCTGACGATTACGAGGCTATTGAGGAGTAATAATCCTTAATTTATAAATTAAAAAACGGTGGGGTGCCGTGAAAGCGACACCCCAATCTTTTATGTATTGGTGGTTTTTATGGAATTTTTAGCAGAATACTTCGGTTCTCTTAATCCTGCAAACTTTCTTGCGGCTTTGCCGGGTAATATTGCGCAGGGTATTATCTGGGGACTTATGGGTCTTGGTGTTTTTATTACCTACAAACTTTTGAATTTTGCCGACCTTAGCGTTGACGGTTCTTTTGCAACAGGCGGTGCGGTTACCGCTATTATGCTTATTAACGGCTGTTCTGTATGGGTAGCGCTTATAGTTGCTATTCTTGCGGGCATTGCGGCAGGTCTTATAACGGGACTTTTACATACTTTGCTCGGTATTCCCGATATTCTTGCAGGTATTCTTACGCAGATTGCGCTTTATTCAATCAACTTGAACATTATGGGAAGGTCAAATCTTCCTATCAGCTACAGAAACTATGCGCTTGTAATTTCCGCAAGCGATATTAATTTATCAATTATCATCGACCTCGGAATTGCGGCTATTGTTATTGCGGCTATTTATTGGTATTTCGGAACAGAACAGGGCTCTACAATCCGTTCAACAGGTTCAAACCCTGCTATGAGTAAGGCACAGGGCATTAATATCAATGTCGCAAAAGTAATTGCACTTGCGCTTTCAAACGGTCTTGTTGCTCTTGCAGGCTCACTTTTTGCACAGTACCAGGGCTTTGCCGACATCAATATGGGCAGAGGCGCTATCGTAATCGGTCTTGCCGCAGTTATTATCGGTGAAGTCCTCGGCGAGGCTATCTTCCGTAAGCGTATGAACTTTGTTGTAAAAATGCTCTTCGTTATTGTGGGCGGTATTCTTTATTATATTGCAATGGGTATTGTTCTTTGGCTCAAGATGCCGACAGACGATACAAAGCTCTTCACAGCAATTATAGTTGCAATCTTCCTTGCAGTACCTTATTTACAAAAGAAGAGTAAAACCTCCTTTAAAAAGGTAGCTAAAATGAATTTAAAGGCTAACAAGGCAAACGGAGGCAGTGACAATGCTTGATATTATTAATATTCACAAAACCTTTAATAAAGGCACAATAAATGAGAAGGTCGCACTTGACGGTGTAACACTTCACTTAAACGAAGGCGATTTCTGTACAATAATCGGCGGCAACGGTGCGGGTAAGTCAACTACACTTAATGCCGTTGCCGGTGTATGGCCTGTTGACAGCGGTCAGATTCTTATTGACGGCGTAGATGTAACGGGACTTCCCGAGCATAAAAGGGCAAAGTATCTCGGCAGAGTTTTCCAAGACCCTATGACAGGTACTGTTGCCGATATGGAAATTTTGGAAAATCTTGCCCTTGCGGCAAGAAGAGGCAAGAAAAGAGGTCTTAGCTGGGGAGTTAAGAAATCCGAAAAAGAAGAATACAGAACACTTTTAAAGCAGTTTGAACTCGGTCTTGAGGACAGAATGACATCAAAGGTAGGTCTTCTTTCGGGCGGACAGCGTCAGGCAATCACCCTTTTAATGGCTACAATCAATAAGCCTAAACTTTTGCTTCTTGACGAGCATACAGCGGCGCTTGACCCTAAGACTGCGGCAAAGGTGCTTGAACTGAGCGATAAGATTATTGCCGAAAATAACCTTACAGCCCTTATGGTTACACATAATATGCACGATGCGATTGTGCACGGTAACCGCCTTATTATGATGGGCAACGGAAAGGTTATACTTGATATTTCAGGTGAAGAAAAGAAAAAACTCACCGTTGACGACCTCTTGCAGAAGTTTGAAAAGGCGAGCGGTTCTAAACTTGAAAATGACAGAATGCTTTTGAGCAAAGGCGAAGAATAAGATTTTGTTTTTGTCAAATTTGATTAAAATTTTATTTCACAGCAACGGGGCTGTTTCATCTTCACAAATGAAACAGCCTTTTTGTAAATGCTTTATAATTTTCATCATTTTTTAATTTTTATGTAACTATTTTGCGATACAAGAATTGTAATTGTCGAAATTAATAAAAAAATATATTATAATTCCTTTATGTAAATTAGAATACTCCAAAATCTTGTAAAATATGATGTTGAAGATAAGTGACTGAGGTGATAAGGTTATGAAAAAAGCTTTAATTATTTCTCACTCTGTGCAAAGTGCCGAGGCTCTTTCACAGCTGCTTAAAATTGAGTATTTTACGCAGATTTCTATTGCTGATAATTCTAAAACAGCAAAAAAACTTGTTGAGAACGATGAGTTTGACCTTATCTGTATTAATGCACCTCTTGCAGAGGAAAGCGGTATTGAGCTTTCCATGCATTTTGCGAGAGTAACCCGTTCAAGCGTGGTTATTATTGTTCCTCAAAAAAACGCAGACGATGTAAACGATGCTTTGACCGAGCACGGTGTGCTTGTAATAGCCAAACCTATTAATAAGCATTTGTTTCATCACTATTTGCAGTTTACGGAATGTTTCAGAATGAGAATGTTGACCGTAAACGAGGAAAATGAAAAGCTCCGCCATATTGTGGAGGATATGAAGATAATAAACAGAGCCAAGCTTCTGCTTATTACCTGCCTTAATATGACAGAACAGGAAGCGCATCGCTACCTTGAAAAACAGGCGATGGATATGAGAATGAGCAAAATGCAGATTGCAATGCAGGTTATTAAAACTTACGAAAACTAATTATGCAAAATTTCTGAAAGGAATGTGTATTTATGAGCCGTAAAGCATATTTGATACTTGAAAACGGAACTGTTTTTGAGGGCAAATCATTTGGTGCAGAAAAAGAAACTATGGGAGAATTGGTTTTTACTACAGCTATGACCGGTTATCTTGAAACACTCACCGACCCTTCTTATTTCGGTCAGGTGGTTATTCAGACTTTCCCTTTAATCGGTAACTATGGTGTAATTCCCTCTGATTTCGAGAGCAAAGTGCCCTCACTTAGAGGTTATATTGTAAGAGAATGGTGCCAAGCTCCCTCTAACTTCCGTTGCGAGGGCGATCTTGACACCTTTTTAAAAGAGTCGGATATTCCGGGCATCTACGGACTCGACACCAGAGCGCTTACAAGAATTGTTCGTGAGTATGGTGTGCTTAACTGCAAAATCGCTTATTCGGGCGAAGTTACCGAAGAAGAGCTTGCAGAGATTAAGGCTTATAAAATCGAACAGGCTGTAGAGAGCACAACAATCAGCGAAAAAGAAGAATTCAAAGCTGAAAACGGCGACCTCAATGTTGTTCTTATGGATTTCGGTGCAAAGCACAACATAGGCAGAGAGCTTGTTAAGCGTGGCTGCAATGTTACGGTAGTACCTGCTCATACAACAGCAGAGCAGATTAAAGCTATGAATCCTGACGGCATTATGCTTTCAAACGGTCCGGGAGATCCATCGGACAACACTGCAATTATTGCCGAGCTTAAAAAGCTTTGCGAATATAAAATTCCTACATTCGGTATCTGCTTAGGACATCAGCTTTTGGCACTTAGCCAGGGCGCTAAGACAGAAAAACTTAAATACGGCCACAGAGGAGCTAACCAACCTGCAAAAGAGGTTGAAACAGGCAGAGTTTACATTACTTCACAGAACCACGGCTATGCTGTTGTAAGCGACAGTATGCCTGAAAATGCTGTAGAGAGTTTTGTAAACGGCAATGATGATACTTGTGAGGGTGTTAAGTATACAAATATGCCTGCTTTCTCTGTTCAGTTCCACCCGGAGGCTTGCGGCGGTCCGCGCGACACAGCGTTTTTGTTTGACCGTTTCATTGATTTGATGAAAAACAACAAATAAAACTATCCATAATTTATATACGAATTTGATTTTTAAATAAGGATAAGGAATGATTTTATGCCACTTAAAAGCAACATTAAAAGAGTTATGGTAATCGGTTCGGGTCCGATTGTAATCGGTCAGGCTGCTGAATTTGACTACGCAGGCACACAGGCTTGCCGTGCGCTTAAGGAAGAGGGACTTGAGGTTATTCTCGTAAACTCTAACCCTGCTACCATTATGACAGATAATGCAATGGCTGATAAAATTTATATCGAGCCGCTTACACTTGAAACAGTTAAAAGAATTATTAAAAAAGAGCGTCCCGACAGCCTTCTTTCCACACTCGGCGGTCAGACAGGTCTTACACTTTCTATGCAACTTGCAAAGGAAGGTTTCCTCGATAAATACGGAGTTCAGCTCCTCGGCGCTAATCCCGAAACAATTGACAAGGCAGAGGACAGACAGATGTTCAAGGACACAATGCTTGAAATCGGACAGCCTGTTATTCCGTCACTCGTTGTAAACGATGTTGAGTCTGCAGTAAAATTTGCAGATGAAATCGGCTACCCTGTAATTATTCGTCCTGCATTTACACTCGGCGGTACAGGCGGCGGTATCGTAAATGATGAGGAAGAATTAAGAGAGATTACTTCAAACGGTCTTGAGCTTTCACCGATTACACAGGTTCTTGTAGAGAAATGTATTTCGGGTTGGAAAGAAATAGAGTTTGAGGTAATGCGTGACAGCGACGGCAATGTTATTACTGTCTGCTCAATGGAGAACTTTGACCCTGTCGGCGTACATACAGGCGATAGTATCGTTATTGCTCCTACACTTGCCGATAAGGAATATCAGATGCTCAGAAGTGCGGCGCTCGATATTATCTCTGCCTTAAAGGTAGAGGGTGGCTGTAACTGCCAGTTCGCACTTAATCCGGAAACATTTGATTATGCCGTAATCGAGGTAAACCCAAGAGTTTCCCGTTCATCGGCTCTTGCGTCAAAGGCAACAGGTTATCCTATTGCAAAGGTAGCGGCTAAAATTGCTATCGGCTACACACTTAATGAAATCAAGAATGCCGTAACGGGTACAACATACGCTTGCTTTGAGCCTGCTCTCGACTATGTTGTAGTTAAATTCCCAAAATGGCCGTTCGATAAATTTGTATATGCAAACCGCACACTCGGTACTCAGATGAAAGCAACAGGCGAGGTTATGGCTATTGCTCCTACATTTGAGCAGGCTATTATGAAGGCTGTAAGAGGTGCAGAGATTTCTCACGATACACTTGATGATAAGGAATTTGCTCAACTTTCAAATGCGTCTGTTTACGACAGATTAAGCGTTTGCGATGATAAGAGAATTTTCTGCGTATATGAGGCACTCAAGAGAGGCATTACTGTAGAGCAGATTCACGAAGTTACACTTATTGACGAGTGGTTCTTGGAGAAACTCAAGAATATCATTGCTGTTGAGAATGAGCTTAAAAACAGCGAGCTTACAGATGACCTCTACTACAGAGCAAAGAAAATGGGATTCCTCAACAGAACTATTGAGGCTATTACAGGTAAGAAATGCGAAAAGAACATTTTGCCTGTATATAAAATGGTTGATACCTGCGCCGCTGAATTTGAGGCACAGACACCTTACTTCTACTCAACCTTTGATAAGGAAAACGAGGCAGAAGAGTTTATTAAAAATAATAAATCAGATAAAAAGACAGTTATCGTATTCGGTTCAGGCCCTATCAGAATCGGTCAGGGTATCGAATTTGACTATGCGTCGGTTCACTGCGTATGGGCACTTAAAAAGGCAGGCTATGATGTTGTTATCGTAAACAACAACCCTGAAACCGTATCTACCGACTTCGACACTGCCGACAGACTTTACTTTGAGCCGCTTACAACAGAAGATGTTATGGGTATCATCAATACAGAAAAGCCATACGGTGTTGTAGTAGCATTCGGCGGTCAGACAGCTATCAAACTTACAAAGCATATGAGCGACTGCGGTGTTAATATTCTCGGTACTTCATATGATGCTATTGATATGGCAGAGGACAGAGAGCGTTTTGACGAACTCCTTGAGAAATACCACATTAAGCGTCCGAGAGGCGTAACGGTTATGACAACCGATGAGGCTCTCGAGGTTGCCGAAACAATCGGCTATCCTGTACTTCTCCGTCCGTCTTATGTACTTGGCGGTCAGAATATGATTATCGCATTTAACGAGGCTGATGTTAAGGAGTATATGGCTATTATTCTTGCACAGAATATAGAGAACCCAATCCTTATTGATAAATACTTACAGGGTACAGAGCTTGAAGTTGACGCTATATGTGACGGTGAGGATATTCTCATTCCGGGTATTATGGAGCATATTGAGAGAGCCGGTATCCATTCCGGTGACTCAATCGCTGTATATCCTGCTTGGAATATTTCTGACAAGATGACACAGACAATCATTGAAAGTTCTAAGAACCTTGCTATTGAGTTACAGACAAAGGGTCTTGTAAATATTCAGTACCTTATCTATAATGACGAGCTTTATGTAATTGAGGTAAATCCCCGTTCATCAAGAACAATTCCTTATATCAGTAAGGTTACAGGCGTACCTATGGTTGACCTCGCTACAAGAGCAATGCTCGGCGAAAAGCTCAAGGATATGGGTTACGGCACAGGCCTTTACAGAAAGAGCCCTTACATTGCAGTAAAAGTTCCGGTATTCAGCTTTGAAAAACTTATCAATGTTGATAACCACCTCGGACCTGAAATGAAGTCAACAGGTGAAGTTCTCGGTGTTGCAGGCACTCTTGAAGAGGCTCTTTATAAGGGACTTATCGGTGCAGGTTACAAGATGAAGAAAAACGGCGGTGTATTTATTACTGTTCGTAATTCCGATAAAGCAGAAATCGGCGAAATTGCCAAGAAGTATTATGACCTCGGCTTTAAGATTTATGCTACAGAGGGTACAGCAGCCGTACTTAAGAAATACGGTATTGACGCTGTTGCCGTAAAGAAGATTCACGAGTGCAAGACAGACAACACACTCACACTTATTGAGTCGGGTAAGATTCAGTATGTAATTTCAACTTCTGCAAAGGGCAGAATTCCGTCAAGAGATTCTGTTAAAATCCGCAGAAAGACAGTTGAGAGAAACATTCCTTGTCTTACAGCTCTTGATACCGCAAATGCACTTGCGGATTGCCTTAAGAGCCATTATTCACAGCACAGTACAGAGCTTATAGATATTAACCATATGAGGGATGAAAAAGAAATGCTTAAATTTACAAAGATGCAGGGCATCGGTAATGACTATATTTATTTCAGCACTTTTGATCAGGAAATCAACAATCCGGAGGCTCTCTCTGTAAGACTTTCAGACAGACACTTCGGTATCGGCGGCGATGGTATTATTCTTGTTTGCCCATCTAAGGTTGCTGACGCTAAGATGAAGATGTACAACCTTGACGGTTCAGAGGGTAAGATGTGCGGTAACGGTATCCGTTGCGTGGGTAAGTTCCTCTATGACCACGGTATGGTTGATTACAAGGAGAAAGACGAAATCACAATTGAAACCCTTTCAGGTATCAAGAGCCTTAAGGCTTACACAACCAACGGTGAGGTAACAAGCCTTAGAGTAGATATGGGCAAGGCAATTCTTGATCCAAAGGAAATCCCTGTTGCTATGAATAAGGACAAGATTGTAAACGAGCCTGTTACAATCGGCGACAAGGAATACAACATTACCTGCGTATCTATGGGTAATCCACATTGCGTTGTATTTATGGATGACATTGACAATCTTGACATTGAAAAGATTGGTCCTATGTTTGAAAACGATAAACTCTTCCCGGAGAGAGTTAATACAGAATTTGTTACAGTTCTTGACGACCATACAATCAAGATGAGAGTATGGGAGAGAGGTTCTGGCGAAACATGGGCTTGCGGTACAGGCGCTTGTGCAGTAGCTGTTGCGGCTTGTGAAAACGGCTTCTGCAAAAAGGGCGACGATATTAAAATCAAGCTCAAGGGCGGTGACCTTGTCATCAATTACACAGACGAAACCGTATATATGACAGGTAACGCCGAAAAAGTATTTGAAGGAGAGATTGAGGTATAATTTATGGCTAATCATACTGAAAAAAAAGCTAAAAAATATATATTTGTAACAGGCGGCGTAGTATCCGGTCTTGGTAAGGGTATTACAGCAGCTTCTCTCGGCAGACTCCTTAAGGCAAGAGGCCTTAAGGTAGTCGCTCAAAAACTTGATCCGTACATCAATGTTGACCCGGGTACAATGAGCCCGTATCAGCACGGCGAGGTTTATGTAACTGAAGACGGCGCAGAAACCGACCTCGACCTCGGTCACTATGAGCGTTTTATTGACGAAGACCTCAACAAGTATTCAAATCTTACAACAGGTAAGGTTTATTCAAATGTACTTGAAAAAGAGCGTCACGGCGATTATCTCGGCAAAACAGTACAGGTAATCCCACACATTACAAATGAAATTAAGTCTTTTATTTACAATGTAGGTGAAAAGACTGACGCCGATATTGCAATTATAGAAGTAGGCGGTACAGTTGGCGATATCGAAAGCCAGCCTTTCCTTGAGTCAATCCGTCAGGTTTCGCTTGAAGTCGGCAGAGAAAACAGTATTTTCATTCATGTTACACTTGTTCCGTACATTAAGGGCAGTGAAGAGCATAAATCAAAGCCGACACAGCATTCGGTTAAGGAACTCCGTTCACTCGGTATCAACCCTGATATTATTGTTCTTCGTTGTGACGAACCGCTTGAAGAGAGTATCTTTAAGAAAATTGCTTTGTTCTGTAATGTAAAGCCTGACTGTGTAATTGAGAACATTACACTTCCGACTCTTTATCAGGCACCGCTTATGCTTGAAGAGAGCAACTTCTCAAATGTAGTTTGTCGTGAGCTTAACATTGCTACCGACAAAACACCTGACCTTACAGAGTGGAAAGAAATGCTCGAGAGAATTAACAACCGTACAAAGAAGTGCAGAATTGCTCTTTGCGGTAAATATGTTGCACTTCACGACGCATACCTTTCAGTAGCCGAGGCACTTCGTCACGGAGGTTACGAAAATTCCGCTGATGTTGAAATCAAGTGGGTTGACTGTGAGCTTATCACAAAGTATTCGGCAGATGAGCTTTTAGGCGATGTTGACGGTATTCTTGTTCCGGGCGGCTTTGGCAACAGAGGTGTTGAAGGCAAGGTAATGACTGCCAAATATGCTCGTGAGCACGATATTCCGTACCTCGGTATCTGCCTTGGTATGCAGACAGCAGTAATTGAATTTGCTAAGCATGTACTCGGATATGAGGATGCAAACAGCGGTGAGTTTGCTCCGGAGGGCAAGCACAATGTAATCGACCTTATGCCCGAACAGCTCGGTATTGAAGATATGGGCGGTACAATGCGTCTCGGTGCTTATCCTTGCGTTATCAAGAAAGGCTCAATTATGGAAAGAGCTTACGGTAAGCCTGAAGTACAGGAGCGCCACCGTCATCGTTATGAATTTAATAATGATTACAGAGAAGAAATTGAAAAGGCAGGTATGATTATTACAGGTACATCACCTAACGGTATGCTTGTTGAGGCAGTTGAAATTCCTGCCAATAAGTTCTACATCGGTGTTCAGTATCACCCTGAATTTAAGTCCCGTCCTAACAGAGCACATCCGCTTTTCAGAGAGTTTATTAAGGCTTCGCTTGATAAGTAATTTTGGAATTTTCTTGGTTTTGGCAATTACTTGTCACTAACCTTTTGCCCATATATCAGAAAAGGATTGATAATAATGCAGATTAACAGAAATTTTGACAACCTCGTGCCAAACTATCTTTTTGCAGAGGTTGCATCAAGAACAAATAAGTATATGCAGGAACACCCTGACAAGAAGGTAATTAAGCTCGGTATCGGCGATGTAACACTTCCGCTTGCTCCTGTTGTAATTGAGGCTATGAAGAAAGGTGCGGAAGACCTTGCACATAAGGATACTTTTAAGGGCTATCCCGATTATGAGGGCTATGCATTCCTCAGAGAGGCTATTTCTAACTATTATGCAGGTTTTGGCGTAACAGTAGATGCAAACGAAATCTTTGTGTCCGATGGCGCAAAGTCAGACTGCGGCAACATCGGTGACATTTTCGGCAAGGATAATGTTGTTCTCGTTACCGACCCTGTTTACCCTGTATATGTTGACTCAAACATTATGGCAGGCAGAAAGATTGTTTATGCTAACTCAAACCGTGAGAATAACTTTGCGGCTCTCCCTGATGAGAATGTAAAGGCTGACATCATCTATCTCTGTTCACCTAATAACCCAACAGGTTCAGCCTATACAGCTGACGAGTTAAAGCAGTGGGTTGACTATGCAATCAAGAATGACGCTATCATTCTCTATGATGCAGCATATGAGGCATTTATTACAGAGGATCTCCCTCGTTCAATTTTCGCAATTGAGGGTGCAAGAAAGTGCGCAATTGAGATGTGCTCACTTTCAAAGACAGCAGGCTTTACAGGTACAAGATGCGGCTACACAATCATTCCGAGAGAGCTTGAGCGTGACGGTCACAACATCTACAATACTTGGTATCGCCGTCAGGCAACTAAGTTTAACGGTGTTTCATGGCCTGTACAGTGTGCAGCTGCCGCTGTATTCAGTGAAGAGGGTCAGAAGCAGATTAAGGAGAATATTTCTTACTACCAGGATAATGCAAAAATTATCTCATCAGCTATGGATGAACTCGGCATTTATTATACAGGCGGTAAGTAAACACCCGCT
>ERZ780002.473-NODE-473-length-15270-cov-2.24916_pt1 | contig 15270 bp, 14 predicted proteins | sample MGYA00511947_ERZ780002 | MGnify/ENA primary metagenome ERZ780002 (study PRJEB29588, sample SAMEA2148558) | human gut metagenome | biome: human gut; feature: human-associated habitat; material: faeces | place: Denmark | collected 2008/2010 ... | reverse complement strand
GATTATGGTGTGAACCTAATCTGTGTGGAAGATGGAATCGACAGTTCAAAAGAAGCCGGTAAACTGCTTATATCTATCATTGCTGCCGTAGCAGAGATGGAGCGGGAAAATATCAGAGTGCAGACAATGGCTGGGCGTGAGCAGAAGGCGAGAGAAGGTAAATGGAATGGCAGATTTGCACCGTATGGATATAGGCTGGAAAATGGGGAACTTGAGATGGCAGAGGATGAAGTGGAAATTATTCAAATGATTTTTGACAGGTATATTCATACCAATGATGGAATCAATGGCGTGGCAAATTATCTGAACAATCATGGATATACAAAGAAGCTGCGTCAGAATGGAACAATACCTGGGTTCTCGGCCAGCTTTATCAAGAAGATAATTGATAACCCGGTATATATGGGGAAGATAGCATATGGACGCAGGCGTACAGAGAAGAAAACAGGAACCCGTAATGAAACTCATGTAGTGGAACAATCAGATTTCCCTGTTTATGAGGGAGTTCATGAAGCAATTATTGCCGAGGAAGACTGGAAACTTGCACAGGAAAAGCGTTCAAAAAATAATTACAAGCGTGAAAAAATTCATGATCCGGAACATGCACATATTTTGTCTGGGATATTAAAATGTCCTTGCTGTGGAAAAGGAATGTATGGAAATATTGCTAAAGCAGGGCGAAAAGATAACAAGACCAGATATTACTATTATTGTAAGAATACCGTGAATGCTACCGGGCACAAGTGTACGTTCCGATGTAACATCGAGCAGACGCAGATTGATGATATGCTTGCATAGCTGATTACAGCAATGACAAAAGAAGGAAAATTCAAGGATGCCATTCAGGATAAAATAGGAGCAACTGTTGACACGACGGACCTGGAAAAGCAGTTATCTGTGTTAAATGCAAGTCTTCATCAGGCAGAGACTATTAAAACACGCCTTGAACAGCAGATGGATAATCTGGATATTACAGATACCCATTACGATAAAAAAATAGTAGATTTGCAGAGACGATTGGATGCTCAATATGATAGAATAGATGAAGTGGAAGAAACAATGACAGAACTGAAGTCTCAGATTTATGAGCTTAAGAAAAATCAGATCGATGCAGACAGCATATACGGATTTTTAGGTGCTTTTAATGAAGTGCATTCAGAATGTACGGATGCAGAAAAGAAACAGTTCATGCAGGCATTTATTGAACGCATTGATATATTCCCGGAAAGACGGGAAGATGGAAATTGGATTCAGAATATTAAATTTCAGTTTCCAGTACCGATTATTAAAGAAGGCAAGGAAGTAGAACAAATCAAGGGGATTTCTTTGGACAAGGAGAAATCGGATGAGCATATGATTTCCTTGGAAAAGTTATCTACACTTGAGACGGTAGTTTTGCTGCAAAGAAGAGGTATTGATCCAATACATTAAAAGAGAACGTAAAAATGAACATGCCATGATTATACAAAAGCAATGCAGTATATAATAAAAACGACGGAAATCGTTGTTGCCACTTGTTAGGCATGTTATAATGAATTTAAAAAGAAAGAGGTGATTGTATGTTAGCAACAAAACCACAGACAGTTACAGAAACACCGAATACTGCAAAATTGGAATTATATAGGTTAATTGGTGAGGGCTATAAGGCAATGCAGGATGGCAGAACCAGTACAATCGAGGAAGTACGAGAGAAAATAAATAAGAGGAGAACGGAGCGTGGCTAGTGTAGTATTTACAGAACCGGCTGAATATGACTTGATGGACATAGAATATTACACCCATGTAGATCTTAACAATCTACAGGCTTCTGAGAGAATAACAGAGGGCATCCTTCAGGCGGCAGGTAAGTTGGCAGACTATCCAGCAGGACATCCACTTGTGAACGATCCACTTTTAAGAGATGTTGGTTTAAGAATGACGAACTTCGATAATTACAATATATTTTACTATTATCATCAAGATACAGATGTAGTATATATAATCAGAGTTTTGTATAATAAAGCTGATTGGCAAAGTATATTGTTGAAATAAGAAAATAAATAATTGGGATTGTGCCTCCAAGTCTATGTTGGATTTGGAGGTTTTCTTCTGCCTGCTTGAGCGGAAAGTAATTTCCCAAATAAAATATTCTATGTTACAATAGTATGAAAGTAATTCAGGAGATTAAGGAGTATGGTGTGAAAGTTATTATGTTAAAAAATAAAAAGAGAGAGATCAGGAATTGTCTGGTTGCAATATTGAGCAGTGCATTCCTTGCCTTTGGACTGTACCATGTCCATTCTCTCTCAGGGGTGACAGAGGGCGGCGTTTTAGGAATGACGCTTTTGCTGGATCACTGGTTTGGAATTTCACCGGCTTTTTCCGGCTTTGTTATGAATGTATTGTGTTATTGCCTGGGCTGGAAATTAATGGGAAAAGAGTTTTTAGGATATTCCATTGTTGCTACTGCAAGTTTTTCTATTTCTTATAGAATCTATGAGCAGTTTCCTTATATTTGGCCACAGCTTGCACAGATGCCGTTGCTTGCCTCTGTATTGGGTGCAGTTTTTGTCGGTGTGGGAGCTGGATTGTGCGTACGTATCGGTGGTGCACCGGGCGGCGATGATGCCCTGGCAATGAGTATTTCCTATGTGACCAAATGGAAGATCCAGTGGGTATATCTGTTGACAGATGCAATTGTTCTTGGATTATCGTTAAGCTATATTCCAGTAAAGAAAATCGGCTATTCGATTCTGACCGTGCTATTATCAGGGCAGATCATAGGGCTGGTACAGAAGGTGCATATGCCCCAGACGGGTGCTGGTTCAGCTGTGAATGAATTAGAGTAAGGAGTATAATGCCATGACAGAGTTAAAGAAGCTGCTTATGCAGGTGGCAGAAGGAGAGATTACACCTGAGGATGCAGAGCTTAAATTGAAAATGCAGCCTTTTGAAGATATGGGATTTGCCAAGCCGGATTTCCATAGAGGAATGCGTCAGGGAGCTTCAGAAGTAATCTATGGAGAAGGCAAGACAGCAGAGCAGATTGCTGCAATTACAAGGGAATTGCTTTTGCATGGACAAAAAGGTGTCCTGATTACCAGAATGTCCGGGGAAAAAGCCAAAGTTGTAGGGCAGGAGATCGAATTGTTCTATGATTCCACCAGCCGTATTGGCATTGCAGGAGAGAAGAAAGCACCTGTTGGTGATGGTAAGATTGTGATTGCTACAGGAGGAACCAGCGATATGCCAGTCGCAGAGGAAGCGGCACTGACAGCAGAATTCCTGGGAAATCATGTAGTTAGACTCTATGATGTAGGAGTGGCAGGGATTCACAGGCTTTTGGCGCACAGTGAGGATATCATGCAGGCGAAGGTAATTGTTGCTATTGCGGGAATGGAAGGAGCGCTTGCCAGTGTGGTAGGAGGTCTGGCTGACTGTCCGGTGATTGCAGTACCCACCAGTGTAGGGTATGGAGCATCCTTTGGTGGAGTATCAGCATTGTTATCCATGCTCAATTCCTGTGCCAGTGGAGTCAGTGTAGTAAACATTGACAATGGATTTGGAGCAGGGTATCTGGCAAGTATGATTAATCAGATAGGTAAATAAAGGGAGAAATGGAATATGAAGACATTATATATAGAGTGTAATATGGGAGCTGCGGGAGATATGCTGATGTCTGCTTTGTCAGAACTTCATCCTGATGCGGAAGGATTCATGACACGGATGTCACAAATCGGAATACCGGATGTGACATTTGAACGCAGACAGGCTGTGAAGTGTGGCATTGTAGGAACCCATATCGAAGTCAGAGTAAAGGGTGTATCGGAAGGTGAGGAAGTGCATGAACATAGTCATAGTCATGAGGAACATGACCACCATCATGAGCATCATCACACACATTCCCACAGAAGTATGGCTGAGATTGCGCATATCATCTCTCATCTTCAGGTATCAGACAGTGTGAAAGAGCATGCTACTGCTGTATATCGTCTGATTGCAGAAGCAGAGAGTCAGGTGCATGGCAGAGAAGTATCTGAGATTCATTTTCATGAGGTAGGAACGATGGATGCCATTGCGGATATTGTGGGAGTATGTATGCTGATAGAAGAGTTGCATCCGGATCGTATACTGGCTTCTCCAGTACATGTAGGTTCCGGTCAGGTAAGATGTGCCCATGGCATACTTCCGGTTCCAGCGCCGGCAACAGCATTGATGTTGAAGGATGTGCCGATCTATGGCGGGCAGAAACAGGGGGAGGTGTGTGTGCAGCCAGGCGCAGCCTTGTTGAAGCATTTTGTAACAGAATTCGTACCTATGCCGGCTATGCAGGTAAAGCAGATTGGCTATGGTATGGGCAATAAGGATTTCGAGATGGCAAACTGTGTCAGAGTCCTTATGGGAGAGCAGCAGAATACAGAGGGTGAAATCTGTGAATTATCATGCAATATGGATGATATGACTGGTGAAGAAATTGCCTATGCCATGAATATGCTGCTGGAGCATGGCGCCAGAGAAGTATTTACCACAGCAGTAGGAATGAAGAAGAACAGACCGGGAATCCTTCTGACTTGTCTGTGTGATACAGCAAAAAGACAGGAGATGCTGGAGCTGATCTTCAAGCATACGACTACCATAGGAATCCGTGAGAAGAAAATACAGCGTTACATTTTGGACAGAAGAATAGAAGAGACACAGACACCCTATGGAATTGTACATACTAAAGTATCCGAAGGGTATGGAACCGTAAGACGTAAACCGGAGTATGAAGATCTTGCAAAGATAGCCGCACAGCAGGATAAAAGTCTGATGGAGATCAAGAAGAATCTCTAAACAGTTCAATTCAATAGGAGAAGTTAACATGGTACTGCATGATGAACAATATGAAGCATATATTCAGATACTGAAAGAAGAATTGATACCTGCATTTGGGTGTACAGAGCCGATTGCACTTGCTTACGCAGCTTCGATTGCCAGACAGGAGCTTGGGAAGAATCCCTCACAGGTGAGAGTAGAGGTAAGCGGCAATATTATAAAAAATGTAAAGAGCGTCATTGTACCCAATACAGGTGGAATGAATGGAATAGAAGCAGCGGTGGCAGCAGGAATCGTGGCTGGCAAGCCAGAGAAGCAGCTGGAAGTCATTGCGGACATCAGACAGGAACAGATACAGGAAATAAGTGCTTTCCTTGAACAGACACCGATAAAGGTAGCACTGGCAGATTCAGAATACATATTTGACATTGGTGTCATTTTATATCATGGTGAAGAAACTGTTAAAGTCCGAATTGTAGGCGAGCATACCAATGTGGTGCTGATTGAGCATGATGGCCGCAGGCTTCTGGAGAAAGAGATTGCAGCAGACAGCATTGCTTCTTCCATGATGGACAGAAGTGTACTGAATATTCAGGATATTGTAACCTTTGCAGACATAGCAGATATAGAGGATGTAAAGCCCATACTGGATAGACAGATTGCATACAATATGGCAATTGCAGAGGAAGGAATTCGCAGCAATTATGGAGCCAATATTGGAAAAGTACTGCTTCATACCTATGGAGAGGATGTGAAGACCAAAGCCCGTGCTTATGCGGCAGCCGGCTCAGATGCCAGAATGAATGGCTGTTCCCTGCCGGTCATTATCTGTTCGGGAAGTGGTAATCAGGGTATTACGGCATCTGTCCCTGTCATTGTATATGCAAGGGAGCTTGGGATAGATCAGGACAGATTATACCGGGCATTGCTGGTATCTAATCTGGCTACCATCCATCAAAAGACAGGAATCGGAAGACTGTCCGCATACTGTGGTGCAATCAGTGCCGGCTGCGGCAGGTGAGGCGGGGTTGCCCTTCTGGTCGTCGGGGGATTGCCTATCTGATGGGCGATGGATATGAAGTCATTGCACATACGCTGGTCAATTCGCTGGCGATTGTGTCAGGTATTATCTGTGATGGAGCGAAGGCTTCCTGTGCGGCGAAGATATCAACAGCAGTGGATGCCGGTCTTATGGGATATGCTATGTACAAGCAGGGGCAGCAGTTCCATGCAGGGGATGGTATTGTAGCAAAAGGAATAGAAGCCAACATTACTAATATTGGTCTGCTTGCTAAAGAAGGCATGCGCGAGACAGATAAGGAAATTCTGACAATCATGACAGGGAAATAAAGGATTTGACAAAAGGAATTCCTGTTTGGTACTATAGTAATGAAAAACAGTAGTTTAAAACGCTCATAAAGAGCGTTTTTTTACGCAAACAGGTTTGATACAACTAATTGCGATTAGCAAAGAGAAGGAAAGGTTTGATATAACTATGATGATGGACAAACGTCTGCTTAATGTAGTCCCCGACAGTAAGAAGTACATCATGAGAAATGTACTTTGTCAGTGGGGCGCTCTGGCAGCTAATATTGTAATGATGTGGAATATAACAGCTCTTTTGGCAAGCTTGCTGGTGCCTGAACCGGTGAACAAGGTATGGGCTGTGATATGGATTGTACTGGCAGTTATTGTACGATATGTATGTACAATATTAAGCAGCCGCATGAGTTATTTATCTTCCAAAGCGGTCAAAAAGACACTTAGAGAGAAAATATATCAGAAGCTTCTGCGTCTGGGAGTCTCCTATAAAGAACAGGTAAAGACCTCAGAAATCGTGCAGGTGGCAGTAGAGGGTGTTGACCAGCTGGAGACTTATTTTGGTGCATATCTTCCACAGTTTTTCTATGCAATGATTGCACCTCTTACATTATTTGTTGTACTTTGCTTTGTGAATGTACCTTCTGCCATTGTGCTTTTGGTATGTGTGCCTATGATACCCATTGCGATTGCTGTGGTTCAGACCTGGGCGAAGAAGCTGTTATCAAAATACTGGGATCAGTATACAGCGCTTGGAGATACTTTCCTTGAGAATCTGCAGGGACTGACTACCTTGAAGATCTATCAGTCTGATGCATATAAAAATGAGCAGATGAATGCAGAGTCGGAGAAATTTCGCAAAATTACAATGAAAGTACTGACGATGCAGCTTAATTCCATTACGATCATGGATCTGGTGGCTTATGGTGGGGCTGCACTTGGCATGATTATGGCAGTGACGCAATATCGTGACTATCATATCTTTTTGCAGGGATGTCTGTTGATTATTGTTCTGTCAGCGGATTTCTTTATTCCCATGCGACAGCTTGGAAGCTTCTTTCATATTGCAATGAACGGCATGGCTGCCAGCGACAAGATCTTTAAGTTACTGGATATGCCGGAGCAGAATCAGGGAGAGCAGGAGATAGGTGAAGACTGTACAATTGTATGCAGTGAATTGTCTTTTGGCTATGAAGAGGATAAGGAAATCCTGCACAACATTTCCATGTCTTTTCCCAAGGGGAGCTTTACTGCCATTGTAGGTGAGAGCGGAAGTGGTAAGTCTACCATCGCAGGAATCCTGACAGGACACAACAGGCAATATAGAGGCAGTGTGACCATTGGTGGTATTTCATTGCCGGAGATAAAAGAAGCCTCACTGATGAAGAATGTGACATATGTCAGCCATAACAGTTATCTTTTCAAGGGAACAGTCCGTGATAATCTGCTGATGGGGAATCCACAGGCTTCGGATGAGGAATTGTGGAAAGCACTGGAGCAGGTGAAGCTGGCTGATTTTCTGCGTAATGAAAAGGGACTGGATACAGAATTAACAGAAAAGGCATCTAACCTGTCAGGCGGACAGTGTCAGCGTCTGGCTTTTGCAAGGGCATTGCTTCACGACAGCCCTGTGTATATATTTGATGAAGCGACTTCCAACATTGATGTGGAGAGTGAGAATGATATCATGAAGGAAATCTATCGTCTGGCGGCAGAGAAGACAGTAATATTGATATCTCACAGACTTGCTAATGTGGTTCATGCGGATAACATATATGTGTTTGAACATGGAGAATTAAAAGAAAGCGGTACTCACGAAGTATTACTAAATAATAATAGTGTATATGAGCAACTGTGGAATGTGCAGCAGAAGCTTGAGAATTTTGGTAAGGAGGTACAGGACTGATATGAACAGAAAAAGAAGCAATCTTGAAGTTATGATGAGACTGATCGGGCTTGTAAAACCTCTGACAGGCTATATGATACTGGCTATTTGCATGGGATTAATCGGTCATCTGTGCGCAGCGTTTCTTACTGTGCTTGCAGGATACGGGATTCTTCATATAATAGGTCTTTATGATGGGGTATTAGTGGTAATCTTTCTTATTATGGGCGCATGTGCACTGGTGAGAGGTATTCTGCGTTATGCGGAGCAGGCGTGCAATCATTTCATCGCCTTTAAATTACTGGCGTTGATTCGTGATAAGGTGTTTCAGGCACTGCGCAGACTCTGCCCAGCTAAATTAGAGGGAAAAGACAAGGGGGATCTGATTGCGGTCATTACATCAGACATTGAATTACTGGAAGTATTTTATGCGCATACCATATCTCCAAGTGCGATAGCATTGCTCTTTACGATAATTATGTGCGCTTATATCGGGCATTTTCACTGGATTCTTGGCGTGATTGCACTGCTTGCCTATATAACGGTAGGTATTGTAGTTCCTGTGATGATTTCCCGTGCCAACGGAGAGAACGGCATGCTGTTTCGAAAGGACTCTGGTGAGTTGAGCGGATTTGTCCTGGATAGTCTTCGTGGTCTGACAGAGACGATTCAGTATGGTCAGGGAGAGAAGCGCCTTGAGAAGATGAATCGGAAAACAGACATCCTTTCCGTCAGAGAAGAGCAGATGAAGCAGATTGCAGGCAGAAATCAGGCAATTACCAATACTGTGATACTTGCAGCAGACTTAATCATGCTGTTTGCTGCGGTGATGTTATATCAGCGATATGAAGTTGGCTATGCGGGAGTGATTCTTCCGGTGCTGGCGCTGATGAGCTCTTTTGGACCGGTTGTTGCTCTGGCGGGGCTTGGAAGTACATTGCAGAATACCTTTGCAGCAGGCAACCGTGTACTGGATATTTTGGATGAGAAACCTGTAATAGAGGATATTACCGGATATGGAAATATAGATTTCGCAGGAACAAAAGCCGAGGATGTGTCTTTTGCTTATGGGGATGAGACTATTTTACAGAATGTGTCGGTAGAAATCCCACAAAAACAGATTATTGGTCTGATCGGAAGAAGCGGAAGCGGCAAATCCACACTGCTGAAACTGTTTATGCGTTTCTGGAAAACCAATCAGGGGCAGATTCTGTTATCAGATCATAATATCAATGAGATCAATACGGATAATCTGCGAAATATGGAAAGCTTCATGACACAGGAGACACATCTTTTCCATGACAGTATTGCCAATAATCTGCGTATTGCCAGGTTAGATGCAACACAGGAAGAACTGGAGGCAGCCTGTAGGAAAGCATCTATTCATGAGTTTATCATGTCACTTCCACAGGGATATGAAACTATGGTCGGAGAGCTGGGTGATACGCTCTCAGGAGGAGAGAAACAGCGAATCGGGCTTGCAAGGGCGTTTTTGCATGATGCACCTTTTATGCTGCTGGATGAGCCAACCAGCAATCTTGACAGCCTTAACGAAGCGGTGGTTTTGAAGTCTCTTCAGGAAGAACGTGAGGGCAAGACGGTAGTGCTGGTATCTCACAGGGAATCCACCATGCGTATAGCAGACAGGGTATATTCTGTGGAAAACGGGAGGATGAGCTGATGCAGAATGTGGATAATAAGAGAGAACGGGAGAAGGTAATGGTATCACAGATGATTGCCATTTATTGCAGAGGTAATCATCATACCAGGAAGGGATTGTGTGAGGAATGTGCAAAACTGGAGGAATACGCCAGAATGCGCAGTGACAAATGTCCTTTTATGGAGACAAAGACCTTCTGCTCTAATTGTAAAGTGCATTGCTACCAGCCGCAGATGAGAGAGCAGATCAGACAGGTCATGCGCTATTCAGGACCAAGGATGCTGTTCCATCACCCGGTCATGGCAATCAGACACTTAATAGAAAGTCATAAGGAAAAATAGTGTGAAAAAACAGATGTATCTTATCTGAGATTATGTTATAATAGGATATAGGTTTCAAAATAGAAATGGGTATTATTCAGCAAATGGATAATGTCCATTTTTGTACATATAGTTATTAATAGTAGAAAGGTTTGAATATATTATATGAATAAGGAATACGCGATTGTAACAGATGGCTCATGTGATCTGCCTAGGGAGCTGTGTCAGGAGAAGGGAATTACGGTAGTCCCTTTCTATGTATCCTTTGATGGGGAGAAATATGAGAAAGAGATCGTAGAAATGCCAATCAGACAATTCTATGAAGATATGGTTAAGAATCCAAAGGTATTTCCCAAGTCTTCCATGCCGTCGGTGCAGGATTATATGGATGCCTTTATGCCAATTGTGCAGGAAGGCAAGGCAATTATCTGTATCTGTATTACAACGAAATTCAGTGGTTCCATGCAGTCCGCCCTGAATGCCAGAATGATGATATTGGAACAGCATCCTGATGCAGAGATCACAGTAATTGATGCAACGATCAATACAGTATTGCAGGGAATCTATGTATTGGAAGCACAGAAGATGAAAGAAGCAGGCGTGCCCTATGAACAGGTAGTAGAGGAACTTGAGACAATCAAATCTACAGGAAGAATCTTCTTTACCGTAGGTAATCTGGAATATTTACAGCATGGCGGAAGAATTGGCAAGGTAGCCAGTGTTGCAGGTTCTGTACTTGGAATCCGTCCATTGATCACCTTAAAGGAGGGGGAGATCTTCGCCTCAGGTATTGCCAGAGGCAGGAACCGTTCTCTGGATAAAGTACGTGAATTATTATTGCAGTATCTGGAAGAAGTGAATGCAGCAAAGGACTGTTCTGATTACAGTCTTGCAGTCGGCTTTGGCTATGATGCAGCAGAAGCGGAGGAATTCCAGGCAGCAGCAGTAGAGTTCCTGAATGGAAAAGGATACCAGGTGACGAAAGAGCAGTTTCCAATCTATCAGATCGGAGCTACGATCAGTGTGCACACAGGACCATATCCTCTGGGATTTGGTATCATTCGTAAAAATAAATATACAAAATAAATGATGACTGGCAGCATTTGAGGGGAGGATGAGCCATGATCGCATTGTTAAGTCGTATTTTTATCAAGAACAATAGCACATACACAGACCCGGTAGTAAGGAGAGCCTATGGACAGTTGACAGGTATTGTGGGAATTGTTCTGAATGTTCTGCTTTTTGCTGGAAAATATATGGCGGGGCTGCTTAGTGGTTCTGTATCGGTTATGGCGGATGCTTTCAATAACCTGTCTGATGCAGGCTCCAGCTTCATTACGCTTCTTGGATTCCATTTTGCTGGAAAAGAGCCGGATACGGAGCATCCTTTCGGTCATGGAAGGATTGAATATGTATCAGGTCTTGGAGTGTCTGTGCTGATTATCGTAATGGGAGCGGAGCTGTTTCGTTCTTCTTTGCAGAAGGTAATACACCCTGAAAACATGGAGGTCAATGCTGTAACAATAACAGTGCTGGTCGTATCTATCCTTGTGAAGGTTTATATGGCAGGCTATAATAAACGGTATGGTAAAAGAATAGATTCCACAGCGATGAAAGCAACTGCAACAGACAGTCTGAGTGACTGTATTGCAACCAGTGTGGTATTGTTGTCCATGCTGCTGTACAGTATTGGCGGTATTAATCTGGATGGATGGTCAGGTCTTGTTGTGGCTGTCTTTATCCTAATGGCAGGTGTGACCTCTGCCAGAGATACATTAAGTCCTTTGCTTGGAGAAGCACCGGACATGGAATTCGTCCATGATATCGAGAATACTGTGAAGTCACATCCTATGGTAGCAGGTGTCCACGACATGGTAATCCATAATTATGGTCCGGGCAGAATCATGGTATCACTTCATGCAGAAGTGCCCGGCAATCTGGATATTTATACCATACATGATGAGATTGATCTGATAGAGAGAGAGCTCAAATCAAAATATCATTGTCATATGGACCCTATTGCAGTAGATGATAAGAAGGTCATGGGACTCCGCAAGGAAGTAGAGGCACTTGTGAAACAGATGGATGAACTGTTGTCTATTCATGATTTCAGAATGGTAGAGGGACCTACCCATACTAATCTGATTTTTGACGTAGTAGTACCACAGGGGTACCCTAAGTCGGATCAGGAAGTGTCAGATGAAATTTCTGAAATGATAGAGACAAAATGGACTAATTACCACGCTGTGATTAAGATGGAAAAAAGGTACATATAACAAGAAATATCAATATAAATGATTAAATTTAATCATTTAATTTTACAACTTGCTGTGCTAAGATAGCAGCATAGAAGAAAGGTGAGGAGAAATATGAAGGGATATGACAAGTATGAGCGTGCATATTTTATGCCGCCTGTATGTACCTATGACTGGGTCAAGAAAGATTATGTAGATAAAGCACCTATCTGGTGTTCTGTAGATTTAAGAGATGGCAATCAGGCTCTGATTGAGCCCATGAGCCTGGATGAGAAGCTGGAGTTCTTCCAGATGCTGGTAGATATCGGATTCAAGGAAATCGAAGTAGGATTCCCCGCAGCATCAGAGACAGAGTATAACTTCATGAGAGCTCTCATCGAGAAGAATATGATTCCTGAGGATGTGACAGTACAGGTACTGACACAGGCAAGAGAGCATATTATCAAGAAGACTTTTGAGGCAGTCAAGGGAGCACCTCATGCAGTCATTCATTTATACAATTCAACATCCGTAGCACAGCGTGAGCAGGTATTCAAGAAAAGTAAGGAAGAGGTTAAGCAGATTGCGGTTGATGGAGCGAAGCTTCTGAATGAACTGGCATCTGAAACAGAGGGTAATTTCTCTTTTGAGTACAGCCCTGAGAGCTTCCCTGGAACAGAAGTAGACTATGCCGTAGAGGTGTGCAATGCAGTTCTTGATGTATGGCAGCCTAAGCCTGAGAATAAGGTTATTATCAATATTCCTACCACAGTAGAGATTGCAATGCCTCATGTATTTGCAACCCAGGTAGAATATATCAGCAAGAATCTGAAATATCGTGAAGCAGTGACTTTGAGCCTGCATCCCCATAATGACAGAGGAAGCGGTGTCAGTGATGCAGAACTGGGATTGTTGGCAGGTGCTGACCGTATCGAAGGTACACTGTTTGGTAATGGTGAGAGAACAGGTAATGTAGATATCATTACACTTGCCATGAATATGTTCTCCCACGGTGTAGACCCTCATCTGGACTTCTCAAATATTCCTGCAATCCGCGAGAAATATGAGAGATTCACCAGAATGCATGTATATGAGCGTCAGCCTTATGCAGGTGACCTGGTATTCTCCGCATTCTCCGGTTCTCATCAGGATGCAATTGCCAAGGGTATGGCGTGGAGAGAAGACAAGAAGCTGTATAAGTGGTCAGTTCCTTATCTGCCGGTTGATCCTATGGATGTGGGAAGAACTTATGAGTCCGATGTTATCCGAATTAACAGCCAGTCTGGTAAGGGTGGTGTGAACTATATCCTGAAGCAGAACTTCGGTATTTCTCTTCCAGAGAAGATGCGTGAAGAATTCGGTTATCTGGTAAAGCATGTATCAGATCAGGAGCACAAGGAATTAACACCTCAGTGGGTATATGAGATTTTTGAGGATAAATATGTCACAAGACAGCCTTACTTCCAGATTCCGGAATGCCATTTCAAGCAGATCAATGGTATTATGGCAGAATCTACGATTGTACAGGATAATCAGATGCATACTGTTGAAGCCAATGGTAATGGACGTCTGGATGCAGTATCCAATACGATTAAACAATATTTTGGAATCAGCTATGAATTATCCGTATATGAAGAGCATGCTCTTTCCAAAGGGTCTTCTTCCAAGGCAATGTCCTATGTGGGAATTACCTGTCAGGGCAAGATGTATTGGGGCGTAGGTATTGATGACGATATTATCAAGTCATCCATCAATGCACTGGTCGTTGCAGTGAACCTGAGATTCAGGTAAAGGACACTGTGCAGGATGAACGTCTCATAGCCATGCAGAATTACATACAGGCTAACTACCAGACCGTGACACTGGAAGATATGGCAGAACAGTTCCATCTATCTGAGCCGTATATTTCCAAGTATATCAAGGATAAGTCCGGTAAGACCTTTGGTGATTTCGTACAGGGAATTCGTATGAAAAAGGCAAGAACATTACTGAAGAACAGTAATATGACAGTAGAGAATATTGCATATACAGTGGGCTATCAGAATGTAGAGCATTTTAACAGACTCTTTAAAAAGAAATATAACATGACACCGATTCAGTACAGAAACTGCGGTCAGAACTAAAAGAAAGCAGATACCTCTTCAATGGAAAGGGTATCTGCTTTTTTTGCACCTAAGTGGATTATTGCGTTGGTTCCTGGGGATTATCCTTTCTAATCTCATCTAACAGATGCTTCATGTTACGTTCCATCTGTGACAGCTCCTCAGAATAATATTGAAATGCTTCGGCTGTTTCTTCCGGAGTCTCCCCCTTGTAGCAGATGCGGTGTTCCATACTTGCCCACAGATCCATGGATAAAGTACGGAACTGAATCTCCACAGGGTAGTATTGCATACCCTCAATTCTGTATACAGGGACGCCGAGCACCATATGGTAGCTTTTATATCCGCTGGCTTTGGGATTGGTGATATAGTCACTCTCCTTCAGAATCAACAGATCTGTCTGGGTTCTGACCAGAGACAGAATACTGTAGATATCTTCAATGAAATAACAGATCACACGGATTCCTGCAATGTCTGTCAGATTCTCCTTGGCAGAAATTGCGGAGACAGGAAGCTCTCTGTGAATGAGTTTCTTTTCTATGCTTTTGCGGCTCTTGATACGTGCCTGAACATTATGTATCGGGTAGTCGCGGTATTTTTTACGATAATCTTCGTTTAGACCATTGATTCTTACTTCAAGGCGTGTCATAGCTTCACGGTAAGGTTCTACGAGCTGATCGTATTCTTCCTGAGGAATTTTGACAAGCTTTGATTCTATGGTTTCAGACAAAATAATAAACCTCCTATGGCTGTCTTATTGTACTGTGACAGCACACTTACATCACATCTATAATATACCGTAATTACCAGTTCAAAGCAATAAATAGTGTGTATTTTTAACAAAAAATTAAAAAAATATATGCCTAAATTGTGAAAAATATTCTATTGGAAAAACCATGAAAGGTGTTACTGTTCACTCGTACCTCGTTCCAGCAACAATTTATGCACACAAAAT
>ERZ780002.470-NODE-470-length-15324-cov-4.26826_pt1 | contig 15324 bp, 15 predicted proteins | sample MGYA00511947_ERZ780002 | MGnify/ENA primary metagenome ERZ780002 (study PRJEB29588, sample SAMEA2148558) | human gut metagenome | biome: human gut; feature: human-associated habitat; material: faeces | place: Denmark | collected 2008/2010 ... | reverse complement strand
GGTGGGGCACGTCCCGCTTCCACATTGGCAACGGCCGTTTTGAGTGCAGCCTTGTAGGGAACCTGGTCGATGATGAAAAGCAGTTGTCCCCGGCGCACCTTCTGCCCCTCGGTCACACACAACTTCTCGATGGTACCCGACACTTGCGGATAAATATCTATGTCCTGCCGTCCGCGTATCGTTGCTGAGTACGAAGTGGAAAGCTCTTTGTCCGTCGCCTCCACTTTCATGGTAGCATAAGAAGGTTTCATTCCGGAAGCATCCGATGCCTGCTTGCAAGATGCCAAACACATTGTACAACCGACAATCCCTATCAGCCGTATCCATTTCCTGTTCAATGTAATCATACTTTTTCTCATTGTCTTTTTGTTAAAACTGGTGGCAAAAGTAGGAGAAAGGAACAACGCCATAATGACCAATTACACTCCAAAGATGTTCCTTTTTCGACATTCATCTTTTTTAAGGCTAATGAATTGTCTATAAATGACATATAGAACAAGAAAGCCGCATAATGGAACATCCCATATTTCCCATTATTCACCAACTTTGCAAAACGAAAAAGGAAGAATATGGAGAAAGGGAACATAAAAATCGTAGAAATCGCGGACTTTAAAAACAGCGAACATGTCCTTGACTATGTAGACAATGACTTTGTCATAATCAACAGTCTGGAGGGAAGCCCCTACAATGAAGATACAATAAGATTGGGATGCTTCCTTATCGCTATCTGTCTAGAAGGCTGCATCCAGTTGGACGTCAACTACAAAACCTACCAACTGGAAGCAGGCGACTTACTGCTCGGCCTTCCCAATACCATTATCAGCCACGCGATGGTAAGCCCGAAGCACAAGATAAGGCTTGCCGCATTCTCCACACAGTTCCTACAACGCGTGGTCAAGATGGAGAAGGATACATGGAATACCGTTATGCATATCCACAACAATCCCATAAAGTCTGTCGGGGAGGAAGGGGACAAGGAAATCTTCAAATTCTACCGAGAACTGCTTATGGCAAAGATAAACGACGAGCCTCATCACTATCACAGGGAAGTGATGCAATACTTGTTTTCTGCCATTTTCTGTGAGATGTTGGGACACCTCAACAAAGAAGTGAACCCTTCAGAAATGACAGTCGATACAAAAGAAAGCATCAAACAGTCCGACTATATCCTGCGTAAGTTTATAGAGATGTTGTCCAAAGACAACGGCATACACCGTTCTGTAGGATATTATGCCGATGCACTCTGCTATAGCCCCAAACACTTTTCGAAGGTCATCAAGCAGGCATGCGGACGTACACCGCTGGACTTGATAAACGAGAATGCCATTGAACACATCAAGTACCGGCTGAAGCATTCGGACAAGTCCATCAAGGAGATTGCAGAAGAATTTAATTTCCCCAACCAGTCTTTCTTCGGGAAGTATGTGAAGTCTTATCTGGGTATGTCTCCGGCACGCTACCGCAATACGAAAGAGGAATGATTTCCCCTACTCTTGGGGCTCACTCCGTAAAGGTCTGCATTAGGAAGCTAAACCTTAACTTTACGACGCTAAAGGTCAACTTTACGATGGCTAAACCTCAACGTATCACTTCATCACACACCGCATCCTGGAAAGCGCGTGCTTCCCTGCCCGACAGTGCATTCTGGTTCATGATGGCAAAGGCTATCTCGTGTCCGTTGCGGGCTTTAAGGTAGCCGGCCAGACAGTTGATGGCGGTAAAGGAACCCGTCTTGGCATGTACATTTCTGTGGGAAAGGGTGCCTTTCTTCATGCGGAACTCCAGTGTACCGTCCACGCCGCCAATGGGCAAAGCCTTATAAAGTTTCTGGAAAACATCCGTACGCGAGTAGGCATATCGCAGGAAAGAAACCAAGAGTTCCGGTGAAATGTAGTTGTAATTGGAAAGGCCGCAACCATCTGCCAGATTATACCTATCGGGGTTATATCCCATCTCTTTTATCAGCATGCGGATGGCAGAAAGCCCGTCCTCGGCAGAGACACGCTTCTTTCCGCTGCTCTGCACACCCAACCGGCAGAGCATGGCTTCGGCATTGAGATTATCGCTCTCCTTCATTATCTGTTTCACCACATCCTGCACGGAAGTTTCATAGGAAGCCATCCGTACGGAGAGGCTGTCTTGCCGGAACTCACCGAAGAGGTAAGAGACTTCCGCTTCTGCCGCCGGAATGCACCGGATGCCCCGTGCCTGCAACCGTTCCATAAAGGTATGCATGAAGAAGTCCTGCGAAGAAAATATATTGACCGTACCTGCACGGCGGGCATCGACGTTGCCCGTCACGGTGATGTTGTTCCCGTTCACCAGCCAGTCGCGCGACACACGGAAACGTCCGGCAGAAGGGGTACGGCTTTGGGTCTTGTTCGTCAGTGTATAATAGGAAGAGGCGGGAGTGCATTCAAGGCGTGCGCTGTCGCCCCGTTCGCCGGGTGTGGCGGTAACCTTCACCACTCCTTTATTCAGCATCAGCGGTGAGAGGTAGGGCTGGAAGGAATAGGGAGTATCATCCCACAACCAGCCGCTGCCCCAGTACAAGGAGTCTTTCATGGAGACATCTCCATACACCTTGCCTTTGATGACAGAGAAGGGGAAACGGGCCACGGCAGCCACCAGGGAATCCAATGCCTCTTCATCAAACTCCGGGTCGTAACCGCCTATCACATACATATTCCCCTGCAAGGTATCGCGCTCAATGGTTCCCTGATACCACACTTCCGTACGGAACGGCTCGTCCGCTTCATAGTGGAAGCGGGACGGGAAAGCTTGTCCGCCTGATAGCCGTACAAGGGCTTGCCGGCAGTCAGGTCATAGACCGAAATGGCCACATTAGAGCCTGCGGGAAGTTTGTGTTCTATCAACGCATCAATCCGCGCAGAGAGCGGCTTCACCGGAGTTACCGTCTCTTGGGGCCATAATGGGAGCAGGCAGACGGATAAAATTAACAGCAACAATATCCTTTTCATAAATATATTTATCTTTAAAGGCAAAAGTACGACAATCTTACAAATGAACAACAACGAGGTAGTCTTTTCATAAATTATATCCAGCCATCCATCTTAATATTCCTTTAAAAATACTACTTTTGCATAGATTGCATAGGCAAAATCTCCCAGTTACTATCACTCTAAAATTGATGTACCATGAAACTACAACTTACAATTGCCAGCTTTACAATATGCCTCCTTTTCTCCCCCATGCTTCGGGCACAAGAATCTCCGCGCATTGTCAGTTATGACTTAACCGTACAGATTGATGTACCGAACCGACAAGTCGAAGTTGGCGGTTCGTTTGAAGTCGATTTCCATGACAGTGACTCAATCTCGTTGGTACTATGGCGCCATGCCCGTATCGACGCACTACGCCACAGCAGCCGGGAGATAACCTACCGTTTCGATACGCTTGCCCCAGCACCTGCCCAATTCATTCCCGACGGACGGACCTTGACCCTCTACCGGCCGGCAGGAGCCGATGACCGCTGCCGCATAAATACCCGTTACACACTCTACATGCAGGAAGTGCAGGGCCCTGCAAAATCATTCAATGACCATTGGATTGAACTTGGTTACTATACGGGATGGTATCCTGTCTGCAACGGTAACCGGGCAGATTATTCGCACTTACGAATCGGCATCACTGACGGTTATACGGTGAGCGGCTCAGGTATTATTTCCCATACAGAAGAAGGGATGTGGGAAATGGAGCAACCTTGGGAGAATTTCGACAATGTTATCCTGGCTTCACCCATGCTGAAAAGCCGCCGCATCAATGATAACGGAACTACCATTGAACTTATCTATACAGACTTCCCGGATGCCGGTGCAGACTCGGCACTTCAATGTTGCTACAATGCCTTGAAATTCTTCCGACGCCTTTATAAAATTGCGGGAGATGAGGATATTTACATGAAATTCCTGCTTTCAGCTTCCGGCACCTCAGGAGGGTACAGCCGTAAAAATTTCATTATGCTCAGTTCCCGAACATTCAATGAATATGTACTCAAGAACACCGCCCACGAAATCGGCCACTTCTGGTGGAACAAGGCTCCGGTGGAATCTTGGCACGACTGGCTGAACGAATCTTTTGCCGAATTCAGTGCTTTGCAATACATACGCCACGCCCGCGGCGAAAAAGCCTATGCCGCTTACATCGACGCCTACCGTAAGGAAACACGCCATATCCGTCCTATCTGGGGTATTGACCGCAACGACCGCGAAGCGCATCTTGCCCTCTATAGGAAAGGGTCAGTACTACTCGCCGACCTGCTTGTCCGAGTGGGTGAAGAACCTTTCTTCAACTTTCTGGCAGGTGTCATCCAAGCCCATATAACAGACACATCGGCTTTCCTGGATTTTGCGGAAAGCCGATTGGGACGTAAAAACCGGGACTGGATTGAAAAGCGGTTAAAAGAATAAACACCTGATTATTCTTCAACTGTTCCTTTCGCCACCGGCTTCTCAAAATGAGTGCCGCACTTCCTGCATACATACTCCCAATGCTCAGTGCCCGGAGGTGCGGCCGACAATGCCGCAATAACAGCAGCCACCACAGCACGCACCCGATGGCTCTTCTTCAGCACAAACTTAATCTCATCCGAACCGCAATGGGGGCAGTACCTCAACTGTTCCGGAATCATCTGGTTCCGTTCAAGCAGACGGAGGGCATTGTCATATTCGTCCTCATAGACAAATATATCCACTCCCGTGACATCACGGACATATCCGCGCATCACGGAAGACATGTTTTCATTATGCAAAACAGACGCAATGCCCTCATTCTTCAAGGCACCCTGAATAACATGTGCCTGAAAGGCATCGTCGCAGGTGATTAGCTTTACGGTTTTCATCTTTTATGTTTATATGAAACAATAGTCATGGGTTCTACAATGCCTCCTTGAATATCTCTCCCACCGTGGGGTGCGGAAAGACAATCTTCTTCCATTCATCGGCAGTAAGTTTCAGTTCAATAGCCATGCCTGCCAGCGTGATGATTTCCGAAGCGGGATTACCCAAGACATGTGCCCCCAATACGGTATCGTCACTGCCCAACAGTAACTTGCAGACGCCATTCACTCCTTCATTCTCTGCTACAAAGCGACCACTGTACGCCATCGGCAGCTTCACGGCACGATAGGCAACGCCTCTCTTCTGCAGGGATTCTTCTGTCTCGCCCACACCGGCTATTTCGGGATTGGTATATACCACGCCGGGGATGGCACGGTAGCTCATGGCATCCTTCTTGCCAATGATGGAATGTATGGCTACTTCTGCCTCGCGGACGGCTGTATGCGCCAGCAAGGAATATCCCGTCAAGTCGCCGCAAGCATATACTCCGGGAACTGAAGTCTGCATCTGTCCGTTGACAAAGACATTTCCGCGCTCCGTTCTTTCCAAGCCCAGATTCTCCAATCCGAAGCCTTTCATTACCGGACGGCGCCCGACACTCATCAGAAGCCGTTCGGCAACGACGGAACCGGGACCGTCGGCTGGTTTCTTATTCCACAGGCTCAGCTTCGGCAGTATCCGGCATGACAGACACTACTTTTGCACTCAGCATGAACTTGATTCCCCGCTTGGCGTACTCTGCACGGAGCATACCCGCCAGCTCTCGGTCCATACCGCCTCCCAGTATCTCGTCCAGCATCTCGACGACGGTTACCTGCACTCCCAGGCTGTTGAAGAAAGAAGCGAACTCCATACCGATGACACCGCCGCCGATGATGGCAAGCGAAGCGGGCAGTTCCTTGTTATCCAGTGCATCACGATGAGTCCAATAGGACACTTTGTCTATGCCGGGAATGGCAGGGACAAAGGTTTCGGAACCGGTGCAGAGCAGCAGGTTCTCGCATTCGTAGGTTTCTCCGCCGCACTCCACATGATTCTTGTCCGTCACTGTGGCCTCTCCGCTGACAATCGTCACACCATGGGCAGTCAGCTTTCCTTTGACTCCCAATACCAGCTTGCGCACTACCTTCTGCTTGCGGGCAATAATCTTGGGCAAATCGAACGATACTTCGGGCACACTGACCGCATACTTTGCAGCATGGCGGGCTCCGTCATAGGTCTTGGCCGAATACAACAAGGTCTTGGTAGGGATACACCCTTCATTCAGGCACACTCCACCGAGACTCTGCTTCTCAAATAGTACGACACTCAATCCTGCTTTTCCGGCAGCTTCGGCAGCAGTATATCCCGCAGGACCTCCACCGATAATGGCAACTTGGTATTTCATGGAATTAATGGTTAGTGGTTAATGATTAGCGATAATTTGTGCGCAAGTTAATAAAACCCGTATTATCCGGCAAAAAAGAGTACTTCTTTCTTTCGGAGAATACAGCGTAAAGAGGAAATAATTATCTTTGTCGTGCAGCATTTACAAAGAATGCCACGTCCAATGGACATAATCAAATAATAACCAACATGAAAACGACTGACTTATTCCAATCCATCCTTTTGTTCGCTCTTTTCCTTTGCGGCCTGACGGCTTGCAATGATAGCGATGAAATCCGCCTCTCGCCCTTTCAGGAAACTACCGTGAAGGGCGAAGCCTCTACCCTGCAGATAGACCTAACACGCGGCGACTGGCGCATAACCTCCATCACCACCCCATGGGGAGACCTCATGATGGATGGCAACAAGCTCCCACAACTGGAAGGTACGGGAAGCCTGCATTATAAATGGTGGGACTTGGAACGGGACACCGACAGCCATCTCATCCTGCACTTTAAAGACAACTTTGACTTAGGTGAATCCCGTAGCCTCATCATCAACCTTGAGATGAAAACGGGACTCTACAAGGAACAAATCATCATACACCAAGAACCGTGCACTAACTTCTATCAGATAGAGTCCATCGAATACAGCGTGGAAGAAGGTGACGGAGTGAAAGAAGCCGGAACAGGACCTGATAAGAGTACCTATAAAAATGAAAATCTGGGAAACACAACCGACAAGCATGACTACTATCCATTCATCAATAAATGGACAGAATACGCATTCATACCCGATGGGCACTCTGATGAAACCTTCAAAAGCATAGACCCGGAGAAACGTAGCATCTATCTGCCCAACCACATAGAAGACGGAAAAATAATCATGGGACAACAACTGTTATTCTTCATCAACCAAGGCAAGTATTACAAAGAAGACGAACTGAGATATAAACATTTTGAAGTAGACATAGTAGGTATGAAATGGAACATATACACTTCAACCATCTACTACAAACGGCTTCAAGTGACATTCACCGCCACTCTTTCACGTCCCGGTAGCGATACAAAGAAGGTACTCAAGGGTAAATTCATGCAGAGATACCCTTATGACTGCTCGGAAATACATCACGAAGTAAAGGATTCTTTAGAAGATTAGAGTCCGGTGTCTGTCAGACAAGACTCCACCTCCTCCCTGCTCAATGCCGGAGCTTGCCCATCGGCAAGCTTGCGGCATACCAACCGACCGGCCGCCAGCGCTTCCACCTTTGTTGCAAATGGCAGGCGACCGCTCAAAGCAGGTATAAAAGGTTGATATATCAGGGTATCGGCTCCATGCAGCACCACGTAGCCGTAACCGCCTTCCACCTCCATCACCCGGCATTTCAACTCATTGCCACCGCCGGCAGTATGACCCGAACAGCAAGAAAGGCATACCGCCATCACAGCCGGTACACCTATCTTTATCATAATAAACATCAGCTTCATAAGTTCCGTTCAGTTATGGGGCGAATCAGACTTCCTCTTCCTCATCGGGTAGAAGTTCGTACACATCATCAAAGTAGCTGGTACCACTTGTTCCTGTCAGCACAAAACCACGTTCGCCGGTAGAGAAACCAACGGCAGCCCTGCGCGAAGAAGCACCGGAAGGATAATTATGTACATCTGTAATGGGGGTAAAGTCGTCATCGGAATCGCCGTACCATAAGTCCTTGTCAGGGTCGTACAGCCAGTAGTCGCTGCTCAAGGAAGTGCTGTTACGTATTCCCGTAGCCACAAATCCCCTTCCACCGATGACGAAGGATACGGCTTCGGACCGTGTGATGGCGTAGTCATCGTCATAGTCATTGTCGGAGTCCGTATCGGCAATGTCACGCAACTGGGTCCAGTTGCTTCCGTCGAACTTCCAGAAATCCACCAGATCGGTACTGTTGTTTCGCCCGCAACAGATGTAGGCCACCTCATCGATGACGAATGCCGTACCGAAGTAGCGCTTCTCGCCTCCATACCCGCTCACCGCTTCCCATTGCGAACCTTCGGCGCCATTGGGGTTGAAACGGTAGAAGTCCATCTTGTAGGCACTCTCGCTGCCGGTAGCGTCGCTGTTGCAGCCCGTACCGACATAGCCATATCCGCCTATACTGAAAGCCAGGGCACCATCGCGTACTCCACCTTTGAAGTCGTCTTTCCGTGTCCAGGTATCCGTGGCAGGGTCATACTCCCAGGTATCTGCTACACAGTAGGACGAGGAGCCGTCCTTTACGGAACCGGTCGTAATGTATCCCTTGCCATTCACGGCAAAGCCCACGGCAGCCTTGCGCCCGGCAACGGGCATGTCGGCACACTGCGTCCAGCTGTTCCGGCTCATGTCATACTCCCAAAGGTCGTTCAGGTAATCCTTGTTCGCTCCGTAGAAGCCGCCACACAAATATCCATAATTGCCGATGGTGAAGCCGGAGGCATAAGCGCGGTACACACCGTTATAGCTGGCTTTCTTCATCCACTGCCCCTGAGTGTATTCATCCTCGTCCGTACAACTGCCGGCAATGCACACGATGGCCAGCAACATTATTCCTACCAATAGTCTGTTCATTGTTTATTGTTTTTTTAATGATTAAGCTTTATACTTCCCACTTTCCAAAACAAGAAGCTGCGGGAGGTCCTTTTTGTCTGTCCGCAAAAGTAAACCACCGCAACCACACCGACAAAAATAACCGACGAACAGTCCGAAATTCCCGTTAAACGCCTTTACCGATAAAAACCGTCCGAACGCCGATTTTTGTAGGAAGATATAAAAGCTTTGCCTTTCCTTTGCCGCCAACTAAAAGAACAGAAATGAAGAAGTCATTGTACAGCTTATTCGCAGTCCTCGCTATCTTCTGCGCCTGCCAGGACGAGAACTCGCAGCTTGGAAAGAGCCTCGTGGAAAGCTCCTTCTATAATGTATACGCAGACACCTGCTCGGTAGACATCAGCACCATCCTGCTAGACTCCATAGAGACCCGGGGCGACAGCATCTGCCAGCTAGGACATTACCGGAGCAGCGCCTGGGGAGAAGTATCCGCCACCTACTATGCCGAATACTCCACGTCCGACTTCACCCCCAACACAGACTATACCTATACCCTCGACTCCCTCGTACTGCGAATGATACCTTCGGGCCATTTCTGGGGAGATACCCTGACGCAACAGCGCATCTCCATCTACCGGCTGAAAAAACCTATCGTGCTGGACAACGACGAGGACCTTTACAACAGCACCGTACTCCCGACGGAAGATGCCCCGCTCTTCAGCTTTACCTTCACCCCCTGCCCGGGGCGGAAGAAGGAAGTAAGCGTCCGCCTGCCCGACTCATGGGGACAACAACTGCTGAATGACCTCGTGGCCCAGGACGACTACTTCGATACCCAAGACAAGTTCAAGAAGAAATTCCCCGGACTGGTCTTTGTTCCCGAAAACGACGGGCAGTGTATCACCGGATTCATGGTGAACGACTCTGCCATGAGCATCAACCTCCACTATCAGGAAGTCTCCAACCAACGTACCGGACAAGTGCTGACTTTCAACGTAAACACCGACTATGCCTATACCGGTATCCGGCACGACCCCACCGGCACCCACCTTGCTTCCCTGAAAAGCGGAATAGAGAACCTCGTCCACTCCAGCGACATGGGTTGCCTGGCCTATATGCAGGGATTGACGGGTTACTACAACCAACTGGAATTCCCCTACCTCAACAGCCTCGGAAGTGCCGGACAGATAGTCTCCATAGAGAGCGCCACACTCTACCTCTATCCTCTGGCCCGGAGCTACAACGAAGTGAGCCAGCTTCCCAATGACATCCGCCTTTATATCACGGACGAGAACAATGTGCTGGAGGACTACGTATACGGCAGTGACGGCGTAACCGTACAGACCGGCGCCCCCACGCTCGACGAGATGTACGGGAAAGAGACCTACTACTCCTTCGACCTCACCGAATTCATCCGCAACAACTACGGCACTTCGGGCATCAAGCGGCAGAAACTGCTGATGAGTCTGACAGACGAAGAAAGCACCACCACCTTCAACCAGGTCATCTTCACCAACGACCCCGAACAAGAGAGACAATGCAGATTAGACGTAAGATTCAAAATATACAACGAGCAATGAAACGCCATTACCGGATTCCCCTTCTGCTGTGCAGTCTGTGTACGGCAAGCCTCACCGCCGTGGCCCAGAACACCACCAACCTGCCCACCTCCATGTACGGAGTGGGCGAACTGAGTGCCGGTGACGGCGGACGTTATGCCGGCATGGGCAACACGGGCATCGCCCTGAACCGTACCGGATTTCTGAACACGCTGAACCCCGCAGCCATCACCCGCACGGACCCCGCCTGCTTCACGTTCGATGTGGGTGTATCTGCCTCATATGCCCGCTACTCCTTTCTGAGCGAACACAGCTCCAACTTCACCGGCAACCCCAACCGCATCAGCATGGGCTTCCGTGTCCTGCCGCGCTGGTATGCCCTTGTAGGTGCAGCACCATACAGCAGTGTGGGCTATGTCATCCAGACCGAAGAAGAGATAGAGGGAATGCCCGGCAACTACACCTACTCGCTCTTTGAGGGTACGGGCGGACTATACCGGTGCTACGTCACCAATGCCTTTGCACTGAGCAGGCAACTGTCGGTCGGCATCAACCTGGGGATGATAGCGGGCACAGTGACGCAAAGCGAAACGCAGGAAAGCGCCGTCGTAAAGTACGAATCTTCTAAACAGGCCTTTTATGCGGACTTCGGCATACATTACGAATGGGGTGCGACCGGACAACGGAAGTGGGCGGCAGGGCTGGTATTTGCTCCCTCCCTTCCCATCAGCCACGACAATACACTGACTTACAGCAACTCATCTACCAGCGAGAACCTCGATAAAGGATACCACAGCCGTACACAATATCTGCCCATGCACCTCGGCACCGGCCTCAGCATAACCACCGAACGCTGGGTGCTGCCCGCCCAGTACAACTCCCTGGACTGGAGCCGCAACTCCTCCTCCTACACTTCCATGAAATACGAGAACCAGCACAAAGTGAACCTGGGAGGCAGCTACATTACCAAGCCACGTCTGGCACGTTCCACCGAGCTGATGGGTGGAATAGGTTTCGGCAACTCCTATATCAACCTGAAAGGCGGGAAGATGCAGTATCTGGAAGCCAGTGTAGGGGCGAGCTTCCCCATCCGGTACTCCTATCTTTCGCTGGGCGCCACCTGGCGGAAACAACTGAACACACGCAGCAATCTGATGCAGGAAAGCCGATTCAGCCTGAATCTGAACTTGACGTTCGGGGAAAGGATTTCGAGAGCAAAACTAAAGTAATACAAGGTTCCGGTTCACCACAGATTACACGGATTTTACACCGAATGATTATCATTTGTTGGATCTATATATGCAACGCGTTGCATATATAGATGCAGCACGCTGGAACTATAGATCCAACAAACAAAGTATATAGTATCTGAAAACAGGGTATTACAACACTGCCAGCCTGGACACATACCCTTTCACCCTTTCGCGGTAAGCATCGCCAATGGGGACATCCTTCTGCTCGATGAGCAATGTGCTGCGCCCGATGGCGCTGATGCAGTCCATGCGGACAATAAAAGAACGGTGCACGCGGATAAATTCGTTCGCCGGAAGTTTTTCCTCCATGTACTTCATACTGCATAGGCTCAAGATAGGCTTAGGGGAATCTTTACAGAAAATCTTCACATAATCGCCCATACCTTCTATATAGTTTATCCGTTCCAGGTCGAGCCGCATGATGCGGTTGTCACACCGCATGTAAATCACCTTCGGAACCTCTTCCGGACCTTGCCTGTGTTTGGAGTCGGACGTACCTGCATCCTGCAAAGAGAACCAGCGTGCCGCTTTGCTGACAGACTGGAAAAACGTGGAGAAATTGAGCCCGTCCATCAGATAGTCCAACGCATCCAGACGGAAACATTCGGCAGCATAGCGGTCGGTGTCTGTAATGAAAATGACACGAGTGGACGAGGACAAGAGCCTGCAAAAATCCATTCCGTTGATTTCACCTTCTTCCACCGGATAGATGCCGATAAAATAAACTTCCACTTTTGTCTCATAATAATCCTTCAGCGCTTCAAGAGGATTGCCGTACTTTCCGTGCAAAGAGAGAAAAGGAACCTTGTCGATATACTCTTCCAACCTTCCGGCAATCTCCGGGTCTGCATGTAAAATGGCGCAATTCAAATTCATATTCGTTTCTCTTTTACATAATGGACGCTGCCATATCCGAAAAACTGCAAACAGAAGAGCTAAAATTAAGCTTTATTTATGATTCAAAGATTACCTGCATCTACGGAAAGACAGATAAAGGGAAAGTTCATACAAACAACTCCGGAAAGCTACACAGGAGACATTACCATGGAAGCGATAACGACAGATTAAAACGGAATTGCATACGTGGGCACACCATATTGCTCATCCTCTCCGTTCCTCCAGTAACCGGATAAACTCCTCCTCCTTGACGGGAAGAAGCACTACACACTTACCCTCGCCATATTTCACGAGCACATAGCGCATCACCGCAAACCGCCCTACCTGCATGGAAGAAGCACGCTCCACAGAAGTGATGTCTTTCATCAGAATTTCCTTACTCCGGGAGAAACGGCCGAAGGACAGCACCAACTTCCCGTCGGGCGTTACGGTATAGGTGGTATGAATCAGCTTCTCGATAATAACCACCAGCCAAAGCATGAAAATAGCAGCCAGGAACGGAGACTTGTACCAAAGCATATAGACGGCGAGAATACCTATCAGGATGAGAAACAGATACTGCCCCATAGCAATGCGCGCATGAAAGATTCGATTCATTTTATCTGATTTTTGCCGCTAAGGTACGTATTTTTATGATAACAACTTCTTCATTAGCATCTCCATTTCTCGAACTTCCGTCACATTCATCTTGCGGCAGACCGAAGCACATAACAATTCTACCCGTTCCGGCGAAAAATAAATCAGTTCTGCAATCTCCTTTACAGACTGTCCAAGAGCTACCAGCATACATATCAGTTCTTCATCCTTATCCACCTCCGGAATAGACTGATAAAGTTTCTCTAAAAAAGAAGGATAATGAAAAATAAAGATTTCACGGAATACAGCCTCACGAGTTCCGGACAACAAAGCCTCCGAAGCATTGGGAGAATCTTCCGAAATCATTTCGCGCAAAGCTCTGGCAATCTCCTGCATATTAAAAGGTGTCACTGTTTTCTTTGTTTTCATTGTATCTTATTTCACCATTATACATATTTACAATCGTTTTATACAAATTTGCAAAATATGCACAACCTAACCATAAGAATACGATATACAATCTGATATACAATTTCATATTATATTTATTATCAAATAATTAACAAGAAACAAAAAACAAGTCTATTGTTGTAAATTTTAAATTAAGAAATTATATCTTTGCCTTACAAAACAAACAGTCCACAAAATATGAATGCCAAAAAACTTTCATTTTTACTTCTGATTCTCGTAGCTGTAGCCTGCACCAACCGCTCCACCTCTTCGGAACAAGACGAAGTGAGGCATTGGAACAATGTCCTTCAACAAATCAATGCCTTACTACTCGAAAACAAAGCGCAACAAACGTTGGATCTTGCCAAACAGACCTTGCCCGAAATCCTGGAATCGGCAGAAAAAAACGGAACTACAGATACCCTGATTTACTATGCCCGCAAGATATTTAATGCCTGCGGGAACAATTACATAAACACCAAACAATACAAAGACGGCATCGACTATATGGACAGCATTGGAAACCATCCCCTCATCCGCGAACATTGCCCACACGAACTGCTGAGCTTCAAGGCCGGACTGAACCAACTGTATGGCAATAACCCGGAAGCTGTCCGACTGGCAGAAGACTACCTCCAGTTACCGGTCTGTACCAGTGCCAATGACTTTATCCGGCAGGCAGAAATCATAAGCGGTGTCTACATGTACTCCGGAAACAATCTACCCAAAGCTATCCAAATTTTGGAAAAAGCAATAGATGTCTACCGGAAAGGTGGAAACTTCCCGAACATGCTGCGGATAATGTCACGGTTGGGCATCTATTACCACCTCAGTGGCGAATACGAGAAAGCTATAGCCACTAACCAAGAAGCCATAGCCACTTACAACGACAGCATAGCACCTGGAAATGTAGTGATTGCCTACGGAGAACAAGCTAATCTCTACGCCGAACTGGGTATGTACGACCAGGCCCTGGAAATGAACAAAAAAGCCCAATACTACTCCATGCTGAAAGACAGCTTCGGACTGGGAGACTTGTACCGCTACCGTGCCCAGATCTTTCGTAACATGAATCAAAAGGACTCTGTATTCCACTACCTCAGGCTGGGAGAAAAGTTGTCAATGATACAAAACAGCTTTAAGGGCGTATTCGTAAACAAAGTAGAAACGGTAAACAGTTATCTGGACTATCCCGACTCTTTGGAAAAAGCACTGCAACTTGCCCTTAGCATCTGTCCCGATACCGTGCGGATGCCCCAATGGGCCAAATACCAACTCAACCTCCACCTAGGCCGGGCCTTACTGCAAACCGGGAAGGAGCAAAACGGCATACACCTGATAGACCGGGCTGCACAAGACCTCATCAACATGAAGTTCATGGAAGGCCGCGATGCCAACGAGATATTAATGGATTACTATCTGGCCAAAGGCATGAACGACGATTTTGCTCGTTGCTACATCCGTAACCGACAGTTTGCCGATTCTCTGGACAATAACGAAAAGAAACGTGCTGTGGCAGCAGCCAACATCCGGTTTGATGCCAACCAAAAAGAGAAAGAAAACAAACTGCTCTCGGCACAAGTGCAATGGCAGCAACAGCAGTTGTTCTACAACATCTGCATCTCCATTACATTACTGTTGCTACTTATCACCACTACAGCCTATTTCATCATCCGAAGGAAGGCCAACCACCAGCTTATAGAAAACAACAAACGGGAAATACAGACCCTCATTACCCGGCAGCAAGACCTGAACCGCCGCAACGAACAACTGCCGGAAGAAATAGAACGGGCC
>ERZ780002.453-NODE-453-length-15719-cov-2.39811_pt1 | contig 15719 bp, 10 predicted proteins | sample MGYA00511947_ERZ780002 | MGnify/ENA primary metagenome ERZ780002 (study PRJEB29588, sample SAMEA2148558) | human gut metagenome | biome: human gut; feature: human-associated habitat; material: faeces | place: Denmark | collected 2008/2010 ... | reverse complement strand
AAAGAGCATACTGTCTGGAACAGTGAATGACCATCTCATCAATCATTTCCCTGACTTCTTCATCAGATACTTCCCTGGACAGGTCAATCTTCTGCCGCAATCCTTCTTCTACAGTCTGTCTGCACTGCTCATATCTCTCCATTGACTGCTCCCCTGTCCCTGATATCCCATAATTCACGTTTCATAAGTTCCCCCAGCCTGGTCGCAGCCAGCCGTTCATAATTGCAGCATTCCTTCTCCCAATTCTCCGGCAAAGTGCAATAGCATGTCTTGTCTGTTATTTTAACTGCTCCTCTTGCTTCCAATAATTTCTGATACTGCATTTTCATTGCCTGTGACTGCCTGGAATCTCCCTGTAGAAAAACAATCTTGTCACTTCTTGCCAACAGGGAATAAAATCCCTGACAGATCTCAGACAGATCCAGCAGAATCACTTCATAATGCCCACTATCCATCAATACATCAATTGCCTGCTCCCATTGCTGTTCTGTAATCTGCAACAGATCCGCATAATCCAGAGCCGGCGGAAGATAATGTAATTCACCCAGCGTCTTTCTCATGCTTTCCAGCTTGTACAGTGCCTTATCTGCATATTGCAGCACAAAGTAGAAATAATCCGTCACATCTGCTTCAAATTCTGTATGCAATAATTCTTCAAAGCCGGCAAAGGCTCTCAGATTCAGATATAATGTCTTACTTCCTGCATTGGATAGCATTTGTCCCGCTGCCAGAGCTGTTGCTGTCTGTGCATCTGCCCTGTCCGGTGAATAGAAGCTGACCAGCTTCGTTCTTTTCCTGTTACGTACACTTGCACCACTACAGGAAATATCCTGCGCATATTCTTCCATGATCTGTGCAAAGATTCCTGCCATGGATTGAAATTTGGTTATGGCCGGATATTCTGCATTTCCATTGTGACCATTTTCTGACAAAAGATAAATTTTACCTGCCCGTGCATTTGGGGCTTCCTCAGTATAAACATTCTCTCCGATCAGGAGGATTTCTATCGGTTTATTCTGACTATAACTGATGACCTGTTCCAGGGCTGTAAAAGTCACAATCTGAAAATCTGCTGTCCCCTTTCGTTGAAAATACTCCTGCATTCCCTGTAGATATCTCTCATCTTTATCACATACTGCAAGCAGCTTCTCCCGCATTACAACACACCTCCCATACAAAGCAATGTGCTGCATAGAACGGGTACTGCCAGACGGATTACTGCAGCCCTGGATTTAAGAGGCATATCATTAGTCATGGCACCCGTCCGTAACATTTTATAAACATAACACAACACTTCTTTTACATGCTGTCTGCATTCTTTTGAGCAGATAATCCTTACCAGTGCAGCAGCTCCTGCCAACATCATTGCTATGCCAATACAGACCATAAGCTTATGCTGCTCAAGATAACAGCCAAGCAGCATAAAGAGCTTCACATCTCCTGCACCGATTCCTCCCATGAGATAAAAGGGATAGAACACTGCAAAGATCAGTGCTGTCTGTACCAGAACTACAAGCAATACTTCTGCACCCTGCTGCCAGCTAAGAAACAATCCGGCTGCCATTCCCGGTGCAATGCACCAGTTTGGAATTTTATAGTGCCGCATATCCATGAATGCCGCTACAATCAGTATTCCAATTAATAGTTCCATTTTGATTTCATACCTTCCCGTCAGATTCTTTGACCGGTCTTCCTGACAGGGTTCGATTATAACAGACAACAATTTTTTGTCTACCCGAAATGTAAAAACTCGTTTCAAATGTAAAAACTCGTACTAATTTCCAGTATTTTGCATAGATTAGAATGATGATGCCTATACTATAATAACTTCACTGAAAGGATGTAGATGCTCATGAAAACCTACTTTAGTCTGAAAAGTATCCTGAATAATTATCCTCCGGCTCCTGCCAATCCTGAAATACCTTCTGCAAGGGATAAGCTTCTTGCTGATATTGCCAAGACACAGCATGCATTGGAGGTTGCCTATTGTGGTTTTGATTACGCAACAGACCCTGATCTGATTGACTGCTATATTTATGAGGTGAATTCCGCTTTAAAGAGATATCGTTTCCTGTTGAATCAGGCACAGCGGATGGAATTGTTTTTAGAAGAGGAACAAATAGAAAAAGCTCCCTCTATACGAGGAAGCCTCTCTTTGCATCATAATTAACAAGACTTTCATTGAGATCTGTTCTGCCATAGGTAAGTCCTGCATACACAGACTGGATATTCTCCATCAATGGACCGGACTGATCCTGACTACTGATCTGCTGATAGGCATCTCTAAGCTTTGTAAAGATCATCTCAATCGTATCCAGATTGTCTACTTTCAGGCTGAACATATCCCGTGCCAGCTCTCTGTCTGCATAACAGTACAGTGAGAACAGGTTGCCCGCCAGTTCATACTGGAAGTCAAGGCTGCTGCGCAGCTGCCCGATACATGCTCTGGCAAGATCTATATTCTGGACAAGCTCTTCTGTTTGTCCGGCATCATGTGCTGCCCTGGCATCTTCCAGATATGCTAACAGCATTTCGTAAACAATTACTGTCAGCTGTGTTTTGTTCGCCTGTGTAATCCTTCTTGTGAACATCTGCTTTTTCTCTGTTGTCATACTAATCCTCATTTCTGTGCATGTTATTTGCGCATATTGAATTTATGTCAAGTATGTACAGACACACACAAATCCCCAATTTTTACTGCAACAGCTGTAATACGGACTGTGGTCTTTCATTTGCCTGTGCAAGCATGGCAGTAGAAGACTGCACCAGTACCTGTACTGTGGAATACTCTGTCATTTCTGTTGCCATGTCCACATCCATAATACGGGAATAAGCCGCCGTCATATTCTCTTCTGTGTTGTCCAGATTGGCAATTGTATGTTCGATTCGGTTTGCATATGCACCTATCTTAGCGCGGATACCGGACAACTGGTTGATTGCATCTCCTACGATATCAATTGCCGCTGTTGCCTTATCCTCCGTTGTAATATCCAAATCCTTTACCCCCAGATACAACGCCTGCAGAGCTGGAATTTCTACCTGGATCACCTGTCCTTCGTTGGCTCCTACCTGGAGACGCATTGCGCCTTTTCCGGTAAGATCCAGAAGAATGCTGTTAGAATCATCAGCAGTATTGCCTACTGTATAGGTAGTTCTTGTCGTATCTGTGTGCGTATACAGATAGTTGTTCAGATAATTAGCCTGAACTGTCGTAGGCAGTGTATCCACATACTTGCCACTCTTGGTTTCGTCCCAGCCATTCGGATTCTCTATGACTACCTTGAATTTCTTCTCCTTTGTCGTCTTCAGATCATCGGTTGCTGCAGCTGTGACTATGAATTCACCGGTTGCCTTATCGAACTTGCAGTCTGTGACTTTAATCGCCTTATTGCCAAATTCATCTGTAAAGGCATTCGCAAAGTCCTCTGACAAGCCACTGTATGGATTCTGCGTTGCTCCGGAATTGATCGTGGTTGTCGTGTTTGGAAGCTGTTTGCCGTTCTTGTCTGTTTCCTTTACAAAATTTACTTCGCTGATATTGTATTTTACAGTACCGTCAGGACTCTGTACTGTTACATTTCTGAAGCTGTCAGTTGCATAATATTTCTGTGTGCTGGTAGTTGTCACACCGCTTCCGTCTACTGCAGTACGGTTATTCAGTGTCAGCTTCACTTCGAAATCATTCTCACCCTTGATTACAATATTCTCATCTTCAAGAATAACTCTGGAACCATCCGGAAATGCCTTCAGACCTGAATTGATCGTTGTTGTTGTTACAAGTGCATTGCGTACCTTATCTGCGCTTGTTGCAGAATATCTGTCTTCGTGTGTTACTTCACCATTTGCATCCTGTTTAATATAGGCATCAAAGTCTTTAATGGTATCTTCATCATGATAATATTCCAGTCCCTTGATCATATAAGTACCACTTGTTACGCCATCACTATAGGACATTACTTTTACATTCTCTGTATTGGTATATCCTTTATAGGCAAAACTGCCATCCAGCAGATTCTGTGCATTGAACTGTGTTGTTTCTGCAATTCTGTCCAACTCCTGTACCAGCTGGTCAATCTCCAGCTGGATCTGTTCACGGTCAGAATCCGCATTGGTACCATTGGCTGCCTGAATTGCCAGCTCGTTCATTCTCTGTAGAATTTCATGCATCTCTGTCATTGCACCATCTGCTGTATTTACAACAGATACACCATCATTGGCATTATTATTTGCCTGTTTCAGGCATCGGAGCTGTGCACTCATCTTCAAGGAGATAGCCAGACCTGCTGCATCATCTGCCGCACTGTTGATCTTGTAGCCGCTTGATAATCTCTTGATAGAGTCTGATAAACGGGTATCATTGTTGTTCAGGCAATTTCTTGCAATGATGGATGATATATTGTAATTAATTCTCATGTTCTTTCTCTCCTATCTTTTATGCAATGTTATTCTGTCAGGCTTCGTACTGCTGATCCAGACTCTTTAAAGCTGTAATAAAGGCTTTTGCTGTCTGATACAATTCCCTGGTAGATAATTTTTCAGACTCTTCTACGTCCCTATCCTGTCCGAATCTGTTCAGATCAAGTGTCTTTGTTTCAGCCAGACTAATGGATATCTTTTTGTTCTGACCACTCTCCTGCTGTGCTTTGGAGAATTGTTCTTGAAGATTGTCCTGTAATATTTTTATATCCTGTCCGGATGTTTTCTTATCATAGGCGATCATACCTGAAATCTTCTCTTCACTGATATCAAAATCCGCTGCCACTTTGCCAAGTGTATCTGTATCCATCGTAACAGTGACTTTACCCATCTGACTGCTGTTATGATATATTTTCAGGTTAATGGATGTCAACTCACCCTTGATATTAACAGGAAGCTCATAATTTTCTTCCCTGGCAAGATTGCCTGCAAGAGACAAGCCCTTATACAACATCTGTGCAGCTTTCACATCAACGATATTGTCAGAGGTATGAACCATATTTTCAACTGCACTGACTGCTTCTCCAATCAGCTCCTGATATGCACTGACTGCACTGCTCTTATCTGTCAGGTTATTGGCTGCATCCTCTGCCTTCTGCCATAGAGTATCATGTTCTATATCTCCGACAGAATCAAAAGCATCATTGACACTCGTGTCATTTTCTACGCTGGCAGCACCGCTTCTTCCAAATATCTGCTTATAGAGGGAACCTCTCTCCATAAGTAATAATTCTGCTGCCTGGATATTGTTCACACTGACAGGCTGTTCATAATCAATCAATGACTGGATAACACTATCCTCAACCTGTTGTGCAGACTGCATGGAATCCCGGAAATTATGTACTCTCTCCTGTTCCATATCCTGTCTGGACGACTGGTCTACTTCAGACGCCTGTTTCAGTTCCTGTGCAAACTGCTCTATTGTAGTATCGGCTTGAATGTCCATTTCCTTCAATGTATCTACATCTGTTTTCTGAACCAGTTCATCTTTGATTTCCCCGGACAATGCAGCATAATACTGCATCTGATGCTGATACTCCTGGGATGGGCTATCCTGATAGCCTGCCATGATCTGTTCGTCAATTGCCTGTCCTCTGGCAATCAGCTTCTCCAGACCTCCGAAGCCGTCATCTATGGATATATCCATATTTTTATGACGGCTTGTACGCACTGCTGAAAGCATATTCTTGAAATTCATTTCTGCCCCAGAAGCGACTACACTTCCGATTGCCGCACCATCTGTTTTCTCTATCTGGCGGAAAAGACGGTAGATACCAATATATGCTTCTCTTTCATCCTCTGTAATTGCATGACTCTGATCGAGCTTATGCAGATAGGTAGAGAATTTCTCCGCATCTGACCCTGTGTCCTTATCCTGTTCATTCAGATATTCTTCCAGTTCATCCAGATTCATATCCAATGGATTGATCTGCTCTCTGATCATCTGTAATGTAGTAGCAGGAGTCATTCGACGAATCACACCCGTTACCTGCATGTCTGCTTCTTTCACTGACTGTATGCTATCCTGTGTGATCTCCATATTGTTATATCCAAGGATTCTCACAGCCCTTCGATTACTGTCATTTGTCTCAAGTCCCAGATCTTGCAGAATATCATCTACATTGCGGAACGCTTTCTGAATACTGTCACCCATATCCTTACGTGGTGCTGTCATCAAGGCTTCATAGGATTCTCCTGCTTTGTCATATTTACTCTGTAAGATGCTTCCTTCCTGATGAAGTGTTTCCAGTGTAAAAGGAGTCTTACTTGCAGATATCTTACCAGACAGCGCTGCCGGCATAGCTGCAAGCTCTTTTGTCAGTGTAAGCGTATCCTCATACCACGCTGCTCTCTGCTCATTGATCTGCTCTGTCTCACCCTGGAACAGGGATGCTTTTATATTGGCTTCTGTGGCTTTTAATGCCTCTACAAGCTGTGACAGCTCTGTTGTATCTATCTGATAACCACTCTTTAATAACTGTCTGTTGGCTTCCTGCGTCATGACCAGTCGGATCTCTTCCATCTGGCGTCTGGCTTCTATCTCCCGCAAAGAGACCTCCTCAGTATTTACAGCAGCTGCCTCACTACCCTCTCTGGCATCAATTTCTTTCTGCGCAGCACTTAAATTTCTAAGGTTCAGTGTCTCCCCGGCTTCTATGGTGTCGTGAATTGCTTCATCACTGATGGAATCAGCCTGCTCTACAAGCTCTTTTGCCTGCTGCCAGACAGGTTGTTCCCCTGTCATCAATGCTTTTCCCGGCTGTTTGCCATTGCTCATAGCCGTCACTGTCATATCCAGAAGCTGTTGTGCATCCATTGGAAATTGCAACTGACTTAAATCTGACAGATAAGAAAGATTCTGTGGTGTCAGTTCAATACCTGATTCTACCAGCCATCTGGCATTTTTCTGAACATCTTCGGTGTTCTCCAGTCCAGATTGTCGGATTACAGAATCAATTCCACTCTGCAATGCATCCCAATTAATTGTATCTGCCTTCTTCGCATAGTACCCCTTTGCATAATCACTGTAATAGCCCTTTGCCTGCTGGAGAGAATCCGTGCTGGAGAACTGGGCTACATATACATTATCTACCGTAGGAGCCTTCTGATTGAGCAACAGATATTTTAAAGCGTCTTCTGACAGCTCTCCTATCTCCATACCCTGTGCAATAGTCTTTACAAGCGCTGTGATATTGTCTTCTGTAACAGGAATATCCGCCTGTTGCATCTTGTCCACCAGTTCATTGGCATCAATGCGGCTGCCTGTAATCTCTTCCACAGTTGCTGTATCTAAATCGTCATTATATCCTGCTATTTCCACTCCCGCTTTTTCAAGCGTTACTTTGATCCTGTCTACAATACTGACATATGTCTCTACATCTGTACTTCCCGGCTGAAAGCCTTCTTCCTGCATTTTCTCCAAGTCTTCCCCGGAAACAGAATTAGACATCACAATCATAAAGTCTTTTTGGGCCTTAACATTTGTGTTCCCGGCCTTCGACATAATATCCTGTGCGGTCAATCCGTGACCCTGATACGCCTTGTCATCCATAACTTTATTATCTGTAATGTCTAATGAATATCCGCTGTTCCCGACCTGAAGGGAGTCAGCAGTCGTCTTATATGTAGTTGTTCTGTCGGTATCGGCTACAGGAGATGAAGATAATTTTGCATCCAAAGTAATATTCATCCTGTTAACCTAAGCCTTTCTTCCATGTGGTACTTAATCGTCTTACCTTATATCTCGGCAAATATGGGCAAAAACTTAACAGGAGCAGAAAAAGTAACCCTTTTTCTGCCCCTGTTATAAATTTTCTATTCTGTTTTAGCTGCTTCCAGCGCCTGTTTTAAATCTGCAATAATGTCATTTACATTCTCAATACCAACAGATAATCTTACAAGATCAGGGCTTACACCCGCTGCTACCAGCTCTTCATCATTCATCTGCCTATGCGTTGCTGATGCAGGGTGCAGAACACAGGTATGTGCGTCTGCCACATGAGTTGCAATCATGGCTACTTTTAAATGTGCCATAAACTTCTCTGCTGCGCTTCTTCCACCTTTTACACCAAAAGATACAACGCCACAGGTGCCATCCGGCATGTACTTCTTTGCCCTTTCATAGTATTTATTGCCTGGAAGTCCCGGATAATTTACCCAGGATACATTCTCATCTGCCTGCAGGAATTCTGCTACTTTCTGTGCATTTTCACAGTGTCTTGGCATACGCACATGCAAGGACTCCAGTCCCAGATTCAGGAAATACGCATTCATAGGAGACTGTATTGCACCCAGATCTCTCATAAGCTGTGCTGTCGCTTTGGTGATAAAAGCTCCGCCCAGACCAAATTTCTCTGCATAGGTTACACCATGATAGGATTCATCAGGAGTTGTCAGTCCCGGGAACTTATCTGCATGGGCAAACCAGTCAAACTTACCGGAATCTACAATACATCCACCCAGAGACGCATCATGCCCATCCATATATTTCGTTGTTGAATGAGTCACAATATCTGCTCCCCACTCAAAAGGCCGGCAATTAATAGGTGTTGCAAATGTATTATCTACGATAAGTGGTACTCCATGAGCATGTGCTGCCTTGGCAAATCTCTCAATATCGAACACTACCAGTGCAGGATTGGCTATTGTCTCGCCAAATACTGCCTTGGTATTAGGCTGGAATGCTGCTTCCAGTTCTTCATCTGAACAGTCCGGATCAATAAATGTAGTCTCGATTCCCATACGCTTCATTGTAACTGCCAGCAGATTATAGCTGCCTCCATAAATGGTAGAAGAAGCTACCACATGATCTCCTGCACCGCAGATGTTGAAGATTGCAAAGAAAGTAGCTGCCTGTCCTGAAGAGGTAAGCATTGCAGCTGATCCACCTTCCAGTGCGCAAATCTTAGCTGCCACATAATCATTTGTAGGATTCTGTAATCTGGAATAGAAGTATCCTTCCGCCTCCAGATCAAACAGTTTACCCATATCTTCACTGGTATCATACTTGAATGTAGTACTCTGAATAATGGGTATCATTCTGGGTTCGCCATTTTTTGGTACATAACCTGCCTGTATACATTTTGTCTCTTTTTCCATTTCCTGTCTCCTTTTATTTAATAATCCGATGTATTGGCAATCCAATACATCGGATCTGTGTTTAAAATAGATATACAACTCCTGTCAGTGGTGGAAGAGGAATCACAACATATTGGTTCCTGTTATCACATTTTCCCTTGCGTGCCTTGATTTCCTTTGGAACTCTGTGGCCTGCTCCTCCATATCTCTCTTCATCTGAATTGATCAGAAGCTTATATTTCGTATTCATAGGTACACCAACCTTGTAATTAGGATATTCTACAGGAGTCATATTAAGTACAAACAACATATGCTGCCTGCCATCTCTGGTTCTTCTTACAAAGCTGTATATGCTTCTGTCTTTATCATCTGCATTCATCCATTCAAATCCAAGCCAGTCATTATCAATTTCATATAAACACGGATACTTACGATAGGTTTTAAGCAGCTCACCCACAAAATCATGCATACCACGGTTCAATGGATTCTGAAGCATGTACCAGTCAAGCTCTCTTGCCTCGCTCCACTCACGCTCCTGTGCGAAATCCTGTCCCATGAACAGCAGCTTCTTACCTTCATGTCCTAACATATAGGTATAGCCTACTCTCAGGTTGGCATATTTATCTACCTCGTATCCCGGCATCTTATTGACCATGGAGCACTTTAAATGCACTACTTCATCATGCGACAGCGGCAAAATATAATTCTCGCTGTCATTATATGTCATGGCAAAAGTCATCTTATAATGGTTGTCTTTTCTAAAATATGGATCCAGCTTCATATATTCGCAGAAATCATGCATCCATCCCATATTCCATTTGAATGAAAATCCAAGGCCGCCATCTTTTGGTTCACCTGTTACCTTTGGCCATGCTGTGGATTCCTCTGCAATCGTCATAACTCCCGGATAGGAACCATGAATCACGGAGTTGAGATGTTTAAAGAATTCTATTGCATCCAGGTTCTCATTTCCACCGTATTTGTTAGGCAGCCATTCTCCGTCCTTTTTACCATAATCCAGGTAAAGCATACTTGCAACAGCATCCACTCTAAGACCATCTACATGGAATTCACGAATCCAGTATAAGGCATTGGCAATCAGGAAATTACGTACCTCATTCTTGCCATAGTTAAATATCTTAGTTCCCCAGTCTGGATGTTCACCCATTCTTTTATCAGGGTGTTCATACAGACATGTACCATCAAATTCACACAGACCATGTGCATCTCTTGGGAAATGCGCCGGAACCCAGTCAAGAATAACACCAATATTATGCTTATGGAAAAGGTCAATCAGATAACGGAAGTCGTCAGGTGTTCCATAACGGGAAGTAGGTGCATAATATCCTGTTACCTGATATCCCCACGAACCATCAAACGGGTACTCTGCAATACCCATTAATTCTACATGCGTATATGGCATTTCTTTCAGATATTCCACCATTCTGTCTGCGAACTGACGATATGTATAGAACCCATCCTCTGTTCCATCCGGATGCTTCATCCAGGAACCGATGTGGCACTCATAGATAGAAAGGGGTTCCCTGTTCATATCCTTTTTGGCTCTGGCTGTCAGCCACTTCCCATCATTCCATTCAAAATGGTTCAGATCATATACACAGGAAGCTGTTCCAGGTCTCAACTCTGCATAATTTGCATAAGGATCTGCTTTGTAGAGCTTTCTTCCATCTGCAAGCTCTATCAGATATTTGTACATCTGTCCTTCCTGTACGCCTTCGATAAATGTAGTATAGATACCACCTTCACCGATTCTCTCCATTTTGTCGGCAGTTTCATTCCAGCCATTGAATTCACCAATCACATAAATATCCTGTGCATTCGGCGCCCATACAGCGAAAAAGGCACCTTTTTTCCCATCGTGCGTGCACAGATGTGCTCCAAGTTTCTTATAGATCTCATAATGCGTTCCCTGTCCAAATACATACTGATCTGCCTCGGAAATAAACACTTCCTCTGTCTGCTTTTCTACTTTGCTCATGCACATACCCCATTCCATTTGAATTAGGAATTCATCCCATCTTCTTTTATTTACATAAAATCTCTTTCCCTTAATACGATCATATCTTCTTTATCATAACGCTTCGCCAGTAACACATCTACGAAGTTCTTGAGATTGAATTTCTTGGATTTCCAGATTGCTTCATCTATGATGTCTCTGACTTCGTCCTTCGTTACTACATGATTACCGCTCTGACTGTTGGCAATTCTGGTATATAACGCCAGCGTTCCCAGTTCATCAATGGAATATTCCAGCGCCAGTGCATAATTCTTTGCATAGTCCACAAGCGCATTATTATCCATCTCCATCAAATCTATTCTGATATTGAAATAATCAGAAATAAATGCCTGCTTCTCTAACAAATGGGTAATTTCCTTACGGGTATCCTCCATAATGACAACCAGTCCCAGATTATCCTGATTTAACAGATTTGCCATTTCATAGAGCTTATCCTGTGTGATTCCATTGGCTTTTTCTATAATAAGTGCACCATTTCCCAGCTTAACAAATACTTCACTCAGATTCCTGAGATTTAATTTTTCACCTGTGATCTTTGCTACTTTACCAGAGAAATTAGCATCCAGTGCCTGAGATTCGCGAATCAGATTCTTAGCCAGACGAACTGTACCAAGTCCTGCTTCTCCGGTAATGATGACATTACCTGTATAGGCAGCCAGACTCATCTTATCCAGAGCATAGATAATCTGCTTACGAATCTTCTTTGTTACAGCAAAATTCTCAAAGAGTTCCTGCTCTTCCGTGGTGAAATCACGGATTTCTTCTTTTCTTACACCCTTGGTTTCTTTATCTGTAGTCTCAATGATCTTATCTGGCAGGTCTCCGATCTCTGCAGTATCCAAATTGATTTCCTGCGTTTCAAGAATCTCTCCAGAATCTTCTTCTGTGTTATCATCCACATATTCCTCTTCTGGATATTCTTCCTGTTCAGGTGCTGCTTCCTCTATCTCTTCCTCAGATTCTGCATATTCCTGCTCATATTCTTCCTCAGAATATTTCTGCCCGGCATCTTCTTCCTGTACAAATGACTGTTCTTCATACGACTCTTTTACAGACTCTTCCATGGATTCTTCTGCATCGGATAATTCTACAGATTCTGTCTCGTTTTCTTCATCCATCCACGCCTGGGACTCTGTGATTTTTTCCTGAAGCTCTGTCTCTTCCATATCTGGCGTATCTTCAATCTCAGTCAGTTCTTCTACTTCGCCCTCATCTTCCTTCTCTAATTCTCCAAATATTCCATTCTTAACAGAATTATCGAAGTTCTCGAATATCTTACCAGTCTGCTGTAATACCAGCTTACGTACTTCTTCCTTGTGCTTGGCAGCATTCTCCTGCTTCATTCTCTCCCATTCACCCAGCACTTCATCCAGATTCATCTGTCCAGTCATAGGATGGAATACTTCTTCCTGCGTATCCTGCTCTTCTTCCTGGACTGCATCTGCAACTTCTTCTTCAGGAACAGGAATAGAAGCAATCTCTTCCTGTAAAGTAGGCCGCTCGTCAAATACATTCTCGCCGTTTTCTTCCAGACGGTCATGTTCTTCCTGTACAGATTCCTCTGTAATATCCCGAAGCATGTCCATATCTGTATCCTGTCTGATCACTCGGGCATCCTCACCGGGTACAAATACTTTGCTGATAGCTCCTGTATGAGGTTCCGGTGCTATTTCTGACACGCCTGTCACCATTTGTGCAACACGACTTGTATGTACAGGAACCGGCTGCTCTTTCTCAGTTATTTCCGTCTCTGATTGCGGCAGCTCCTCATGGTCTTCCTGTATCAACGTATTATCTTCTGTATTATCTTCCACAGATGGATTACTTGCCTCTGTCTCTGTCACGTTCTCCTGATGAATGTCCTCAGGCTGCACAATATCCGCTCTTTCTTCTGCGAAAATATCTTCATCATCTGCAAAAAGTTCTTTCATACTCTCTGCAACAACCTTCTGCAGATTAATTGTATTATATTGACTCATATCAATAGAACCCGTATCACGATAAGCACTGCTTACAGACTGATTCTCTTCTACTGCATAATTGTCTATATTATCTACTTCTGCATTATCTGCCAGATACGTATCCTCTGTGTAAATCTCCTCTGTACGATAATCATCTTCTGGATATGGTTCCTCATTATAGTTCTCTTCGGGGTAGGCATCCTCTACTCCATAACCATCTTCCACATATGATTCTTCTTCACTGTAATTCTCTTCAGGATAGACATCCTCTGCCCCATAGCCATCTTCCGGATATGACTCTTCTCCACTGTAATTCTCTTCGGGATAAGCAGCCTCTGCCCCATAGCCATCTTCTGCATATGATTCTTCTTCACTGTAATTCTCTTCAGAATAAGTATCTCCTGCTGCGTAGTCTTCCTGTGACTGTCTGGCCTTTGCCATATCATATTTCTTCTGTTGAATCGGCGTTAAAGGTGCATGAAGCATTTTAAGCTCCATTGCCTTCATTACATATGGGCCATCCCCGAACCACAGAATCAAATCATCACATTCTTCTACACATTTTGTAGCCAGTCCGACCCTGTGATAAAGATATGCCAGCTCATATGCCCACTCTTCCTGATAATCTCTCTTCTTCAATTCTTCCAGAAGCTCTATTCTTTCTTCCAGACTTGCTTCCTGTGCTTCCAGAATACGATAACGCAACGTAAAGACACCATTATCCCGTGGTGCCAGTTTCACAAATTCCTTATAATATTCTATCGCTGCAACTACATCATCCAGCTCAACCGACACTTCACACAAAGAGTACAAAACCGCCCGGTTCGCAGGATAACGTTCGTATGCAATCTGTAATACTGCCTTACTGTCCTCATTTCGTCTGTTGACTCTGTAAAGAGCTGATACCTTCAACAACATCGTAATGCTCTTTACTCTTCGCCAGTCTATCATATCCGCTATATTAGCGGCTTCCACATATTTTTCTTCTTCAATCAGCTTTACTATTTCATCCGAACGAAGTTTATATTCATATTTATCCAAGTAAAATCACCTCTATAAGCCATTTCCCCTTTTGGCACTTTCGCTCTACCCATAAAAAGACGCTGATATTATCTCAATTTCAGCCTATTATTATCTGACAATTTGAAAAATATATCTTGTTAACAGACAACTTCAATATATAAAGTTTAGCATAACGATTTTCTTATGTCAACGCTACTACATATAGAGTTTACGATAATTATCGCGTTTTTCCAAGAATATCTGAAAGATCGGCAAATTGTTCCAGCGTAAGCGCTTCGCCACGTATTGTAGCAGACAATTCCATCTCTTCCAAAGCTTCAACAACCTGTTCCTTTGACACCCTTAATCCCGGTGCATTAGACAATCCATTTACCAGAGTCTTACGTCTCTGATTGAAAGATGCCCTGATAATATCAAACATGAACTTCTCATTCTGTGCACACACAGGTGGTTCCTGGTATCTGGTAAGTCGAATTACTGCACTGTCTACATTAGGTCTTGGCATGAAACATGAAGCAGGTACTGTCAGCATAATCTCCGGCTTTGCATAATATTGAACAGCAAGGGACAGAGCACCATAATCTTTCGTTCCCGGTCCTACCTGCATACGGTCAGCTACTTCCTTCTGTACCATAATCGTAATACTGTCTAATGGTACATGGCTCTCAAAGAGCCCCATAATAATCGGTGTTGTAATATAATAAGGTAAGTTCGCAACAACCTTGATTGGTCTTCCCTGATTCTTTTCCTGTGCAATTTTGTTGATATCTACCTTCAAAATATCCTCATTGATCACAGTAACATTCTGATAGGAAGAAAGCGTGTCTGCAAGAATCGGTATCAGATTCTTATCAATCTCTACTGCAACTACTTCTCTTGCTCTTTCACACAGATACTGCGTCATGGTTCCGATACCTGGTCCAATCTCCAGGACACAATCATCCTCTGTGACATCAGCTGCATCCACAATATGTTCCAGTATATTGGAGTCAATCAGAAAGTTCTGTCCGAATTTTTTTTGAAAATTAAAATTATATTTTTGAAGTACCTCTATGGTATTGGTTGGATTTCCAAGTGTAGCCATATATTCTGTCCTTTCTTACTGTTCATTTATATGGAATAATCGTCTGGCATTCTGATTGGTAATATTTACTACCTCTTCATACTCCATTCCCTTGATCTGTGCAATCTGTGCTGCAATATAGGGAATATTAAGTGAGGAATTCCTTTTCCCACGATTGGGTTCCGGCGCCAGATAAGGACTGTCCGTCTCCAACAGAATCCTGTCAATGGGAACAGCTTGTGCTACTTCTTTCATTTTTTTGCCATTTTTAAAAGTAACAACACCGCCAATTCCTATATAAAAGCCCATTTTTACATAATCAAGTGCCATCTCTGCACTATAAGAATAGCAATGGATTACACCACCAATCTCCTGTGCTTTCTGCGCAGTCATAATGTCATAGGTGTCTTTGGCTGCATCTCTGGAATGAATAATAACAGGTTTATGACAGCTTCTTGCCAATTCCAGCTGTCGGATGAACCATTTCTTCTGTATCTCATGATCCGGTTCCTCCCAGTAATAATCCAGTCCGATCTCACCCACTGCAACTACCTTAGGCTCTGCACATTGTGCTGTCAGC
>ERZ780002.445-NODE-445-length-15861-cov-5.24023_pt1 | contig 15861 bp, 14 predicted proteins | sample MGYA00511947_ERZ780002 | MGnify/ENA primary metagenome ERZ780002 (study PRJEB29588, sample SAMEA2148558) | human gut metagenome | biome: human gut; feature: human-associated habitat; material: faeces | place: Denmark | collected 2008/2010 ... | reverse complement strand
CCGGGACGAGCGCTTTCAGCCGGGTTTGCAGCCATTCGTCATCCTGCTCCTTCCAGACGCTCCAGAACTTTTTGGGCGTGCCGGCTGTCGCGTATTTGACGGCGTTCTTGTTGGTCGCCACGACGAGCTGCGCAAATTTGAAGAGATGCGGGATATACGCCGCCTGCTGGTTGCGGATCATCTGCCCGACGGCCTCTTCCACGGGGATATGCAGGGCCTTGCACTCGATGACGGCAAAGGGAATGCCATTGATGAACAGCACGATGTCCGGGCGGGCGTTGTGCTGCCTGTCCTGCCTGTCCACGGCGAACTCCTCCGTGACGTGGAACACGTTGTTCTGCGGGTTGTCCCAGTCGATATAGCGGAGATTGAAGCTGAGCATTTTGCCGTCGCCGACGGTCTCCGGATAGCTTTTGCCCAGCAGCAGCGCGTCATAAATCTTCTCGCTGGTGCGCACGAGGCCGTCCGTCAGCGGTTCGTCCAGATCCTCCATGGCGTGCTCGATGTTGGCGGCGGAGAACTCGTTTTCCGCGCCCGCATAGGCATAGCGGTTGAGCCTGCGGAGCTGACCGCGCAGGATGTCCCGGAGCAGCACATGATACCGGCTGCCGCGCTGCTTGTCGCAATCCGCCGGGGAGATATAGGTGTAGCCCAGGGCGGTCAATAAGTCGATAGCAGGTTGCTGACTGATATTTTTTTCGAGATAAAGGTCGGAATTCATGGAATACCTCCATCTGAGCTCATCACCGATAGGAAAGCATCTCAGATTCTGCTTGCATCTTCTTGATAATAGCGAAAACGATTGTTTCGATGTCACTGCCCGTACTATAATCCGCAGGAACAACGTAATTCACGCGATTATCCCTAAGAAGGGTTTCCGCTGCACTTTTTCCTTTTTCCGGATCGTAAACAGCGATAGATTGACCGCCATTTGTCTTTACAAGCTTCATACATGGAACGTCGGTCAGACCGTCACCAATGTAAATCATGTTCCTGAACGGTACTCTCCGCTCATTTTCAGGCGTGTATTGATTGAGCTTGTCTGCACTTTGGCTGTCGATGGTTAGAACGCCTTTATTGATTCGGAAAAGGAATTGTGTCTTTGCGGTGTAATTGACAGCATATTTGGGCCACTGAATCGTTCCGGTGTAATCATACATAAATTCACAGGCGTAGATTTTCTTGAAATAATGAGCGATTTTCGTCCCCTCAATGATTTCCTTAATACCCGAAGAAACAATATAATGCTCAATGCGAACACCCATTTTCTCCCCGTATGCATTGATTCGCTCAAACCATGAATCAACTCCGTCAAAGTATTCCACACCTTCACCGAGTTCCTTAAAGGTTTCCCTCGTGATGGTTTCTCTTTTCTCCTTTGCTTTTTCCACCATTTTATACATGTATGCAAGAATATTGTCCATTTCCTGACTATCGGTCAACTGGCGAACCTCTCCCCAAAATGCAGAAGAACTCATGCCGAGGGACGGAATGAATCCATATTCCTGCATGTCTTTCGTACAAAGGGTCTTGTCAAAATCGTACATCAGGGCAACGATCGGCTTTTTCATCGTACTTCTCCTTTCGTTTTCACAATTCCCGTCAGCAGAAGCTGCATCAGGGCTTTTTTCTGTTTTTTCATTTCATCCAGCTTACGCTGATGAAGGGTGATAAGCTTGTCGAGTTGCTTGAAAAAAGCACCAATTTGCTGCTGCTCAGCGTATCGGGGAACCATAATGCTCTTTGCTAACAGCTCATCTTTAGTGATGCCTTTAATCGATGTTCCTTGTACTGCATTCAGCTCTGATTGCAACTTTTTATAGCAAGCATAAACCGCGAAAAAAGGTTCTACATTGAGCTTGCTCAACGATAGGAAATCTTGGCTTGTAGCATAGGAATACGGCATAAATGCGAGCTTTCCAACACCTACACGGGTAATAATTGCTATTGAGTTCTCTGGTATGAGTTGAGCAGCGGAATTGTTTAATCCACCCTGAGTTATCCACTTTCTTGGTTCAACGCCAAGCAGCTTACCATCCACTACATCAGAGGACTGTATCCACGGAATATCTCCGTTCCAATATGCCTCATTTGATGTTGTAGGAGTACCTCCTCCATAGGTCTTTTCAGCCAAGTCCGACAACTTACGCTGTTCCCAATCGTCCGTAAAGCCGGGGAACCTCGTTTCCGGAACCTTTTGCCCCTTCCGCGGGAACATTTTTTCCAGACAGCCCTTTTTGAACCTTTTCAGTTCCTCGATTTTGCGCTCTTGCAGTTCGATTGCCTTGTCCTGCGTGGAGAGGATTTCGGCAATCTTCTTCTGTTCGTCAAGCGGCGGAAGGACAATTCTGCTTTTCATGAAGCGGTCTTGTCCGAGGGTTCTGTTTCGGCCTGCTCCGCCGGGAGAAGCAGCTTCAAGAATGTCCGTTCCGCGCTTGGTGAGCAGGTAGGAAATGAGATAATCAATGTCAATGCTTCCATTGATCGGACGATACATGGGAAAACGATGGGAACCAATCATGCCCGCTTCTGCCTGTGTAGTCTTTCCGACGGCTTGTTCCCAGGCAAAAACGATGTTCAGAATAAAGCAGTCAGGTTCAATCCAAAACACGGATTTATTGCCCAAGGAGTCCCCTGTAACGGGTTCCTTATAGAATAATCCCTTTCCGTGAGAGCGTATTCCAATTTGTGTATACATCTCATTGGCTTGTACTTCGACTGGGTGTTCCACGCGCTCAAGACATTCAGCTATCGTGCGGACTGACCAGCTCTCAGGTAAGATGCCGGACTTTGTTTTCTTATACCCCTCCGGCACAATCCCCTGTCGGATTTGGTCAATTCTATCTCTTACTTCGGGTGTCATGCGTTCACCTCATTCAGGCTCATTTGCCGTTGATGCGCTTCTTCTGCTCACTCTCAATCTGCCTGATGCTCTTTTTCGGCGTCGGCAGGTCTTCCGGCATGGTGCCGCCCAGCTCGGCGATGGTCTGTCTGACCTTCCTGCCGACCTCGTAGTGGGTTTGATTGGCCTTTTCCTTGCCTCGAATATTCTCGCGGCGCAGCTTTTCGTCTGTCTGCGTAGCGCGGAACAGGTTAGCAGCCAGCTCGGTGCTGCCCATGTGATCAAGAATCTGTTCGTTTTCCTTGAGACCTTTACGAGCGTGGATTTCTTTTGCGCCGAGGCCTCCGTACAGTCCTTGATAGCCGTAATTCTGGAAAATGGCGAAATCATAGGACTTGATAACGCCAGCCTTTTGCGCCGCTTCGGCCAGGGACTTGTTGTGCGCTTTCATTTCTTTGCGGATGGCAAGCCGCTTCTGATCCTCGGACAGCTCATCGTAGTGGTCGATCAACTCCTGCTGGCGCGTCTTTACGGCGAAGTAGGTCTGTCCAACTGCAATGACCTCCTTGCGCGGGTCGCCATTCATAACGATCAGGTAGCAGGCATAGCGGGAGAGAATGTAGTCATCAATCAGCTTAACACCACCGTTCGGCATGGGCGATGTTTTGTTGACCTCAACAAAACATTCATCCACAGCTATGCCGCTGTTTTCGCAGGCTGTTTGAGCTTTTTCAATGAGTTTCTGGAAATTCCGCCATTCCGTATATTCAAGTATGGATTGTAGCTCCCTTGCATACCAGAATTCATTGCCATACTCATTGACGTGCTTGATGCTTTCAAAGGTTTCTTCGCTGTAACGCGCAATCTCATTGCTCATAACCCCAGCTCCTTCATATACTTCGCCATCTGCGCCTGCACCTGCGAAAGCTCCGCCTCGATGCTTTCGATATTCCGTTTCACCTCGTCGATGTCCACCAACTCCTCCTCCTCAAAGGTATCCACATACCGGGGGATGTTCAGGTTGTAGTCGTTCTCACGGATCTCAGCGCGGGAGGCGCGGTAGCTGTACTTGTCCACCTTCGCCTCGCGCGCCTCGTAGGTGCTGACGATGCGGGCAATATCGCTGTCCCGCAGGAGGTTCTGATTCTTGCCCTTTTCGTAATTGCCCTCGCCGGAGGCGTCGATGAACAAGACGTCGTCGCGGGTGCGGCCCTTTTTGAACACCAGAATGCAGGCGGGGATACCCGTGCCGTAGAACAGGTTCGCGGGCAGGCCGATGACCGCGTCCAGCAGGTTCATTTCAATCAGCTGCTTGCGAATCTTGCCCTCGCTGGCACCGCGAAAGAGCACGCCGTGGGGCAGAACGACGGCCATGCGCCCGTTCTCCGCATCCAGACTGTTAAGCATGTGGAGCACGAAGGCATAGTCGCCCTTGGAGGAAGGCGGAACGCCCCAGTCAAACCGATGATGCTCGTCCAGAGAGGCGGTCATTTTCTCCGGCTTCTTTCCTTTTTCATCCGGACCGGCCTTCGAGAGGAAGCCGCTGTCCCATTTGTCCCGGCTTGAAGGAGGCGCCCCCCCCCTGGAACTTCATGAGCTTGTCGTCCTCGAGGTTCTGCGGATTGGAGAGCGTGTCGCCCTGCCAAATGCGGGCGTCATCCACGCCGTGGAGGAACATGTTCATCGTGCAGAGCGCCCAGGTCTGGGCGTTCAGCTCCTGACCATAGACGGCAACCTTGCCGCTGGGCACCTTTTTGTAAGCTTTGAGCAGCAGGCCGCCGCTCCCGCAGGTGGGGTCGTAGATGCGGTCGTTTTCCTGCGGCTTGACGAGCGAGGCCACCAGCTCGGAAACCTGACTCGGCGTGAAGAACTCACCGCCTTTTTTGCCTGCGTCGGAGGCAAAGTTGGCGATCATGTACTCATAAGCGTCGCCGATGATGTCTGCGGAGCCGAGCTGACCGGGACGAAGATCGAGGTCGTGGAAGTCTTCCAGCAGATTGCGGAGTGTCGCGTTCTTTTCCTTGACGTCGCCGAAGTCAACCTGGGAGTTGAAGTCGATGGCGCGGAACACGTTGCGCAACTTTCCACTGTTGTGATCCTCGATGTGGGAAAGGGCGACGTTGATCTTCTGGCCGATCTCTGTATCCGTGCGGTTTTCGTACAGATAATCGAAGGTGGATTCCCTGTCGAGGGAGAACCGCTCCCGGCTCATGGCGCGCTCGACGCGCCGTTCGTCACCGTCGTACTGCTCCATGTACAGGGCGCGTCTTTCGAGGGTGACGTCGCTCAGGTATTTCACGAACAGCATGGAAAGGATGTAGTCCTTGTAGCGGGAACTGTCGATTTTTCCCCGGAAGCTGTCGCAGGCCTTCCAGAGAACGCGTTCGATATCGTTGCGGGTCGTCATGGTGCATACCTCATTTCATGGTCGAATGTACATTGCGGATCAGCAGATCGTAGTAGCGCTCCTTCTCTGCCGACAACTGGCGAAGCAGCGCCGTCTCCTTTTTCGCCAGCAGATACAGTTCGGCGATTTTCTGCTGCTGGAGGATGGACAGCGGGGGGATTTCAAATTCGGAGAAGAATTTGGCGTTGATGGCGCCCAGCATGTTGCTGCTGGTGTTTTCATAAATGGCTTTCCTGATCTTCGGCGTGTTGATCAGCCAGACCAGATATCCGGGCAGGAGCCTGTTTCGATCAACACGGATGATGACGAAGTTTGATGAAACGACCATGCCGGCGGATGCTTCGTCGATGAGAACAGCAGTGTACGGCGAGGTCAGGCGGATGATGACGTCGCCTACCTGTGTCAGGTACTCCGGCGATAACTGCTCCGCGGCGTCAAAACCATCCAGCTGTTCCATGCCGATGTATCCGTTTGAGTGGATGGCGCGAAAGCTCAGTAGGGGATACCGCATCTTGACGGGGGCGCCTTTGCACGCCTGTTTTCTGGATAAAACCAGCCCGCTTCGGACGGTTGCCAGTTCGCCTAACTTCATGGGTTCACCTCTATTTGTCATGGACGATAAATAACAGGTATGGACCTTTAAAATCCTTTTCGCTGATGGCAGTATAACATGAAATCTCCATTTTGTCAACAAGAAATTTGTCACGATGAAAAAATGACATAGAACGACGTCCTATCAATCCATCGGATTCGTTTCTGGCTCAGATTTACATCGGTTCAATTTATTAAACCGGATCGAGCGGGTAGTATTCCCCGACCGATCCGGTTTGAAATCTTTACGCAATCATCCCAAAGAACCTCAGCGCATCTTCAATCGCCTTTTCCTTATCTGTCGGGCAGATCAGCATCTTTGCGCTCTCGGACTTTGCTTTGTTGTAGCATTCGCGCTCGATAATCCCATGCTTTCTTTTCACCTGCGCGATGTACAGCGGCGTGACGTTCAGGCCGGTCTGTTCCTTCACGCGCGCCTGAATCTCGCCATAGGTCGCCTTGCTTTCGGCCTTGGTGACGGCGAGCTCGTCTGCGTCGATGCCGACCTTGACGATATCATCCGGATTTTGTTGGACCAATGACATAACAGTTTCAAGCCAATCCTTTTTGTCTAAACTGAATTGCAGTTCTTCCTCAGCAATCAGCGGCAGCTTGAAGTGGATGGATTTCAGCCATTGACCATTCGGCTGGCGCTGCGGGTATACCTGAATGTCTGCAATCATCGTCGCCATCAGGTCACGCTTTTCGATGTCGCTCATAACGCTGTAAAGTTTCTCGAAGTTCATGAGGATACTGAGGATGTTGTCCCGTGTGATACGGTCAGCATCAATAGCTTGTTTCTTGGCTCGTGCCTCGATTAAATGCTCCTCTGTCTCCTCAATTTTATCATACATCTTATAGAGCCGTTCTTCAAGGTCGGATTTTCTTCGCTGATAATGGCGGTCATCCGGGTCAAGTTGGTCGATGTCCTCTGCCAGTCTATCCTTCACCGCATACTGCTGGCGCAGCTGCTTTTCATAATGTGCAATTTCTTCCAGTAGCGCAGATATGTCGATTTCCGCATTGATTTTCTCTGCCATCATTGCCGCAAAGTCAGGACGGCTGACAAGCGAAACGATTACCTCCGCAACGGCTTGATCCATCAGCTCCATCGGCAGCTGATTTTTGAAGGTACACTTCTGTCCTTTATCCATCCGCCGATGCTTGCAGCCATAATATCGGAACTCCTTGTAATAAGAACCGTCTGGTCTCTTCTTTACACTCTTGCTGACATACATACCTGCACCGCATTCCGGGCATTTGATGATGCCCGTCAGCAGATAAGCGTGTTCGTTTTCCTGCCGATCATAGCGTTTATATTTTGTTGCCTGCGAACGAAGTCTGGCCTGTGCCTCCTCCCAGTCTTCTACGGAAACGATAGGCTGATGGATGCCGTCGGTCAGAAGGTAATCATCATTCCACACAATACGGTAATCGTTGCGGGTGCCATGAACCTTTTCCTGCTTTCTGCGTCCATAGGCGATTTTGCCGCAGTAGGTGGGGTTTCGCAGAATATCCTGTATGTAGGCTGCTGCGAACATATCGCCCCGCGTGTTCTTATGGGATAGCTTTTTAATGTCATGGCTTTCCAAGTATTGCGCAATCAACCGTCCGCCCATCTTCTTATGGACGTACAGCTCATAAATCAGCCGGACGGTTTTGGCTTCTTCTTCGTTAATATGAAGTTCGCCGTTGATAAGATCGTAGCCATACGGGGCAAAGCCGCCGTTCCATTTGCCTTCACGGGCTTTTTGAATGCGTCCTTCCATAGTCTGAATGCGGATGTTTTCACGTTCGATTTCAGCCACAGCGGACAGGACGGAGATCATCAGCTTGCCGGCATCCTTGGAGCTGTCAATGCCATCTTCTACGCAGATCAGATTTACACCGAAGTCCTGCATCACCTGAAGCGTGGAAAGTACATCAGCCGCATTGCGCCCGAACCGGGATAGCTTAAACACCAGCACATAAGATACATGATCCTTGCTGCATTTGATGTCATCCATCATGCGGCTGAACTCGATACGTCCCTCAATGGATTTGCCAGATTTTCCGGCATCCTCATATTCGCCGGCAATTTCATAGTCGTTGAACTCAGCATAGGCTTTCATCCGGTTTTTCTGAGCTTCAAGCGAATAGCCATCAATCTGCATGGCGGTGGACACGCGGGTATATAGGTATACCTTCGTTCTTTCCTTCATCGTCTTCTCCAATCACCTTCTGCGGAGTTTTTTGATTTCCTCCGCAGAAGGTTTAGACAGGTTATGCAATGAAAATTATATCACGCTGTTTTAGGTTAGGCAATGGCGACTTTGGGCATTGTTGTTTCATCCGGACGAAGTTCTGGCTTGTCCTCCTGCTGATGAACAGACATTCCGCTCAATACACAGGCGTATTTGGCAATGAGATTGCTCAGAATATTCGTAAGTTCCTGCCATTCATCGGCTGCCTTCATTTCTCTGCTTCACCTTCTCAAAACATCGGTCATACTGCTTCGATTGAAAAAGCTTTGGGCTTCTGTTCATTTTCTTTTTCCTCCCCAATCAGTAATTTCTTTCACTGACTTCTTTCTGCGCCTTGCGCTGCTGCTGGGAATACCTTGCCACAACTCCCGCCGGAATAGCAGACAGCTGCTGTTCATACCGCAGACAGCGCTGTTCCAGCTGCTGAATTGCTGACATATTGCTGAAATCGCGGCTGTGATACGCTCTACACGTCGAATCCAGTTTTTCGTTTTCCTTTTTCAGCCGTTCGTTTTCAGCCATAACGGACGTGAATGCTTCCTGATACTGCCCAAGCTGGGTTTTCATTCTGCCGAACCGCAGCAGCAAGTCCTTTACCATCGGCACGAGCTGTTCTAACCGGCTTTTGCTGTTCAGAAGGTTTGCACCACTCAGCAGCACCTCCACCTTGTCAGCCAGTTTCGTCATTTTGCGAATATCTTTGGTAAATTCCTTAAACTCCTGCACAGTCATGTGTGTACGCCCTGTCTGCGCAGCGGATTCGCCGCGGCAAAGCTCCGGATACCGCACTGACATGTACTCGTAATATTCATCCTGCCACTGAATCAGCTTCTTGCGGTTGCCGATAATGTCTTTCGCACTGAGACGCTTGTCCGCCGTCAGCGGTACAAAGACCACATGCATATGCGGCGTCCCCTCGTCCATATGAATCATAGCAGAGACAATTGTTTCCGAACGTTGATGTTCCTGCAAGAACGCAAGCGAACGTTCATAATATGTACGGATTTCATCAGGTGATTTATCATCGAAGTACCCGGTGCTGACCGTGAAAAGCACTTCCACCAGTCGAATGCTGTCTGACCTTACGCGGCATCCGGCATCTGCAATTTGCCTCTCAGCCTCAGCGCGGTAATGCTGCGGCGGATGAATAAGGTGGCAGTTCAAGTCGCTGCGGCTGCGGTCAATATCCGGGTTGCTGGCGTATTTTTCTTTTGCGCGCTCATTATGTGCTTCAATTCGGCCGATTTCCGGGCCTTTGTATTTGGCGAAGCGCATAATGGCATAGCTGGGTGAACTCATAGTTTTTCTCCTTTGCAGTTTCCGTTCTGAAAACACTATTTACGCTGAAAAGTCATCTTTCAAAGCTGCTGGATTGATATAAATTGTCCCGGCTGACGGCCGTCCTACGCCGGAATAGGTCGGAATATCCATCCAAATATACCCGTGCTGTTCCAAAAGAGTCAGTACAGGCTCCATTTCCTTGGCATCCCGAAAAAATCTTCCGCGGCATTTCTGATACAGGTCTGAACGGCTGATGCGCGTCACGCTGAGTTTTCGCAGTTTCGTAACGACATGCAGGGCTTTTTCAACAGTTTCATCTGCTCCCAATATGGAATAAGCATACAGCGCATGGTAAAAGGCATAGCTGCCAATCTGGATGGCATTTTCAACCGTTTCCATTTGGATGTCTTCATCCCCGTCCGCAGCAATATGCAGCAGTCCGGCAATCCGAAGCACCAGCCCGATATACTTGCTTCCCCATTCCCGCATGTCGCGGTGTTCATTGCGGAGATAGGTCTCGATGCTGCGGCAAAGTTTCTCCATTCGTTTTACCGCTTCCAGGGCAAGGTGCAGTGTTATGGGTTCATTTTCAGAAAGATTCAGCAGATGAAAAATCAGATTGTGATAATCTTCCTGCACAGCTGTTGGAATTGGTGCGGATTGGAAGGACTTTGGCATGGCAGCACTGGGAATATTGATGTAGAGCAGCCGTGCCAGAAAGCCTCGTCCATCCAGCAAGCTATTCTGCATAATTTCGCTCAAGACGCTTGGCTGGGCGCTGATAATCATGGACAATGCTGGATTTCGGATGTAGTCAGGCTCACGGTTGATGCGGTCTACACGGATGGTATCACCGCAGATGCCTTTCAGCCACACGTCGAGGTTCGGCTTCTTGGTGTATCGTCCAACGATGTTGTCAAATGCCCCGCCCTCGGCGGAGATGAGTGCCATGCGCCCTTGGTTATCCCGAAGCAGCCTGACCATAGATTCGCTGGTGCAGTCATCAGTGAAAATTTGCAGCGGCTTGATTTCCGGCAGTTCTGCCAGCTTGTCCTGCGTATGCTGCAATTCCAATTCTGTCAGCTTGTCATACTTGGCTTCCAACTGCCGGGTCAAACGGTTGATGTCCCGCTGCAAGGATTCGCGCGCCTGCCTGTTCCGGCGTATAGCCGCCTTGTTTTCTTCATTATATTTCTGTTCGTAGTCCTCAATCGCCGCGGTCATAGCGTGGATAACCGCTGATTTCCGCGACCCCGGCGGTGCAATCAAAAATATGTACAGACTGGTCTGTTCGTAGTGTCCAATGTTTCCCTCAACCTTGATTTTTCCTTGCAGGCAAGCAGCAAGTACGCCCAAAGCAGCCCCCGCCGCCATATCTACCGGTGTCTGCGTATGGATGGCGACAGCTTCTACATAGCTTCGCAGTCTGGACGGCAGGCAGTCAATCGGAAAAGACGGCAGTGAATCTGCGCTGGGCTTCAATGGCTTGAACGGCAGAAAGACACCTGCTGCGGTTTTCAGTTCCACAACTCTGTTTTCAGCGTTATTAGCGTTTTCAGTGAGAAACACGAATTACCTCCCTATATCAATGATGAGGACGCAAAAAGACAGCCGTATCGCTGCGGCTGCCTTACGCAAATGACGTATTGGTGTCCTCTATCTAACAGGGCATGAGAGAGGCCGAATGTTTCCATCAGCTTTTATTTTTTTCTGTAAATCTCCAGCTGCTTTCTGATTTTTGCAAGGTGCTTGCTGACCGAACCGGCATTAGCAAAGTTGAGCTTCTGTGCAATTTCCGCAAGGGTATCGTTCTGCATACGAAGCAGAATGATTTTTCTGTCCGTGTCCGGCAAAGTCTGCATAAACTGCTTTATCTGTTCCTCATCAAGCAGCTGCTCCTCGAATGATTGCACAGCGGCGTGGCACATCGCATTGACAGGCAGTTCAGCATCATTTCCCCTTATCTGTTCCAAAGACAGCTCTTTTTCAAGACTTCGCGAGTGATACCATGAGCGTTCAAAATCCCGCTGTTTTGTGCTGCTGCCGTTGTAATCCTCATGCGCACGATGTTCCCAGAGCATATCGAATGTTTCCTGCCAATGCTGTTCCTCCACGATTTTCATCGTCATCTGTCCGAAAAAATCATAAAAGTTTTCATAGGGCATCCACGGCACTTCGTAATCTTTCCCCATAGAAAACAGTCGCTGAAAGCAGAATTCCGGCATTTTGTCGAGTTTCTCCCGGATATGTGCGGCCGTTATGTAGGCATACCGCCAAAGCGGAAAGTTGCCGGAGTACAGATAGAAAGAACCGGGAACAGGCATATAGCCGCCGTGCGGTGCAGGTACCTTGAAAAACTGCCAGCTGACCCACGCATAGCAATCCCAGACCAATTCAAGGAACATATCGGAATTGACCAGCTGCATCCATTTCTCGCTATGGACAACCCCCCGCACTTTCCGAGGCATGGAAAGGAATGCCGGACGTTTCTCCACCAGCTCGTGGGGAAGCGCGTAGAACATAATCAGCCAGCGCAGATTGCTGGAAGAAGGGATTTTGAAGAGTGACCCGCCCATAGGAATAAAGTCCTGACTTTCTGTCGTCAAGTTCATCACCTGCTTTCATGTGTGGTTATGACCATTATAGCACAGCTTTTCGCATGGTGTGAAGCCAATGGAACGCAAATGGTGAGACGGGGAACGGTATACCTCTGCGGCGGGGATTGTCCGGGCATGTGCCCTTTGCTGCTGAAAAACAATCTGCATCCATGCCGCAGACAGCATCAGCAGCACGTCCGGCTGGCGGCCGTCGCCTATCCCCTCCGCAGAGGTATAACACACTATACCTTGCAAGCAAGGTCGTGTGCCAAAGGCGGGCTGCGGCCCCCTTTGGAATCCCCCGGAGAGGTGCAGCCGTTGCAATCTGCTGCACCCCCATTTTTCCGCCAAAAATCCCCCATTTTCCCTACGCCGCATTGTGGAAATGATAGATATATGCTATAATGCTGTTAGTCTTCTGGATGGAGAACGGCTTTACCGAAATAGAAACGGCATGGATTGCCTTGAAGGAGCAACAACGATGGCTGACAGAAAGAACGATCAGGAGCGGGACGAGCTGTTCCGCCGAATCTACAAAATCGCTACCGACCTTGTCCACGCGGGGCATGTGGCGGAGTGGGATTTCAAGTCTTATGTGCTGGGGACGATGTTCTACCGCTACATTTCGGAGAACTTCGCGGCATATATTGACAAGGGTGAACACGAAGCTGGCAACCATGATTTTTCCTATGCCAAGCTGCCCGACGACGAGGCAGAAACTGCTCGTGAAGATTTGGTACTGGTAAAGGGCTTCTTCATCCTGCCCTCTGAATTGTTCTGCAACGTCCTCGCCCGCGCGGATAAGGACGAGAACCTGAACGAAACGCTGGAACGGGTATTCAACCACATCGAAAGCAGCGCTGCCAGCGGCGAGGCGGAAAGCGACTTCGCCGGTCTGTTTGATGATTTCGACGTGAACAGCAAGGCCATCGGCGAAACCGTCGCCAAGCGGAACAAGGTGCTGGTGGAGCTGCTGAACGGCGTGGCGCAGATGCCGCTGTTCTCCACCGATGGCATAAATCCTGATTTGTTCGGCGATGCCTATGAGTACCTAATGGGCATGTACGCCGCCAATGCGGGCAAGAAGGGTGGGCAGTATTTCACCCCTGCGGATGTTTCGGAGCTGCTGGCGCGCCTCGGCACTATCGGCAAAACGCGCATCAACAAGGTCTATGACCCCGCCTGCGGTTCTGGCTCGCTGCTGCTGAAAGTGGAAAAGGTACTGGGCAAGGCGAACATCGACCACGGATTCTACGGGCAGGAAATCGACCTGACGACCTACAACCTCTGCCGCATCAACATGTTCCTGCACAACATTGAGTTTGACAAATTCAGTATCGTGCGGGAAGATACGCTGCTCAGTCCGCAGCATTGGGACGACCAGCCGTTTGAGTTGATTGTCTCCAATCCGCCGTTCTCTGTGCCGTGGGAGGGCGACAAGAACCCGCTGCTCATCAACGACCCGCGCTTTGCCCCTGCCGGTGTGCTGGCACCGGCTTCCAAGGGCGATATGGCGTTCATTATGCACAGTCTTTCGTGGCTGGCGAACAACGGCGCGGCGGCTATCGTCTGCTTCCCCGGCATTATGTACCGCGGCGGCGCAGAGCAGAAAATCCGCAAATATCTGGTGGACAACAACTTCGTGGACGCCATCATTCAGCTGCCCTCGAACCTGTTCCTGAATGTGACGATTTCCGTGGACATTATGCTGCTGAAAAAGAGCAAGCCGGACAACGCGGTTCTGTTCGTGGATGCGTCGAAGGAGTTTGTGAAGGTCACGAAGAACAACCGCCTTTCCGATGAAAATATTCAGCGCATTGTGTCGGCGGTGGCGGAACGCAAGGACGAACCGCACTTTGCCCGCCTTGTGCCGAACGCGGAAGTCGGCAGCGCGCAGAACAACTACAATCTATCTGTTTCCACCTATGTGGAGCAGGAGGACACGCGGGAGCAGATTGACATTGCGCAGCTGAACGCGGAGATTGCCGAGATTGTGGCACGGGAGCAGAAGCTGCGGGAGGAAATTGATAGGATTATTGGGGAAATTGAAAAATAGAAAAGGTTGTTAAGAGTCAAGAAAGGAGCTATATATGATAGATTGGATTGTATCTCTGGCATCTCTGCTGGTGTCCATTGTAGCAATCGTTATTTCAATTCAGCAAACCAGATTGAGTAACAAGCAACAATTGTTTGAAAAGCGTGCAGCCAAATACGTTGAGATCAGCGAACTGTTAAACAATTATTGGAATATACAAGATTCCTTGAATCAAAAAATGATTTTGAAATCATCTACCCGTGTAATTGATTGTTTACTTAGTCCTTTACGAGCTACAAGCGAAGATAAGCTATCAACTATTATAGATTTATGTCATCGTCTTAAACAAAGTGCAGTAGAAATATCATTACTCTGGAAAGATAGAAAGTTTAGCCATGTAGAAGAATTTTTTAATCTCTATTCAGAGTTCCTCGCAAGCATTTCTAATTATGATTTTTGCTGCAAGTTGGCAAAAGGAAGCTCATCAGGACAAATTACAGATGAAATAGAAGCTCGATTAAATCATGAAGCCGAAAAATTGCAGTTACTCCAACAGCGTGATGCCCTTTTGAAAGTAGCAAATCAAATAGAACAAGACAATATTTTGCAAAGTCTTAAAAAAAGTATACGGTTATAAAGGGAGTGAAAGCATGAATAATCTATCAGCATTGATAACAGAATTATGTCCAAACGGTGTTGAGTATAAAGAGCTTCAAGCAGTCCTTAAAATTAAAAATGGTAGTGACTATAAATCATTTGGAGAGGGTGATATTCCTGTTTATGGTTCTGGAGGTATCATCGCTCATACTAACCGCTTTGCTTATGATAAGCCGTCCGTACTTATTCCGCGCAAAGGTTCTGTGGATAAGCTATACTATGTTGATGTTCCATTCTGGAATGTTGACACAATCTTTTACACAGAAATCAACACAGGTCTTGTCATTCCACGCTATGTATATCACTGCTTACTTCGAGAACATCTTGAAAAGCTGAATACTGCCGGAGGTGTTCCAAGTCTCACGCAGAATGTTCTAAACAAAGTCAAAATCCCCGTCCCTCCCCTCGAAGTCCAGCGCGAAATTGTCCGCATACTGGATACATTCACAGAGCTTACAACAGAGCTTACAACAGAGCTTACAACAGAGCTTACAGCAAGAAGGCAACAATATGAATATTATCGAAATAAGCTGCTGTCTATCGGTAATAATCCAACACCCATTCTTGAACTTCGTGATATTGTAAAGAAAAGTTGTTCAGGGGCTACACCAGTAAAAAGCAATGACGAATATTATGAGAACGGCATAATTCCTTGGATTCGGACGCAGGATGTCCGCTTTAATGAAATTACCGAAGTTGATAGTTATATTACAGAAAAGGCAGTAAATGAGACAGCTGCAAAATGGATTCCTGAAAACTGTGTCATTGTAGCTATTTCAGGTGCTACCGCTGGGCGGTGCGCAATTAACAAAATTAAAGCAACCACAAATCAGCACTGCTTGAATTTGATAATTGATGATAGCAAGGCACTATATAGGTATGTTTTCCACTGCCTTTGCAGCAAATATGATGAACTAATCAGCAGAAAACAGGGAGCGCGCGGGGATTTGAACTCTTCATTGATTTTGTCTCTTCCCATTCCCGTTCCCTCTCTTCCAGTTCAACAACGCATTGTCACCGTCCTCGACAACTTCGACGCCATCTGCACCGACCTAAACATCGGCCTGCCCGCCGAAATCGAAGCCCGAAAGAAACAATACGAGTTCTACCGCGACCAACTCTTAGCGTTTGCCGCACAGGATGAAATTGTCTTGACAGACAGACAGACAGACAGACAGACAGACAGACAGACAGACAGACAGACAGAC
>ERZ780002.443-NODE-443-length-15942-cov-4.18581_pt1 | contig 15942 bp, 14 predicted proteins | sample MGYA00511947_ERZ780002 | MGnify/ENA primary metagenome ERZ780002 (study PRJEB29588, sample SAMEA2148558) | human gut metagenome | biome: human gut; feature: human-associated habitat; material: faeces | place: Denmark | collected 2008/2010 ... | reverse complement strand
ATCTATAACTTTATACTGTGGTAAACATAAAGTTACGAAAAATTTATGTAAATGCCTAATAGTCAATTAGTTGAATTGTACTAAAACTACGGTTTTTTGATATTTAGCTAATTGATTTTTCGCGTCTATACTTGGTTCCTTTGCTAACAGTACAAACTCCGTCTTTCAACTAAATTGCGGAAGAGCCACTTTTTTTAGGGAAAACAAAAATGGCTCTGAAAAACGAGGGGACATTATGATTATTTTGTAAAGTACTCAGCCTTTAACCAATAGGTATAAATTGGGTCTTGGAATGAGATTGCATCAGCCTTATTATTCAATGTATCATTCTTGATAAGGGCAGCCTTTGAACAGGATATTGAGGTTGTTGAAACGATTTGATAGCGATGCATCACTTCGGTCGAACTGATGGTCTTTTCTACGGCTATAAGGGCTTTGAGGTAGTTCAATTACTGTGTGGTCAGTGTTCCGGTGATTGTTACAAACAACAGCCTTATGTGGCAGCGGTCGCTATTTCTTAATATTGTTTAAGTAGTAATAATTTGAACAGAAAAGGAAGTATTATTTCTTTTATTGTTCAAATTATTGCTATATTTGCAGTATGGATAGACAATTAAGTGAAATAGGAACTATTCCTGTAACGACTTCAATCATCGAATCGTTATACCCGAAACTTAAGTCTGCGAATAAAAAAGTGACCTTGCTTGAGAAGCAAGGATTTATCATCAGACTGAAGCGGGGACTTTATGTGGCTAACCCCAAACATTCAGGAAAAACCCTCTCGAGTGAGTTGATTGCCAATCATCTCTATACACCTTCGTATATTTCAATGTCTACTGCACTACGATATTATGGACTTATCCCCGAGGCTGTATATGTTCATCAATCAATGACGGTAAAGCACTCGCGTAGCTTTCAAACTCCGGTCGGCTGTTATGACTACAAACATATCTCAAAAATGGCATTTCCAATAGGAGTAAGGAGTATGTATAAGGATAATTATGCTTTTCTTATTGCATCACCTGAAAAGGCTTTGTGTGATTTGATTGCCAATTCCTCGCAGGTCAATCTTCGCTATATGAAAGATGTGGAAACATATCTTGAACAGGATATTCGTATGGATATGGATGAGTTCAATAAGATGGATAAAACCATATTCGAAAACTACATAAAAGTTGGCAAAAAGGCCGATTCAATTTCGACACTTTTAAAATTCTTAAGACGATGAAAAATGAAATATTCGACAATATGCTCTCCCGTTATGATTTAACAACAGAGCAACAGAAGAGAAACGCTATATTTGAAGTGAACCAACAAGTGATACTTGCTGGTTTGTATGCCGGAGGCTTTTTTGAGTCGGCGGCTTTCTATGGTGGAACTTGCTTGAGAATCTTTCATGGCTTACAGCGTTTCAGTGAGGATATGGATTTTTCATTGCTTACGCAAGATGATAAGTTCGATTTTACGAAATACTTTCCTGCTATCGTTGATGCTTTTACAATGGTAGGCCGTGAGGTTGAAATAAAGAAAAAAGACAAGAGGAATTTCGGAAAGGTCGAATCGGCATTTCTTAAAGATAATACCGATGTGTATGATGTGACTTTCCAAACAGAGAAATCTATAAAGATAAAGATAGAAGTAGATACTTGCCCACCGTTGAACTTTAAGACGGAACAGAAGCTATTGCTTCAGCCATATTCATTTATGACACGTTGTTTTACACTTCCTGACTTGTTTGCTGGCAAGATGCACGCCTTAGTATATCGTGCGTGGAAGAACAGAGTAAAAGGTCGTGATTGGTACGACTTTGAATGGTATGTACGCCATAATGTTCCACTTGATTTTGCTCATTTGGCAGAACGATGCAAGCAGTTCAACAATGAGGATATCACTCCAGAGTTATTCGAGGAGAAACTCATTGAACGTCTCTCTTCAGCTGATATACGACAAGTGAAAGAAGATGTATTGCCTTTCGTCCGCAATCCAAAAGAACTTGATATTTGGTCAAATGATTATTTCGTGCAGTTGGCCGGGATGATGAGAATGAGATAATCTTGTATCTATGTAATGCTTTTAGCGGTAAATAGAAATGATAAACATGATTAATTGGCTGCATATATCTGATTTACATTTAGGTGGTGAAGGTACAATAACGAACATAATGCGCGATGAATTACCTATCTACTTGAAAAGGCTGGGAGTAAAATGTGATTATGTATTCTGTACGGGTGATATCCGAACAGCGAATGTAAGTCATAACGTATTTACGGATGACACATATGAAAATCGCAAAGACGCGCAATCCTCGTCCATATGTTCTGTCTGGTGAACAATTGTTTAATCATTCGTTCAATGACTGGAAACTCGCAGCATCGTCTAATCTTGTCCTTTGTCCATTGGCATAAATTATTTTAGCATTATGGATGTTAAATACAGACTTGAGTCAATCACGGAAACAGAGTATAGGTTTAACTATGATTTTTGTTATGAGAGCATAGTCCCGGACGTGGTATCTATACCGATAGGACATACTATGAAACCTCTCATGGATGAAGATCGTATAGAGGTTTCTGTAAAAGTAAATATCGTACATTCTGAAACCGATACAATCCTTGCTACAAATGCTGTTACATTGACATTTGGGTTATCTCCTATTAAAGAAATCCTGTCACTCGATAACAATAGTTGAAAATTAAACCATAATTAGTATCTTTGCGCTATAAGAGTTTAAAATGTAGCTATTATGGAAGATATGTATTCGCTCTCTGATGCTCAAATTGAAAAAAGAATAGGAGATAAGATCAAAGCGGTTAGGCTTAAGCAGAATATCACTCAAGATAGTCTGGCAAAATCGTCTTCGATATCGCTGTCTTCGGTGAAAAAAGTAGAAGCTGGGAAAATAGGCTCATTTGATACACTGCTTCGCATATTGAGGACGCTCGGTATGCTCGATGAACTTAGTCATCTTTGTGAAGAGGAACAGATGAGTCCAAGTGAATACTTTGATATGGTCAATTCTGCGAAGAAGGGCAGAAGAAAGAGGGCTGTTGGAACTTTAAAGAAAGATAAGGAAGAATCAGAATGGTAGATGTGGCAAAAGTGAAAATGTTCGGCATGAATGTCGGAACAGTTAGATGGGATAGTCCCTATGAGGTCGCTCGTTTTGAGTATGACGCACAGTTTGCTGGAAAAGGGATTGAACCATCTCCTTTGATGATGCCTGTGCAGCAGGGGCGTATATATTCATTTGGAAATCTCAATATGGAAACATTCAATGGTCTGCCTGGTATGCTGGCAGATTCTCTTCCGGATACATACGGACGTGCATTGTTTGACAAATGGCTTACTCTGACTGGCAGGACGGTAGGCAATCCTATTGAGACGCTATGCTTTTTAGGGCAGCGTTGTATGGGAGCTTTAGAGTTTGAACCTGCAACCGGACCTGCTTCCGCTGATATGAAGATTGAAATTGATTCATTGGTAGAAGTTGCGAAGGAAGCTCTATCAAAAAAGGAAGAGTTCGGTGCCAATTTAGACATTGACAGGAAAGCAGCAATTGCAGAGATTCTGCGACTTGGCACATCTGCCGGTGGCCAGAGAGCAAAGGCGATAATTGCATATAACAAGGATACCGGAGAAGTACGATCAGGGCAGGTGTCAGCTCCTGAAGGGTTTGATTATTATCTGATTAAACTGGATGGTGTTTCGGCTGAAGCTGGATTTAAGGAAACTGAGAACTTTGGAAGGCTTGAATATTCTTTCTCTCTGTTGGCTAAGGAATGTGGTATAGAAATGACTGATTGTTTTTTGATTGAAGAGAATGGCAGAGCCCATTTCTTGACAAAACGATTCGATAGAGCTAATGGTGAAAAAATCCATATGCAGACATTATGCGGAATAGCCCATTATGATTTTCATCTTCGCCGTGCATATTCATATGAACAGGCATTTAATGTAATGCGCCGATTGCGTCTCCCATATTCGCAAGCTGAGGAGATGTTCCTAAGAATGGTCTTCAATGTCGTGATAAGAAATCAGGATGATCATACAAAGAACATATCTTTCCTTATGGATAAGACGGGCAAATGGACATTATCTCCAGCATACGATATCGGTTTTGCATATAATCCGAAAGGTTCTTGGACAGATACTCATCAGATGGCTATAAATGGCAAATTTGATGACATTACGAGGCAAGACCTTCTAGTTTGTGCGGCAGCAAACAATATTAAGAATGCGGCAGAGATTATAGATAAGGTTTGTGAGACGACTGCTAAATGGCCAGAGATGGCAAAGAACTGCGGTGTGCCTCAAGAGATGATAGATGCGAGGTTGCCGTATATGTTGTTGAATGTCTGATAAGGAGTATGCGGAGTTTGTTAAACGATGCGAGGTTTGGATAAAGAATATGAGTAGTAAGTTGTAAAATGTAAACCTCCGGCTTGCGCTACAATACGGAAGATATGTATAGGCAAACTGCCAATAATTGAGAATTGACCTTTGCTGTTTTCGAAATTTACTGTAAATTTGCAGTAGATTTCGAAAGTAGAATATTATGAATGCTTACGTAAAACGGGATTTGTATCTTAACCGACTGATTGTCAGGAGGGATAATGGGCAGATCAAAGCGGTTACCGGACCGAGGCGTTCCGGTAAATCCTTCCTCTTGGATCCCATATACAAGGATTATCTCCTCTCCAAAGGTGTTCCCGAAGATAACATTATCATCATTTCCTTTGATATTGAGGATGAGGACACTCCCCAGGAACTACTGGACCGCGAGAAGCTGAAAGAATACCTTTATTCCAGAATTGCCTCGCAGACTGAGAATTACTACATCTTCCTGGACGAAATTCAGGAGGTCGATGGATTCGAAAGGATTGTCAATGGCCTTAATAAGCATCAGAATGTAGATGTGTATGTCACCGGCAGCAATTCAAAGTTCCTTTCTAGCGAAATCAATACCATCTTCCGCGGGCGTAGCGACGAGGTCTGCGTCCTTCCGTTCACTTTCCGCGAATTTTGTCAGGACCGACAGGAAAGTGTCAATGACCTGTGGAAAGAGTATTACACTTATGGAGGACTTCCCGCACTTAGGAAAATGCCGACGGCTGAACAGAAGACCACCTATCTCCAGAAACTGTGGAAGAAGACCTATTTGGACGATGTGGTCGAGCGCCACAACGTTGAAAATCGGGAAGCGCTTGAACCCATAGCCGATGCTTTATGCTCATCCATCGGTTCCCTTACCAATACGACACGTATCACCAATACGCTGGGAAGTGTCCGCAAAATCAAGATAACGGATGACACAGTTGCAAAGTATATCGGCTATCTGGAAGAAGCATTCTTGTTCAACGAAGCCCGACGTTATAATATCAAGGGCAACAAGTATTACGAGAACATCAAGAAATACTACTCGATAGATGTCGGTCTTAGAAACGCAAGGCTGAATTACCGCCAATTGGAGCAGACACATCTGATGGAGAACATCATCTTCAATGAATTGCTATACCGTGGTTATGTGGTGGATGTGGGAGTCGTTGAGCACCGTAAAATGGTCGATGGCAAGTCTGAATACAAGCAATATGAGGTAGATTTCATTGCTACTGATGGGAACGAGAAGTACTATATTCAGTCGGCCTACGAGATAGAAACCGAAGAAAAACGTGAGCAGGAACTGAATTCGCTCAAACGCATTGATGATTCCTTCCAGAAGATTGTTATCGTCAAAGACGACATTATGCCTTACAGGGACAATAATGGAATCCTGTTCACCGGATTGTTCCAGTTCCTCTTCAGCGACAAATTCGTATAAGATCTCTCGAATTTTATTGTAAAAACACAGTGTTTTTCGACAGTCCTCCAGACCAGTGTCAACCTAAATCAGGGAAGGTCACATTCTTTTTATAGTAATGTTGTAAAAATGTGTATATTTACACAAAACACATTGAAAAATGTGATAAGCGCGACAATCGTGACAAATATGCAATTGCCGACGTGGCATATTTCAACTTTGATTCTTCGGAGGAATTATACCGCGAATTTGGTTATGAAACGATTTTTGACTCTTATGACAATTGTCGCTGCGGTGGTTCCGGTACAGCGGTCTTGATGTGGAGGTTTGATGCAGAGCCTGACGTAGCGGCTTGATGTGAATACCCTGGTGCGGAGATGAATGTGGGCATTGTAGTACGGTGAAATAGAGGATGTCAGTTATTATGCAGAAGAAATATGCTATTCCCCGATATGGAGTGGTGGCGGCGTTTGCGCTGTTTATATTTCAGCACGCGCTGTACCTGCTGGGGAACGCGCTTGCGGGTGTTGTAGGCAACGAGCCGTTCTGTCCCAAGACGGTGGTGGATTCGTTCATTCCGGTCATTCCGGTATTCATGATAGTATATATCTGGTCATATCCGTTCTGGTTTATGGCCCCGATGGCAGCATCGTTGTGCGACAAAGAGCATTTCAGGCGGTTTGTGACGGCATATACGCTGGCATTGGTGATTGGCGGAGTGATTCTGGTCGTGTGTCCTACCAGTATGGACAGGGTGGCTGAAGGACTGACCGATCCGTCGCGGCCCGGGCCGTTTGCTGCGCTGATGAGGTCGTGGTACAATATTGATGGCGGAAGATATGCCTATAATCTGCTTCCGAGTTTCCACTGTCTCAACAGCACCATGGCTTATATTGCCGTGGCTGGAAGGCCGGAAGTGGGAAAAGGCTTCCGTTGCTATTCTTTTGTGACCATGCTGCTGATTTTCTGCGCTACGGTATTTGTCAAGCAGCATTTCTTCCTTGATGTGGTAGCCGGAATAGGGGTAGCGCTGGTCAGTTGGGTGTTGGTCAGGTATGTCTTCAATAAGAAAAGTTATGATTTTTTATTTTTCAGGCACAGGCAATAGCAGACTTATAGCGGAGAAGCTTGCCGCGGAGCTTTCGGAGAAGCTGATATTTATCCCTGAGGCTGCTTCCAGGGGAGATTTCTCGGTGGAGTTGGAGGAAGGGGAGGCGCTTGGATTTGTCTTTCCGGTGTATTGCTGGGCCCCGGCGACGCCGGTGTTGGAGTTTGTCGAAAGGATGCAGATGAAGGACAGGCTTCCGGAATATACGTACATGGTGACCACCTACGGGGATGAGGCCGGACAGACGGAGAAGGTGCTGCGCAAGGTGCTTGACAAATATGCCGGACTTAAGCTCAATGCTGCGTTCGGGCTGGTGATGCCTGAGACTTATGTCAATTTCCGGAAGATGGATGTGGATTCTCCGGATGTGGCCAGATCTAAGATCCGCCGCTCGCTTGACCGGATCCCTTCAATAGCGGCGCGTATCCGTTGCCGTACGGTGTGCTCGGATGTTCTGGTAGGCAAGATGGCCTGGCTCAAGACTCATCTGGTACGCCGTTATTTCTATCGTCATCTTGTGGATGACAGCAAGTTCTGGCACACTGAGGACTGCACCGTATGTGGCATTTGCGAGAAAGTGTGCCCGCTGGGGAATATAAGGATCATGCGGGACGGCCCTCGCTGGATGGGGGAGTGCGTCACTTGCAATGCATGCTACCACAACTGTCCGTCTCATGCCATCCGGTTCGGGAAGGTCACCGACAGCAAGGGGCAGTATAAGGTGCTTAAGGAATTTGCGTCAAAATCTTAGCCGCTTTTACAGGGGAGGACTACTCTTCCCTTTTTCTCTTGACGGCGGACGGTGCTATGCCGAACTCCTTGGTGAAGCAGCGGGTGAAGTATTTCGGATCGTTGAATCCCACTTCGTAGGCTACTTCCGAAACATTCATTCCTCCGGTCCCCTGGGTAAGAATCTGCTTGGCGATATTGAGCCTGTAGGTGCGGATGAATTGCCCTGTAGGCTGCCCGAAAGCGTTCTGTATCTTGTCGTTGAGGACGCTGCGACTCATTCCCATTTCCTTGCATAGAGTATCGACGCTGATGTCAGGGTCCTTGTAGAGAGACTTTATCTTGGTCATCAGCCTGTCCATGAACGCTGTATCCCTGTCTTTGGTCGTGGATTCCTGTCCGAGGTCGATAATCATCTTGTTGCCTGCCAAGTCCTCGTTGAGGCGAAGAAGGGTCTTGTTCTGTTCGAGGAGTTCCTGCGCTTTCTTTTCGAGTTCCTTTTTCTGCTCCGTGAGCAGTTTGGTCTGCTTGGCCACCTCTTGCTGGAGGATTGTCCGCTGGCGGACTATTTGTTGTGTTCTTCTCCTGAACGCAAACACGATATATCCTGCTATAAGAATTATGATGCTTAAGACAAACCACCATGTCTTATAGAAAAATGGAGTTACGATGACCTCTCTTTCGTCGGTGGCAAGGCAGTTGCCCCGGGAGTCTTCCGCTTTTATCTGAAGCGTATATTTCCCGCCCGAGAGGCATTCATATCTTACATGCTTGTTGGTACTTTTGACTTCACTCCAGGAGGCGTCTATAGGAAGGAGTCGATAGAAGTAGCTTTTGCCGTAGGAGTCGAATGACAGGTCTGCGAATTCGAAGGTGAATGATTTGTCGCTTTCGTGGAGTCTGATGGTATTCTCGTACGAGAGGTTGATTAGATGTTCGCCTACTGTGGCCTCTGTGAATGACAGGCGTGTGGCATCTTGGCTTTTCTGTTTTATCTCGTTGGAAGAGATGACGGAAAAGCCTTTTTTGTGTCCGAAATATACTTCTCCGGTATCAGAAGCGTATGCTGCGTTGTTGCTGAATACCATGGATTTGAGCCCGTCGTCGGTGGAGAAAGAGAGAATCGTGCCGTTGCTGGTGTCGATGCGGGACAGTCCGTCATCGGTTCCGACCCATAAGTACTGTCCCGAGACTACGGAAGAACGCACTTTGTTGTTGGATAGCCCGTCTTTGGTGCTGAAAAGCGTGAATTCTGGGTCTTCTCCCTGATTTACAGGAGTATTGGAGCGATAGATGCCGTTGCCGAAACTGCCTGTCCAGAGGTGCCCGTCGTTATCGATGCTTACCGCAAAACACGGTCCTATCCCCGAGATGAGCCTGGATTTCATAGTTCTTGGGTTGATGCATAGTAGTCCTTGCTGGCACCCGAACCACAGATCCCCGCTGCTGTCGATGCAGGAGGTGAAGAATTGCATTCTTTTCCCGGGTTCGAACGGTTCCAATCTTTTTGTCTCCACCGAGTATGTGTAAAGTCCGGAGCGGGAGCATATCCAGAGGAGGTCGTTGAAGGTATCGTATTTCAACTCGTTTATGTTGTCTATTCTGTTGTTCGGTGTCCTGTTGATAATAGGTACGTCGCTTATGATGTCCGGCCGGTGGATATTTATCATATTGAGGCCGCCTTCACGTTCTCCGATCCATAGTCTTCCGTGGTTGTCCTCTTCCAGGGCCGTGACGGAATTGTGGTGGAGCGTGGAATTTCCGATATTGAAACTTCTGTAGTTGTGGAGGTCTCCGTCGGTGAAATAAAGGCCCTGCTTGAGCGTTCCTATCCATTTGTTCCCCAAGGCGTCGATGTGCAAGGCGCTTACCGGAGATTCCGGAAGCGAGCGGGCGTCGTTTTCCAGGTGCTGAATATTGGTTATTTGCAGCTTTTTGGAGTTGAGAATGGTGATGCCTTCCAGTTCGGACCCTACCCATATCTGGTCACCGATGACTTCCAGGCTTCTTACAATGTCGTCCGCCAGGGCCTTGTCTCCGTTTGCATCGGTGTTGGAGTTGAGCCAGATGAAGCTGTCCGTCACGGGATTGTATATGTTCAGCCCCTTGATGGTACCTATCAGGACGCGGTTGTCCGTGGAGACAGCAAGTTCGGTTATCTGATTGCTCGAGAGGCTGCCCTTGGCTGGAGAATACCGGTATTCCTTTATGGTGCCCGTGATGAGGTCGTATCTGAATAGTCCGTCGTTGCTGCCTATCCAGATTTCGTTGCCGTTTTTGAGAAGATCGCTGGCCTTGTTGCCGTCTCCGAGAAACAGCCTTGGAAGTGCCGGGGATTTGATGAGCCCTTTCCCCTCCACAAATCGTACTCTGTATATATATCCTTCGAGCGAAGTCCATACCGAACCGTCCTGATCGAGATCTCTGAATTTGAGCCTCAAACTCCCTGATTCGTTTCCGCAGTCCAGGGAATCGAGCCTCTCGATACTGCCGTCTCCCCTGAATGCCACTCTGTACAGACTGCGGTCCGTGGAATACCAGAGATTGTCCTCGTGGTCGGTGGTTATGAAATTGCAGTGCCGTCCGTTGGCCGTCTTGGCAATCTGGGCCGGGAGTTCCATGAGGGTAAAATCTTTCTGACTCAATATATCGATGCCGGATGTCTCGGCTATCCAGATTCTTCCGAACTTGTCTTCGCAGCTTTCGGTTACATAATTGCTCTTGAGATGCTGGGTCGGCTGGGTGGCATGGAAACTAAGAATCTGGCTTCCGTCATATCTGGCGACGCCTCCGCCAAAGAAACTTATCCATACGAATCCAAGGTGGTCCCTGAATAGTCCGTCCACGTTGCTGTGTGGCAGACCCTCGGAGGTGGACAGAAATCTTGAAGAATAGTCGCTCTCTCCCTCTCCGTACACTGGAGCTATCGCGCATAAAAAAGTCAGTAGAACTGCTGTAAGAGTTGGTTTGGCGTTCATTTTAGTGTCATTTTATTATCGTTTACAAAGATAAATAAATCATTCGATTTTTCACTTTTGGCGGTATTTTATCCACTTTGTGCGGTAGATTCTCCACTTTTTCTAAAGTTTAGTCCACTCCTTTTAATATAATAATGTTCACTTTTGCAAATAGAACGATAAATGTGGACTTACTTATTAAAACATTTTAATAGCAACTAAAGTTTCAGAGATGAAAAAATTAATCAGTATCATTTGCGCTTTTACGACGCTGCTGATGGTTCCTGCCTTGAATCTTTCGGGTCAGAATCAGGTGCAGGTTCGTGGTAAAGTGACTGACAACGCCGGTGTTCCTGTCATTGGTGCCGGTATTGTTCAGAGCAACAACAAATCTTTGGGTACGACTACTGATATTGACGGTAACTACGTCATTTCAGTTCCGTCCAATGCAACACTTGTGGTCTCCTGTATTGGATATAAGACCGTAAGTGTCCCTGTATCAGGCAAGTCCGTAGTGAATGTCATTCTTGAAGAGGACTCGCAGTTTCTTGAAGAGACTGTGGTTATCGGTTATGGTGTGCAGAGGAAGAGTGACGTTACCGGATCTGTGGCTTCAGTGAAAGCTACGGAGCTCAGCAACCGTTCCACTTCTGATGCTGCAGCTGCCCTTCAGGGTAAGGCTGCCGGTGTGCAGATTGTCAATTCGTCCGGTGCTCCAGGCTCTCAGGCCAAGATTCGCGTGCGTGGATATTCGTCCAACTCGGGAAATCTCGGACCGCTTCTCATCGTGGACGGCTTGAAGGTGGACAATATACAGTACCTCGATCCTTCTATGATCGAGTCTATGGAAATTCTTAAGGATGCTGCTTCCGCTGCCATTTATGGTGCCGCTGCAGGTAACGGTGTCGTGCTTATCACCACCAAGACCGGTGCCTCCAACAACGGAACTTCCAGCATCACTTATGACATGAAGCTCACCAGACAGTCTCTTGGCAAGAGAGCTGAACTCTTCGGCGCCAAGGATTGGATCGCCTACAAGCAGGCTTCCGGATTTGATATGGAGAACGCCCTTAAGATGAACAACTACGACGGCACCGATACCGACTGGTTCGATGCAGTGTTCGCTCCAAGTTTCTCGCAGCAGCATGCGATTACTTTCCAGGGAGGCAACAACAAGGGTCATTTCTTCACCTCTATCAACTATGTGAACAATGACGGTATCGTTCGCGGGGACAAAGACGTGTACAAGAGACTTTCCGCCCAGATCAATGCCGACTACAAGCTCTATGACTGGATTACCGTAGGTACCAATACTTCCATTGAGAACTACAACACCAAATCCGTTTCGCAGCACGGACGTTACGGCAACCTTATGAACGCCGTGATGACCATCGACCCTCTTACTCCTGTATATTATTCAGATCCAAGCCAGTTCGCCAACACCATGAAGTAGGCTTACGATGAGGGAAAGAACATCCTTAAGGACCCTACCAACGGGCTTTATTATGCCACTTCGAAATATATCGATGATGACAACGGAAACCCTCTTCTCCAAAGGGATAAGACCGATTCTTACAACAGGGGTATCAACCTTCGCGGAACCCTCTATGCCAATATCACTCCGTTCAAGGGATTCACTTTCACGTCCCGCTTCGGATACAGGGTTGCACAGTCCAACTCCCATAGCTACAGCGTCCCTTACTATGCCAACAAGCAGACCTATTCCGACGAGTACAGCATTTCTGCAAGTGCCAACAACAGCTGGTACTACCAGTGGGAGAACTTTGCCAACTACAATGTGACCATCAAGAAGCACATGATCGGAGCCATGGCCGGTATGTCTTATATCGAGAACAACTCTGACAGCGTCAATGCAAGTGCTTCAGGTCCGGATATCCTCAAGGGCTATGAGCCTAATTTCCGCTATCTGAATTATGTGAATTCAGCCGCCGACACAAGAAGAAGCTTCGGCAATGCTCCGAGCCGCTCGGCCAATATCTCATACTACGGACGTCTTACTTACAATTACGACAACCGTTACAACTTCCAGGCTAACTTCCGTGCTGACGCATACGATTCATCCAAGCTTTCAAAGCAGTCCCGCTGGGGTTATTTCCCTTCATTCTCTTTGGGATGGACCGCATCCAACGAGCATTTCTTCAAGGATAACGTCAACAAGGACATCTTCTCTCATTTGAAGGTACGTGCTTCCTGGGGACGCAACGGTAACATCAACGTCCTGAACGGTTACCAGTATGCCGCTACCATCGACTACAACAGCAAACTCTACCAGTACGGTATCACCGATGGTTCTGTGACTTACGGTTCTGCTCCAAGCGGACTCTCAAACCCTAACCTCAGGTGGGAGACCTCTGACCAGGTGGATTTGGGACTTGACGCCAGATTCTTCAACAACCGCCTCACTTTCGGAATCGACTGGTACGACAAGAGGACCAAGGACCTTCTCGTGCCCATCGCTCCTATTCCTGAAATCGGTGTCAACAGCACCTATGTAAATGCAGGTTCTGTGCTGAACAGAGGTCTTGAGATTGAACTCGGCTGGAGAGATGCAGTGGGAGATTTCAAATACAGCATCTCCGGCAATATCTCTACGCTCAAGAACAAGGTTACTTACCTCGATCCTGCAATCTACCGTCTGGAGAACGGTGCCCAGTCATACAACAACCGTATGAGGACAGCGTTTGAGGTAGGTTACCCAATTTGGTACATGCGAGCATACAAGTTCAACGGAGTGGATCCTGATACAGGAAGACCTGTTTTCGAGGACGTGAACAAAGACGGCATCATTGAAGATGCAGATAGAACATTTGTCGGCAAGGGTATTCCTGACTGCACGTTCGGTCTTACTCTAAGCCTCGAATACAAGGGCTTTGACTTCAACCTTTATGGTGCTGGAACTGCCGGAAACGACATTTTCAACCTCTATTACCAGGCTGACGGTCCGATGAGAAACTCATTGCGCTATTTCTATGACAACGCATGGACTCCGGAGAACAAGAATGCCAAAGTTCCAAGCTGTATTTCAGTTGTGAACGACTGGACATACTGGAGTTCTTCAGGTATGATCTTCGACGGTGGATACTTCAAGATCAAGCAGATTCAGCTTGGTTATACTCTTCCGGAGAAATTGATGCAGAAGACCTTCCTCAAAGGTGTCAGAGTATATGTTTCCTTCGATGATTTCTTCTGCTTCACCAAGAATTATCCTGGATTCGATCCTGAGACAGCTACTACCGGAAGCACCAATGCCATGGGTCTTGACCTCGGTTCTTATCCTACCACAAGAAAGATTGTCGGTGGTCTCAACATAAGGTTCTAATAACACTAAGACTGAAGAAATGAAAAAATATATTATACCATTAGTATGCGCTGCAGGCATTTTATCATCGTGCAGCCAGAGCCTTCTGGACATCCCGCAGAAGGGCGTGATTCCTATGGAGTCATTCTACCAGACGGATGAGGACGCGGAGTCTGCGGCTACGGCCATGTACCACGGATTCCTTACCAATATGTGTACGGTAAAAGCGATAGGTGCCAATATCTACGTGGGTTATCTGTTCGCTTTCAACCTTCCTGGCGACGACGTGTATGCCGCTTGTAAGGAATATGGAAACAACGATTTCCAGGCAGCCGTAAACGAGTTCCGTTTCGACCCTTCAAGTGATATCATATCCACTTGCTACAGGAATCTGTATCTGACCAATTATTACTGCAACCTCATTACTGACAACTTCAAGTATGGAGACAGTGCCATCAAGGACAGAGTGATATCCGAAGCCAGAGTTATGAGAGCATGGATACACATGACTCTTGCCATCGGCTGGGGTACACCTCCGCTCGTGGATCGTGTACTCGTGGGTTCTGACAAGCCGGGCAATTATCCTGGTACCCAGAAGGAGCTTCTTATGTGGTGTGCCAAGGAGTGTGAAGAGGCTGCCGCTTACCTGGATTACAGGAAAGGCAAGGATGATAAGGAGGCTGCAGTGGTTGTGACCAAGGGATTTGCACAGGCTGTTCAGGGTAAGTCACTTATATTCGCAAGAGAATATGAGGCTGCAAAGAAACCTCTCTATGAAGTCATGAAGAAAGGCGGGTATTCGCTTGTCCCTGGAGAGAGAATGCAGGAATTGTTCCACATCGAGGGTGACGGAAATGAGGAGAAGGTATTCGAGGCAAGCGTGGTGAACAACCCTAACCTCTCTACCTTTACTCAGCTGTTCCGTTCTACATGGCAGCATGCCAACATGTGGTGCTGGAGAGGCGACCGTTTTGCGGCTGTTCCTAAGGAAGTCGGAATGCGTGCCAACGGATGGGGCGGTCTTGGTGTACGTGAGGATTTTGCAAGAGAGTTCATTGCCAATGACGGTGACTCATACAGACGCAAGTACTCTATCATCTCATACGAAGAAGTGCTCACCGAGCTCTCTTACGCCAATGACGTTAAGCCTGATGGCACCGCCATGACTTATGAGGAGAAGATGCGTGACCCTAAGAGAGGTATCAAGGATATTCGTGGACTTTATGGAAATGGTGAATATCTTCAGCTCAAGAGGATAGTAAGTCCTGAGGATGTGGCCGGACACTCTGCGTGGAGTGAAGCCAACTTCGTGGTGATGCGCTATGCTGAGGTCCTCCTCATGTATGCGGAGTGCTGCGCTCAGACAGGAACCGATCTTGACAAGGGTCTCGAGGCCATTCTTGAAATCCAGAAGCGTGCCGGTATCCCTGCAGCAAACTATGCGACCGAATGTACTCTCGACGTAGTGAAGAAGGAGAAGAAATTCGAATTGTTCACCGAGAGCTGCCGTTTTGCAGACTGCGTACGCTGGGGAGACACCGCCGGTATGGAGACGGCAGGAACCAATCTTCCTACTCTCTATGACCATATGTTTGATGCTGACGATGCTACAAGAACAGACGTTCACTCTCCTTATGTCAAGCATCATGAATACAACAAGGAAGCAGGTAGACAGACCGGTTTCCAGAAAGGAAAGCACGAGCTCTTCCCATTCCCTACGCTTGTGACATCTATCAACCCTAACATTGTACAAAACCCTGGTTGGGGTAGTTATTGATATTGTGTGTATTCACGGGGCTTCGGCCCCGTGATAATTCAAAGATACATTGATGAAGAAAAGAATTGCCATAGCCGTCATCTCTCTTACCGCTCTTGCTTTAGGCTCTGCGGTAAAAGCTCAGACAGGAAGCCCATTTATCCATGACCCTTCGACTGTGGTGGAGTGTGACGGCAAGTACTATACCTTCGGAACCGGAGGTGGAGGACTCATCTCGGAAGACGGATGGGTATGGAATGGAGGAGGGGTACGTCC
>ERZ780002.441-NODE-441-length-15971-cov-9.59682_pt1 | contig 15971 bp, 18 predicted proteins | sample MGYA00511947_ERZ780002 | MGnify/ENA primary metagenome ERZ780002 (study PRJEB29588, sample SAMEA2148558) | human gut metagenome | biome: human gut; feature: human-associated habitat; material: faeces | place: Denmark | collected 2008/2010 ... | reverse complement strand
AGGTCGAGCCTTCGGTTTTCGAAAAAATCTCCACACCGTTGGGTAGTATTTTTCCCAAAAACCTTGTATTTCCAGCCTCGCCGCCCTTGAAAGGCACCTGAAACGAAACGACCGATGCGACAGGAAGACGCAAAAAAAATGTCGGAAAAGGGAGCGACAAAAAGGTGAAGAAACGAGAACTTCCCTTCAGCTCCTGGAACCGCAAATAAATTTAATTCAAGGCTATATGACAACAAACATCAATATAACACAGACTTGGTGGAGATTACTCTCCACAGTCGGCTCAACCCTCATCACTTTGGTGGCTTGGTTGGGATATATGGCTCTCTGCATGGTCGGTGAAGTCATATTGGGAATTGTGAAGTTCATCTTCGGCATCATCATTTCCATTCTTTCTATGGTGGTACTGATTGGAACATTCATTTGGTTATTGACACTTTAAGCATACAAGAATATGGGAACAAAAAGACATTCAAAGACAGCATCACAGCAGTGCAGATATTATGAGGTGGACAACATCTTTGAGTATATGGTGGACACATACATCAATGGTAACATCACATCATTCAAGGACATCTACCGAGAGTTGAACAAGGGCGCAAGACGTGATTTTGTGGACTTCATCTTCAACGAGGTGAACCCTAAATACACGATTGAGCTAATCAAGCAAACCATTTAACGAGCAAGCGATATGAACAGAAGCATTGAAGCTATACCTACATGGTCACTCTGCTACATCATCAACGGCGATGCAAGCGGACTGACTGATGAGGAAATCCGTATGGTGGACGAAGCCATACGCAAGAACAATATTGAGATAGTAAGTCCAAGATACAACGAGGACATGTGCACAGAACCTTACTTCAGCCATTATCCGTTCTTCGGACTGCCTACAGAAGTTGAGGACTGCGACATCATCTATCACGAGTAACAACCCCTTTAACAACATCAGATATGAACACTACAGAATATTTCAAGAGAACCATACAAGCCTATTTGGAGGAGCGTGCAATGGAGGACGAACTCTTTGCAGCCAAGTATGACAACCCCGACAAGAACATAGACGATTGCGTCACCTATATCCTTAATTGGGTACAGAAGAGCGGATGCAACGGCTTTTGCGATGACGAGATATATGGGCAAGCCATCCACTACTACGAGGAGAAGGACATCGAGGTAGGAAAACCATTGAACTGCCAAGTGTCTGTTAACCACCACATCGAACTCACAGAGGAGGAGAAGGCACAGGCAAGACAGGAAGCCATCCGCCAATATCAGCAAGAGCAGATGAACAAGATGCGTAACAGAGATACCGCCAAGCGCACCTCACAGAGAACGGAAACAGAAGTACACCAACCATCATTATTCGACACGTTATGAAACCAAGAACGAAATATCAGAAGCAAGTCGTAACCTCAAACAAGGGGTTACGACCTATCAAGGGAGCGCAAATGCAATGGGCATTCCGTGAGTGTCTTGACCACTATGCCTTTCAGTTGAAGCACGGACAGACCACTTGCATGGACTGCGGACACACTTGGACTACGGACGAGGATGCGGACAAATGTGTCTGCCCGAAGTGTAAGGCAAAGTTGGAAGTGCAGCGCACCAAGCGACAGAAGGCAATGTCTTCTACCTATTTCAGCGTACTCACTGAGCGTAAGGGACTGCAACTTATGCGAGCATATCAGATGAAAGCATACTACCGCAAGGGACAAAAGGCAGACATTTATTGTTGGGAGGTGGCACGCTATTGGATGAACGAGAAAGGCAAGGTGGAGGTTATGGCACGCAAGCGCACAATGGGTATCTATATGGACACGTTCTGCTACGACTCCGACATTGAACTGCGCAAGGACAACACCACCTATCAGCATATTGCTTCATTTCCAGTCTGCCCCGATATGAAAGTCATTCCTCAGATATGGCGCAACGGCTTTGACGGAGCGTTTCACGGCATCGAACCGCTTACATTGTTCAAGGCAATGCTGACAGACCACCGCATCGAAACGATGATGAAACAATGTCGTTACGGACACGTCCGCCACTTCATAGACCACCCACGGCACTTGGAAACTTGTTGGAATGCCTACAAGATAGCCAACCGCAACCATTACCTTATTACAGACATCGGCAAATGGGCGGACTACATCTGTATGTTGGTAGAAATGGGCAAAGACATCAGAAGTCCACATTACATTTGCCCCGACAACCTTGAAGCCGAGCACGACAGAATATCCGAGAAAATCAGAGCCAAGAAAGAAAAGGAGCGCACCGAGGAGGAGATACGCAAGGCATTGAAGAACGAGGACAAGTTCAAGGAAATGAAGAGCCGTTTCTTCGGTTTGATGTTCACGGACGGCAATATCGTGGTGAGAATGCTTGAAAGCGTCAGGGAGCACGTTCTTGAGGGCAAGGCGATGCATCATTGTGTAGGCAGCGGTACAAACTATTCACTCAATCCCGACTGCATCATCTTCTCAGCAAGAATAGCCGAACAAAGGGTTGAGACCGTGGAGTTTTCACTCGAACAGATGAAAGTCGTACAATGCCACGGACTACAGAACAAGGACTCCGAGCACCATGCCGACATCATCAACTTGGTGAACAGCAATGCAAGACTTATAGAGCAACGAATGGTTGCAACGACATAACACCACATTATTATAATTTAGGCGGAGCGATGAAAATTCGTTCCGCCACTTTCTTCATGAGCCGAGGAGCGGAAAGAAAGTGGCAAAGAACCGTTTTTTCCTTATCTGCGATGCCTGCAGAATAACAAAGGACAGCCCAAATCAAAAGGACTGTCCTTTATTCATAAATCGTTTTTTCTGTTCCTTGGGAGATAGTCCCATCTGGCGATTGACACTTTTGCTTACTAATGCGGCATGATGCCGTTCTATGGATTCAGTGGCGAGCTGAGATTTTAGCCGTAGTCTTTCTTTTTCATTGGCGTACTCTTAATTTATTGTCAGAGGCGATACGACTTGAGACCTTCATCGAATGCAGCCTTGATTTCGGCTGCATAGGCATTGAAGTGTTCGTTGATGATGTTATCCACATAACTTGCAATGGAAATCTTTCCCTTACCTACGATACTGACAAATTTAGTCACACGCTCATGAATGTCCTCGCTGATGCCAACATGTCTGCCATATCTTGCGGTAAAACCTGCATTTGCCATGAACTTACCGACATACTGCTCAGCACGCTCTTTCTCCATTCTGTCGATTGGCTCAAATTCACCCACATCATAATTCTCATATGCTGCATCTTCATCAAAACACTCCTCCTTGTCGGAAATAGTTGACGATGTACGGTCTTGAAATGTCTCTTCAAGACAAGCGTCAATCTGTTTACCAACTTCCTCCATTGTCTCTTCATAATTTCTCATGAAAGCCTCATACAACTCCTTGGCATCTGTCGAAGTGAGTTGTCCTTTACCACAGTTTTTTGTTTTGTCTGCCATAATCATTTTTTTTATTGTTATACAAATTCTCTGCTATTGAAATACTTGTTGACTATTGAAAATCCAACCTCAACAGTTTTTGTCAGGTACCTGACATATGCAATTCCATCAACGCATCTATTTTGCGTTTAATAATCTTTGAGCGTTCTGCGATTTCAGCTTGTAGCTTTTCGCTGTCCATTTCCGAGAATATTTTGCCCACATGTGCAAATCTATCCTTTGTTGCATTGTTCTCTTCTGTTCTTTCCATAATTCTCCTTATTAAATTGTTATACAAAGTCGAGGATATTGAAGTCCTCTATACTGTCTGACACCTTAAACTCTTTCTTTGGCTTGGAAATCTCTACAATCTTGTGAGTTTGCAAGTAGAAGGTGACGTAATCATGGATGTTCTTCTTGCACTCCTCGCTGTTCTCCATGAATTTCTCATAGAATTGGTTGCCATCCATCTCATGGAAAACCTTGCCTGCATGTCTTTTCTCCTTGTCCGTTGCTTTCGGTGCCTTGATGGTCTTCACAGCTGCGTCAATGTCCTCAAAACTTGCCCCTTTGGCTTGTGGCACATCGGCATCTTTCTTATTGTCAGAATATTTCACACCAATATCTTCTATGCGAACATTCGTAAACACGTCATCAAGCTGTTCGTCAGAAATCCGTGCCGTACTCTTTGGAGAATCGTCAAATGTCACGTCATTATCCGATACGGACATGGATTCTGTTTGTTTTTGTTCCGTTTCTTCTTTCTTCCGCAGTTGGGACACTTTGAAAAGACTTTTGCCTACAAGTGCCATCGGGTCGATAGGCGGTTTTTTCTCCTTTTCCTTGTCGTTCGCAACTTCAAGAAGCAACTTGTTGTAAAAATAGATAGTCCAAACATTGAATGCAGCCAAGACTATCAAGAATATAGTTTCCATTGTCATGCTTGTTCCTTTTTGTTACACATTCCAATCGTCAATCTCTTTTCTCAGCAAGCCGTTGATTTCTTCCTGGTTCTCTTCAAGATGTCTCTCAAGAATAAGGTCGATGTAACCACCGACTGTCAACTCATGCTTTGCGAGCACACTGACTATTCTTGAAATTCTCCTGTGTATCTCACGGCTGATATAAACGCATTGACGAGTCTTTATCTCGTTTCGCTTGAAGAATGCCGAATCGTAACTTTCCGAAGAAGCCTTGGGAGGCTTGCGTGAAATTGGCGACTTATCGGTCTGCGAGCATTTGGACTTCCAGCCAACCTCTTCTTTCTCTTCGGTATCTTTCACTTGGGATTGGGAAGCTCCGTCAAGAATGGATGCCGTTGTCGTGCCAATCTTGCTCTTGCCAATAGAGGCAATGAGCAGATTTTCATCTATTGCGTCAGTGTTGATTTTTCTGCTTACCATAGGCTCATGTCTTTATGATTTCACAAATCTCGTCGGACAACTCCTTGATGCCACTCCCTCGCAACAGGTTTGGGTCTGATGGAAAGATGGTGGAACGGAACACTGCCTTTCTGTTCTCCGACAGCTCTCTTCTGAAACGTTTGCTGTCTGGCAGTCGTGTGTTGAGAACCGAATAGTCGAGAGACTTGAACATACCTTCATATACATCATACAAACTCGTGCGTTCTCGTTTATCAACCATTGTCCAAAAGAAAGCAAGTTTCTTGGTGACCGACCAACCCTGTGTCAAAAAGTTGTCGTGGAACAACTGCATGAAGCTCATTGCGCTTTCTACAACAAAGCGGTCTGCGCTGACGGGTACAAAGATGTAATCCATCTGAGACAAGGTCTTCATGACGCCCTCACTTTTGATAGTCCCAGGCATGTCAAAGAAGATGAAGTCAAGTTTAACCTCTGTTTCATTCAACACTGTCTCTGCGTCGTCAAGCGCATTGACAGCATTGCTTCTCGTTACGCTGAAGGACTTCTTGCCCAGCTTTTTGAAATGCTCACAGGCTTGCGCCTTGAAATAGTCGCTGCTTTTGATGAGTTCCAGTTCCTCGTCTCGCAGGTCTGCAAGGTTGTATTGTGGCTCGTCACAGTCTATGACCGCCACATTGTACCCCTTGACATTGTGAAAGTAGTTGGCTACAAGAGCCGTGATGGTGGACTTTCCTATTCCGCCTTTCTGTGTTGCGAACGCAACAAATCTTGTCTTACTCATATCGTTAACTTTTTAAATTGTTGATTACTCGTTTCTATGATTTCCTGCCAATTCAAAGATATGAACACTTTGATGTCCATGTCTATCGGTCATTGCTCCATTATGGAGACCTTGAACTGTTGCAATGCTTCATCATTTCCATACGACAGTACGACAGTGAATCATTAAGTCTGTACGTCAGTGGAGCATCATGGATGCAAAGAGACACTGCAATAGTGACAGGCTTATTCGTTGCTGCAAATGCTTGTTTCATCATATTTTCAAATCATTAGTTCAATGTTTGGCTGCAAAATAACAACGAAATTTCCGAAAAACAATGGTTTTCAAATCCTGTGGCAGCATGTTGCCGATAGTTGCAGTGGTTGTCTGGGGTAGCATTGTTACAAGGGCGCATTTTTAGCCGTAATTTTGCACCCGAAAGGCAAAGCAATGGATAGCGCATCCATATCGTTCCGACAAGAACAAGGCTTGATGCTCCGCAAAGGACAGGATTTCCCGAACAGCTTCCATTCGGGATGGGACAGCTTCTTACGAAGGCTAACTTCAATCCACCCTAAGCGGATTTTTATGTTCTCAAAGACATAGCAAGGTATGTTTTGAGTTACTCAAAACCTTTGGAGTTACTCTCCAAAGACCTTGCCCTGTCGGGTTGGTAGCCTCTCCGAAGTCGGGCTCCCCATGTTCCAATCTGACGATAGTTTTGTGCAATTCCATTATTGCCGCATGTACCACTTAATCCATTTTAATATGAACACAGGAAGAAAACGAGGGGGACGAATCCCCAAGCTGAACCCGAAGTCGCACCATGTAATGCTTCGGTTCGACGATGACGAGTGGATGAAATTCCTCGTCATGTATGAGCAGACTGATGTGAAGGCAAAGGCTGTCTTTGCCAAGGCACGCATCTTCGGCGAGCCGTTCAAGGTGCTGCGCGAGGACAAGACACTGGTGGAATACTACACCAAGCTTTCTTCTTTTCACTCGCAGTACCGAATGATTGGCAACAACTACAACCAGGTTGTCAAGGAACTCCGTTGTCATTTCTCAGAGAAAAAGGCGATGGCTTTGCTCTATAAGCTGGAGAATTGCACCAGGGAACTGGTCTCTCTTACCCGTGAGATTGTTGAACTAACCCGTAAGTTTGAGGAAAGATGGTCGCAAAGATAAGTTTCGGAAGTTCATTGTATGGCGCACTGGCATACAATGGTGAGAAGATTAACAAGGAAGAGGGAAAGCTCTTGGCAACGAACAAGATCTTCGATGATTGTTCGGGAAAGACGAGCATCGCCAATGCCTTGCGTGATTTCCAGCGATACCTTTCTCCGCACATCAGAACAGAGAAGCCTGTCGTGCATATATCCTTGAATCCGCATCCCGATGATGTGCTGACGGATATGGACATGGAGAACATCGCCCGTGAATACTTGGAGCGCATGGGATATGGCAACCAGCCATACATGGTTTACAAGCATGAGGACATCGACCGTCATCACATGCACATCGTGACCATCCGAGTGGATGAAAACGGCAAGTGTTTGGATAGCCGATACAACTACCATAGGAGCAAGGCTATCACTCGTGACTTGGAGGAGAAGTACAATCTCCACAAGGCGGACCGCAAGCAACGCCAGGCAGACAATCCACTTCGTAAGGTGGATGCAAGCCAAGGCAATGTGAAGAAGCAGGTTGCCAATACTGTAAAATCACTCTGCACTACCTACAGGTTCCAGTCCTTGGGCGAATACCGTGCACTTCTCTCCTTATATAATATATCCTTGGAGGAAGTCAGAGGCGAAGTTGGCGGTCGTGAGTATCATGGTTTTGTCTATTCTGCCACGGACGGACAGGGCAACAAAGTTGGAAATCCTTTCAAGGCTTCCAAGATTGATAAGTCTGTCGGTGTGGAGGCGATAGAAAAGCGGTTCGCTTATTCTGCCAAGAAGTTCAAGGAGGAAAAGAAACTCTCCGAGATGACCCGTCATAGCGTGGAAGCAGTCTTGAAGCAGACGTACCATAAGGATAAGTTCATAGAACTGCTGAAAGCAAAGGGCATTGATGTTGTTTTCCGACATACAGCTGACGGCCGTATCTACGGAGCAACATTCATTGACCACCGCACTCAAAGCGTGTTCAATGGTTCAAGGCTTGGAACGAATCTTTCTGCCAATGCCCTACAGGAGCACTTCACCTTGCCTTACGAGAATGAGCAGCCGATACCGCTTACCATCCCGAAGAAAGATGGCACAATGCCGGAACAGGAATATCATGGTTCTGGCTTGTTCGATGAGTACGGCAGCGGTCTTGGACTTATGGCAGGGAATGGTTCTTCCAACGAGGCACAGGAAGCAGCATTCGATAGAGAGTTACGCAGAAAGAAAAAGAAGCGAAAAGGGAGAAACCTTTAATCGTATTATCAAGGTATAACTTCAAAACAGAAAAACAATGGCACAAGAAGACGATTTGAGAGCACTGGGAAAAATAATGGATTTTCTCCGTGCCGTGAGTATTATACTTGCTATAATGAATGTATATTGGTATTGCTACGAGGCAATGCACATTTGGGGAGTGACAATCGGGGTGGTTGACAGAATCCTGATCAACTTCAACCGTACAGGCGGTTTATTCCATTCCATTCTCTATACCAAGCTGTTTTCGCTTCTGCTCCTGGCACTCTCATGTCTGGGAACCAAAGGCGTGAAAGCAGAAAAGATGAGTTGGAACAGGATTTTTACGGTTCTTGCAGTTGGCTTCTTCTTGTTCTTCCTCAACTGGTGGATATTATTGTTGCCTATATCTTATTTGGGCAATGCCACGCTGTACATCTTTACAATGACAGCAGGTTATATCTGCCTATTGATGGGTGGACTGTGGATGAGCCGACTCTTGAAGCACAACCTCATGGAGGATGTCTTCAATAATGAGAACGAGAGCTTCATGCAGGAGACCAAACTCATGGAGAACGAGTATTCCGTCAATCTGCCAACACGCTTCTACTACAAGAAGAAATGGCAGAGAGGATGGATCAACGTGGTCAATCCGTTCCGAGCGACCATCGTGTTAGGTACACCGGGTAGTGGCAAGTCTTTTGCTGTAGTGAACAACTACATCAAACAGCAGATAGAGAAGGGGTATTCAATGTATATCTATGATTTCAAGTTTCCCGACCTTTCTACGATTGCCTACAACCACATGAAGAACCATCAAGGTGGCTATAAGGTCAAGCCCCAGTTCTATGTCATCAACTTTGATGATCCTCGCAGAAGTCATCGCTGCAATCCGATTCACCCGGATTTCATGAGTGACATTTCCGATGCTTATGAGAGTGCATACACCATCATGCTCAACCTCAACAAGACGTGGGTTCAGAAGCAGGGCGACTTCTTCGTGGAGAGTCCGATTATCCTCTTTGCAGCCATCATTTGGTACCTAAGAATCTACAAGAACGGGAAGTATTGTACCTTTCCCCATGCCATCGAACTGCTCAACCGCAGATACGAGGATGTCTTTCCGATACTGACGAGCTATCCCGAACTGGAGAACTACCTATCTCCGTTCATGGATGCATGGCAAGGTGGAGCGATGGAGCAGTTGGCGGGTCAGATTGCCAGCGCAAAGATTCCGCTGTCACGAATGATTTCACCACAACTCTACTGGGTGATGTCCGCAAGCGAGTTTACACTCGACATCAACAATCCCAATGAACCTAAGATTCTGTGTGTCGGAAATAATCCAGACCGACAGAATATTTATGGTGCCGCACTCGGTTTGTACAACAGCCGCATCGTGAAACTCATCAACAAGAAGGGACAACTCAAATCATCCGTTATCATTGACGAGTTACCAACTATCTATTTCAAAGGCTTGGATAATCTGATTGCTACGGCACGAAGCAACAAGGTGGCGGTGTGTTTAGGCTTCCAAGACTTCTCGCAGTTGGTTCGCGATTATGGAGACAAGGAGGCAAAGGTGGTTATCAATACGGTAGGTAACATCTTCAGCGGTCAGGTCGTTGGCGAGACAGCCAAGACTTTATCCGAGCGTTTTGGCAAGGTGCTCCAAAAGCGCCAGTCCATTTCCATCAACCGTCAGGATGTCTCTACATCTATCAATACCCAGATGGACAGTCTCATTCCGCCGAGCAAGATTAGCGGACTCACCCAAGGTATGTTTGTCGGCTCTGTTTCCGACAACTTCACCGAGCGAATAGAGCAGAAGATCTTCCATGCCGAGATAGTAGTTGATACCGAAAAGGTGAAACGGGAGGAAAGTCGTTATCAGAAACTCCCCATCATCAACGATTTCTTGGATGCGGATGGCAACGACTGCATGAAGCAAGCCATTCAGGACAACTACAACCAAATCAAGGAGGACGTCAAGCAGATTGTCAAAGACGAACTGGAGCGCATCGCTGGTGACGAGAGCTTAAAGCATCTCATACAGAAATAAACAATAAGGCGAGTAACTTTTAGGAATTGTCCTTTCAGTTACTCGCCCCTGCATACATATATGGGATTTATCGTTTTTTATCGTCTCATTCTTTCCAATTCATCATCCTTTCGCATTTTGTCGTTCAACTTCTCCTGCATTCTGTCAAGGAAGTAAGTACGGCTATGGTTCTTGCGTCTTCTGATGTCGGTGTAGAAACGATAGCAGTCCTTGGCTTTGATGCCGAAGAACTGGTACATGGCTTGCGCCAAGTCCTTGAATTTCACATCGCCATCGTTCACGCTTCCCATGACGCAGATGCCATATACAATTTCTACAAGGTCAACGGCATTGCCAGTCCATTTCACTAATGGCTTTGATTCTGATGATACTGGCGGAGAGGCTTCTGAAGTGGATGTGGTCACATGAAGATGATATGTTGCTGACACATGCTCTTGCATTCTGCGGACAAATGCAATTGCTTTGCGCACATACAAGCCTACGGTTCCCAAACAATCCTTTATATGGGGCATTGACAGATGAAAGTCAAGCTCGGTCTCTGCGTATGACAGTGCAAAGACCGCTTGCTTCACGTTAGTGCTGCATAAATCAACCACAACCTTGATAAACTCACGATATGAGTTCTCCAAAGTGTTACCACCTTTGTTCTTATGACCCGCATTCAGCAAGTTGAAAAAATCAGTCTCTATCAATATGTTGTATTCCATGTTGCTGTCTCTTTTATGGGTTTGTACTAATTTGATGTATTCGTGCGCACACCATTTATTAGTCCAATACCTATGCCATTCCAAGACAGTCTAAACAATAGGATGATGATATTTCCTGATAATCAGCAACTTTATCAAGAGAATAAGATTTTCACAAGGGAATTGCAAGCAGAAATAGTGTAAGGAAAACCGGACACTCGTCCAATCTTCCTTACACGGTTCTTATACCGTTACAACTTATTAGTAGGAATACCATACTCTTTCATACGGGCATAGAATGTAGTATGGCTCATTTCCAACATTTTTGCCGCATCACGCTTGATGCCATTGCATTGCTTCAAAGCCCACAAGATACGCTCTCGATTGATTTTACGTTCTTGTTCATCAAAGTCCAAAGCCTCTTCTGTCAATGCCGATTGTGACAACTGCAAGTCCTCGACATCTATTATCTCATTCTCGCATAATAGCATGGCTCGCATGATACAGGATTTCAACTCACGCACATTGCCTGGCCATGTATGGCTTACAAGTGCCCTTTGCGCTTCCTTACTGATACATTTTATTTCTTTGTCCGTATGCCTATCATATTGTTTCAGGAAGAAGTTAGCTAATGGCATAATATCTTCCTTGCAATCTCGCAACCGTGGAATCTCAATAACCGCTTCGTGAAGTCGATAATACAGGTCGCTTCTGAATCGTCCTTCCCGAACAGCCTCTTGCAGATTCTCGTTGGTAGCGGCAATAATGCGCACATCAGCCACTTTGTCTTTTATAGCTCCCAATGGTCGGTAGCTCTTGGATTGCAACACACGCAGCAGCATTGCCTGTACGTCTTTTGGCAGGTTGCCTATCTCGTCCAAGAACAGTGTACCTCCAGCAGCCAATTCAAAGTAACCTTTCCTTGCTGCGTCCGCACTTGTGAATGCCCCTTTCTCATGCCCGAAGAGAGCGGAAACGGCAAGTTCCGCAGAAAGCGTACCGCAATCTACTACCTCAAAAGGTTTGTCGGCTCTTTTGCTTTGCAGATGTATCTTTTCCGCTATATGTTCTTTGCCTGTTCCGTTGTCTCCCAATATCATAACAGCCATGTCGCTTTTAGCAAACAATTCTGCCATTTTATATATACAGCGAAACTTCTCACTTTTGCGGTAAACAATCTTGTTATTCAACTCGACGAGTCGTTTCTGCTTATCTATGATTTCTTCCAAACGTTCATAAACTACATCAAGCAACAATTTCTTCGGTATATAGTCTTCTGCTCCCAATTTCATAGTCCTCACGGCACTCATGCTTTCATCGTAAGATGTCATGATGATAAATGGATTCTGGTAGCCGTTACTACGCATCCATTCCAACAGGTCGATGCCGTTATCATTCCCCAAGCGCATATTCGAAATGACAACATCCCATTCAGAGGATTCCCTCACAGCTTGCAGACCATCTCTGTAATTGTAGCATAAGATTGTTTTCCATCCCTTCGCCTCCAACTTCTTGCCCAACATATTGCAAAATGTCGGGCTGTCTTCAATGATTATTACTTTCTTCATGCTGTTACCTCCTCAATTTTCTTTTGTGCGGCTTTGATGATTTCCTCACCATGTGCGAAAACATCCTCAACCGCTTGGTTGATAACGTCGTCTGATGATGTAGAATCTTCTATCAGGTCAAAGAGATAGTTCAAAGACTCGTCAGATTGTACCATCATCCACGAGCTTCTTGCGTGGTGAATGGCATTGGACATTTTCTTGCGGTTCTCCTCTTTGGCTGCATTACGGATACTGCCCAATGTGTCAGTCATTTCCTTTACGAAATTCTCCAAAGTCTCTTTTTCATTGCCGTAGGTCAGCAACATAGAGAAGTCTATTTGTTTTTCTGCTGTCTTACCGTTTACACACTTTCTTGCAGTGTTTATCAAATCCTTGTCAGACATCGGCTTGAACAGACAAGCGACAAATCCTGCATCAAGCAGTTCTTGCTCACTCACATTTGGTGCTGCTGTCATAACAACAACAGGAATGGTCTTGGAGTTACGCACGTTCACCATACGCATCATTTCCAGAATCTCGATACCATTCATTTCAGCCATCTTCAAATCCGTTATCAGCAGATCATAAGATTTTTTGCGCATCATATCCAATAAATCCGTGGCATTATTACAAGTGTCACATACGATGCCGTTTGATGCAAACGCCTCACGGATGGTACTCAGTTGCACATGGCTATCATCAATGGCAATGACAGTAAACGAATCTTGTCGTTTCGTTCTATACTGAGTTTGTTCCACATTCTGCTTTTCGGCTGCAGCCATAGGAAGACTAATGGTAAATATACTTCCCAGCCCTTGGTGACTGGACACATCGATTTTTCCTTTCATCAGTGAAACGAGGTTCTTGACAATGGAAAGCCCCAAGCCAAATCCCGGTTGGGTGACCGCATTTCCCAATCTTGCAAATTCCTTGAAGATTTGTTTTTGTTGCTTGTCGTCCAATCCTGTTCCTGTATCCTTAACCTTTAGCATGAACACACCATCTTTATAGGTTGTGGACAATACTATCTCACCCTTTCCCGTATATTTGATGGCATTGGAAAGCAGATTGCGTCCTATTGTAAGCACCTTTTCCTTGTCTCCATTGACAACACCATCTGCCTTATTGATGACGCTCAATTCCAATTGTTTCTTCGCAGCAAATGGCTCATACTCCATCTTTAATTGCTCGGCAATGTCCATCATACGGAAAGGGCGTTCCTTGACGGTCGCCTTTCCATTCGCTAATTTGGAGTAAACCAAAAAACTGTCTATCATAGAAGTCAAGCCTTTCGATGTGTCAACAATCAAGTCGGCATATCGTTTGCTATCATCCGTAGCATCATCAAGTCCGCTAATCTTGCGAGCATAATCCTTGATGGCAGACAAGGGACTGCGCATCTCATGCGTTACTGTCAGCATCACCTTTCTTGTTTCTTCCTTGCTCTTACGTGTCTTGAATGCGAAACGCCACACCAATAGGAATAATACGAAAAACACCAATATCAACAATCCTATCATCCCTATATAATAATAGGTATAATTGCCTTCCAAGTCTGCGATTTGTCGCTCACGAACTTTTATGCCTTTATCCACATTCTCATCAGCTATGCTGATTACTCTTTGCAGCTGCTTATTGATACTTTCATTTCTGTTTCCAAGACTATCCAATATCTCCACTACCTTACGGCTTTGCTGGTGATGTTTAGCAACAACCGTTTGGTTTAGGTTGGTGAGCATCTTTTCAGTTTGGGTTAAACGGCTGCCTGTTGTTACTGCATTTTCTTTCTTGCCGAACAATCTGCTGAAGAAACCGCGCTTCTTTGACTTTGCCTGCTGTGGCATAGCTGAAAGTCTTTTGCTTTCAGTTTTATTCTGCTCTACAATTCTTGGAACTTCTGCGGTCAGCTTTTCTTGAGTGGCATTCAGTTCCTGCATGGCATCCTTTATATCCAGAAGGAGCTGTTCCTTTTCTGCAAGAAGACGGCAGATCGTATCAGAATCTTCTTTCGGACAAATACCTGCGATGCCTTCAAGCATACTGTCCACTTCCAATCGAAGCGAATGATACTCATTTACATCTGTTGAGTCCCAATCCGCAACCATTTCACCAAGCAGTGACAATTCCGTTATGTGCAAGTTTAAGTCATGCACATTCTTTCGCCACTGATGCAGTTCTGCATTTCTACACTCAATCTCCTTTCTGTCGCGCCATTCAAATAGGCCGATTACAATGGTACATCCTATGATGACGATGGCAGTCATGATGCCTAAAGCCATCCATCTACAGATATGCCCGGTCTGTTCTTTGCGTTCCATGTTGTTTACTTTTTACGTTTCTATTACTTCATTATTGCTTTGCACTAACATTTTAATCGGCAAAGATAATGGCAGGAAGTATCAAAGACGAATATTTATATATATTATAACAACTTTTATGTAAATTCTTGGTAAAAACAGCATATTGTTAGAGAAAGAACCCATTATTGAATAATAACAATGGGCAAGAAAGCCAAAAGCTGACAAAGTGTAGATTGTGAGACTTAATCGAAAAAGGATGGCAAGAGTTTCCTACCTGTTGATACAGACATTCAAAGAAAAGCAGAACGAGCGGGAAAAGTTAAGAGGTACCTTCCAAGTGCTTGATGGCAATATCTTGATGCTTGTACATCCTTCGAGTGGTGACAACATATTCTATAAGGTGAGGGATGGCAACTGTATTATTCTGATAGACTCGTTTGGCAATGAACCTTATGGAGAAAAAGCGAACCATTTTGTGTTGAAAAAATAAAAGACAAGATGATGAAAAACCCGAGAATGAGTATAACAACATCCTCGGATTTTTATAATTTTAATGCAATTATCATCAATAAATGCAGAAAAATTCTTTATGACACGAAAAATATGTTAAAGGTTATTGTCTTTACAGTTATATTTCGTCCCTTTTTGGGGGACCTTGGGTTTTCATTTTTTTGTATCGTGCTCTATATTGTATGACTGCATCTATAGAAAATATTTTTTCTTTATATTTTTCTATTCTTTTCGACAAAGAAGTTATTTTCCAATATTTTTTTTGAGAATCTCTATGAAGGTTAGGATTTTCATAAAGGTCAAAAAGTTTTATGGATATAACATCTTGCCCATTAATTATAAATTCTTGTGAGTTTGGAACCTTTAACAAAATTTCCTTTGGAATTATGCTAAAATACTCCTTTCCAAAAAACATCACAGGTGCAGCAATAAAAGGCATACTTTTGACCATAACCAACTTTCCCCATCTCAATTGTGGACTCAATAAAGATTTTATATAATTAGTCTTTTCGCTTTTATATCTAACATCAAATTGATCATAGGCAAAGAGAAAAACTATTTTAGCTTCATCACAAAGATAACTACTCAAAAAATGAATGTTTGGAGAGAAATATAGTGTTGGATATGATACCCATTCTAATATACATATAACTTGATTATTTGAAAATGTCGTATCTAAGATTTTAGCTCGAAAGAATGGGGTAACATTCTCATTTGAATACTTGTTATCATATAAATTAAAGGATGTAATTCCTCCATCTACCTCTGCCAAAGATAATAATTGAAGTAATTTTGGATTGTACTTGATAAAGAATTTTGGAGTAGAAAATTCATTATAGTATATATCCATTTTATTAGGAGTGAAATC
>ERZ780002.423-NODE-423-length-16415-cov-3.59798_pt1 | contig 16415 bp, 17 predicted proteins | sample MGYA00511947_ERZ780002 | MGnify/ENA primary metagenome ERZ780002 (study PRJEB29588, sample SAMEA2148558) | human gut metagenome | biome: human gut; feature: human-associated habitat; material: faeces | place: Denmark | collected 2008/2010 ... | reverse complement strand
AGAAGAATTGGGACTGACAGGAGCCAATAACTGGCCATACCAGACGAACCGCTATGATATGGACTGGTCGATTGCGAATGATGACAATGATATGCTTGGACATTATTCCAAGCTGCTTGAGATCCGCAATTCGTATACGGATGTTTTTGCAAAGGGAAGCAGGACTACGGTATCAGCAGATGATGCGAACGGTACACTGGTAGCATCCAGAAGCTATGGTGACACTACTTTATATGTAGGATTTAATATTAATGAAAATGAAAGCAGAACAGTAGAACTGAAGCTGGCTGCCAATACGACATATACAGATTTGTATAGTAACAGTCAGTATCAGAGTGATGCAGATGGTATGGTGCAGATTGAAATACCTGCTGCAAAGGACGGTGGTACAGTCGTATTAAAGGCAGGAAAAGCCAAACCATCAGAGAATCCGCAGATCAAGGGCAATCCTGAAGAAACAGGGAACAGTGAAAGCCAGGACAGTGATAGTCAGGACAGTGATAGCAGTACAACAACAGGAAAGCCGGCAAATGAGGCTGAGTACACTTCACTGGATGGAATCACAGTGACAGGCTGGGATAAAGTAATAGACCTCGCATTTGCTGATGCAAAGACACAGATGGCTTCTGTTGAAAATCTATCATCGACGCAGCAGGTGGTTGTAAATATCACATTAAAATCTGATTTCAATATGGTCATTCCAGAAGAAGTAGTGGCTAAAATGGCAGCAAGCAATGCAACATATGTCTTTTTGTGGGAGAATGGAGTGGTTACAGCATATACAGCGTCAGCACTTGCGCAGATAAAGGGAGATTTGGATCTGAATATTATGATATCAAAAGATAAAGACTTCGGACAAGGATTCAGATCGTTTGTGCTTGAGCCAAGAAAGAAGACTATCTATGGCGTTAAGCTTGCAACCGTAATGCTGCTGGGGGAAGAAAATGCCGGTAAGACAGCATTTATTTTCCAAAGAAATATTACAACACATGTCAAAATTACAAGAAATTGTTTTAACTTTAAAAAAAATATGTTACTTTTTGACTTGAAAGAGTGACAAATAAGAAGTAAAATAACCATAAAGCGTTCGGGGGGAGGGAGCAAAATGTTCTCTCCCTTTCTATACTTATAGAAGTATTGCGAATTGCTTTTGTATTAATTACATATCATATCAAAAATAATCAAGAGGGAAAGGAGATGAATGGAAGATGGAACAAATTGCAAATGAACTGCTTGAAGAGTTGAACTGTGATACTGCGTTTACAATTCCTATATGCATGACCAGAAATCTGAAAGTACAGAATCCAGGCAAGAGACAGGTCATTCTGGAGACAGCAGTATGCGGACTGCAGAACATGGTAAAGGGTATCATCGGAGAAGAAGGTGCCGGTTATGTGCCTTATCTGGTAACAGTTATCGTATACATTGGTATATCCAATATTATTGGATTATTCGGCATGAAGCCGCCTACAAAGGACTTGAATGTAACTGGTGCGCTGGCAATCATGAGTATTATTCTGATCGAATATTCCGGAATCCATGCAAAGGGCGTAAAACGTTGGGCCAAGAGCTTTGCGGAGCCTGTAGCCGTTGTGGCACCTTTAAATGTATTGGAGATATTTATCAGACCATTATCTCTATGTATGCGACTTTTCGGTAACGTATTGGGTGCATTCGTAGTTATGGAATTGCTTAAAATCATTATGCCGGCTATTTTGCCAATCCCGTTCAGTTTATATTTCGATATATTTGACGGATTGATCCAGGCATATGTATTTGTATTCTTGACATCATTATTTATTAAGGAAGCCATTGAGTAATAATTTGAAATGGCAGAACAACAATTCATTTTAGAAAAAGGAGAATAATTTTATGAGCGCTATCTTAGGTATTGGAGCAGGTATTGCAGTATTAACAGGTCTTGGAGCAGGTATTGGTATCGGTATTGCAACTGGCAAGGCAACAGAAGCAGTAGCAAGACAGCCGGAAGCAGAAGGTAAGATTTCCAAAGCATTACTTCTTGGTTGTGCACTTGCCGAGGCAACCGCTATTTACGGTTTCGTTATTGCATTACTTATCATTCTTTTCTTAAAATAATGATTACCTGCGTAATTATTACATTAAGAAAGGAGCAGTAAACTATGCTGAGTTTAAATCCATGGGATATCTTGTGGACGATCGTAAATCTGCTTGTTTTATATGCAATCTTTCGTAAGTTTTTGTTTCAGCCGGTCATGAATATCATTCATGAGAGAGAGGACATGATCAACAAACAGTTCGAGGATGCCCAAAAACAGCAGGACGATGCAGCGCAGATGAAGAGTGAGTATGAGAACCAGTTAAAGGGTGCCAGAGAAAAGGCAGATCAGATCATTCTCGATGCGAAGACGCGTGCACAGGAAGAATATAACAATAAAATGGAAGCAACCAGAGCCGAAGCAGATCATATGCTTGAGAAAGCAAAGAGTGATATTGCAAATGAGCAGGAAAAGGCAACAAGAGATGCTCAGGCAAAGATCGCAGAGCTTGCTTTGCTGGCTGCTAAGAAGATTATGAAGACGGGTGAAGCACATGACGCAGGCAGCAGTAAATAGTGCCAAGGTACTATGTGCCAAGGTACTATCCCGGCTGTCTGTCAGCAGAGAGGATGTCGAGAAAGCGGAAAAACTTTTCTTTATGACACCGCAACTGCAGAAAGTTCTGACGAGCCCGGTCGTACCGGCAGCAAAAAAGTATGAAATTATCGATCAGGTATTTGCACTGGAAACGACAGAAGATGTGCTGGTCCGGTACATGAAGATCATGTGCAGGATTGGTAACATGACCGAGATGCAGGATATTTTCCAATATTATTATAAATACTGGGATCAGATGCATCATGTGGTTCGTGCGGACCTGATTTATGCCGAGACTCCGAGCAAAGAAGAGGAGGCCGAGGCGAAAAAAATTCTGGATAAAAACTATCCGGATAGTGAGATTACCCTGACGCAGAGTGTGGATGAGTCGCTGATCGGTGGCTATGTTGTTAAGGTGGGATATAAAGAATATGACCACAGCTATGAAGGACGTCTGCGTCAGTTACAAAGAAAACTTACAGGGAGGTGACCCCTTTGGGCGCTATTAGTGCAACAGATATTATCTCCATTATTCAGGGTGAGATCGAAAATATCAACTGGGATGAACAAAGCCGTGAGACAGGTGAGGTCATCTGGGTCGGTGATGGAATTGTTACCGTATACGGAATTGATCATGCAATGTATGGCGAGATCGTAGCCTTTGAAAACGGAGTCAAAGGAATGGTTCAGGATGTCAGACAGAATGAAATCGGTATTATTCTTTTTGGTCGTGATACCGGAATCAAAGCACTCGGTGGGCCGATTGACGGAAACGGTGATGTAAAAGAGGATGATTATCGTCCGATCGAGCAGGAAGCTCCTGGTATCATCGACAGACAAAGCGTAGACACACCAATGGAGACCGGTATTCTTTCCATTGATTCCATGTTCCCAATCGGACGTGGACAGCGTGAGTTGATCATTGGTGACCGTCAGACAGGTAAGACATCCATTGCAACAGATACCATTATCAACCAGAGAGGCAAAGATGTAATCTGTATTTACGTTGCCATTGGTCAGAAGGCATCTACCGTTGCAAAGATTGTAAATACATTAAAGAAACATGATGCCATGGATTATTCCATCGTAGTATCTTCTACAGCCAGTGATCCGGCATCTTTACAGTACATAGCTCCATATGCAGGAACTGCCATGGCAGAATATTTTATGCACAAGGGCAAGGATGTTCTCATTGTATATGATGATCTGTCCAAGCATGCGGTTGCATACCGTGCAATTTCCCTTCTGCTTGAGCGTTCCCCGGGACGTGAGGCTTATCCTGGTGATGTATTCTACTTACACTCCAGACTGCTTGAGCGTTCCAGTCATCTGAGTGACAAGTTAGGTGGCGGTTCCATCACCGCACTGCCGATTATTGAAACACAGGCCGGTGATGTTTCCGCATATATTCCTACCAATGTTATTTCCATTACCGATGGTCAGATCTTCCTCGAGAGCAACCTGTTCAACGCAGGTATGAGACCAGCCGTAAACGTAGGACTTTCCGTATCCCGAGTCGGTGGTGCAGCCCAGACAAAGGCAATGAAGAAAGCATCCGGTAGTATCCGTATCGATCTGGCACAGTACCGGGAGATGGAAGTGTTCACACAGTTTGCTTCTGATCTGGATGATGCAACAAAAGCACAGCTGCAGCACGGAAAAGCTCTGATGGAGCTGTTGAAGCAGCCGCTGAGTCATCCGCTTTCCATGCATGAGCAGGTATTAACCCTGTGCATGGCAACGGACGGTGTATTCGATAAGATACCTACCAGACAGGTAAAACAGTATCAGAAAGATATTCTGGATTTCATGGATCTGAAACATCCGGAGATCGGAAAAGAAATTGAGCAGACAAAAGCTTTATCCGATGAACTGAGACAGAAAATCAAAGATGCTGCAGCAGAGTTCGCAGCAGAACAGTAAGCAGGTGTTACGATGGCAAATGCAAAAGAAATTCAGGATCGAATGAAGAGTATCAATGATACATTAAAGATTACAAATGCAATGTACATGATTTCTTCTTCGAAATTAAAGAAATCTAAAAAAATGCTGACGGACACAGAACCGTATTTCTTTACCCTGCAATCTGAGATGAGCCGTATTCTGCGGCATTTGCCGGATCTGGACAGTATTTATTTCAGGTCCACAGATGAGATTCCGGAAGAAGAAAAACGGATCGCTTATATGGTGGTTACGGCAGATAAGGGACTGGCAGGATCTTACAACCACAATATTTTAAAAATTGCGGAAGAGGAACTTGTAAAGCACCCGAAACGTCAGCTGTATGTGCTTGGTGAAGTCGGAAGACATTATTTTGAAGAACGTGGAATTGAGATCAACAAACAGTTCCATTATACGATTCAGAATCCGACATTGAACCGTGCACGAAATATCTCTGAGGAACTTCTCGAAGGTTACCGTCAGGGAGATTTTGATGAAATCTATATCATTTATACCTCAATGGTCAATGCGATGCAGGAAGAAGCAGAAATCCTGCAGCTGCTTCCACTGAAAAAAGCAGATTTCCACAACGTGGAGATTCCGCTGGATGTCAGACGTGAGGAGCTTGCCCTGCGTCCATCGGCAGATGCAGTGATGAATCGTATTGTTCCGGACTATGTGGTAGGATTTGTTTATGGTGCGCTGGTAGAATCCTTCTCCTGCGAGCAGAATGCCCGTATGATGGCGATGGAGGCAGCAACCAACAGCGCAAAGGATATGCTTCATGAGCTGGATATCATGTATAACCGTGCCAGACAGGCAGCGATTACCCAGGAGATCACAGAGGTAATTGCGGGAGCAAAATCCCAGAAGCGCAAGAAAAAGAGATAATGGAGGCCTAGGATGAAAACAGGAAAAATCATACAGGTTATGGGACCTGTTGTGGACGTTGAATTTGAAGACGAAGAATTGCCTGCAATCAGAGACGCTCTGGAAGTACAAAATGGTGACAAAAAATGTATCATGGAGGTTGCACAGCATATAGGAAATAATACGGTACGCTGTATTATGCTTGCAGCCAGTGAAGGACTTCACCGTGATATGGAAGTCATTGCAACCGGAAGCGGTATCAAGACACCAGTTGGTGAGGCAACACTGGGACGTCTGTTCAACGTATTAGGAGAAACAATTGATGACGGAAAGCCGATCGGGGATGCTCCAAAGTGGGTGATCCACAGAGAGCCGCCAGCATTTGAAGATCAGAACCCTGCAGAGGAAATCTTAGAGACCGGTATCAAGGTCATCGACTTACTTGCCCCATATGCAAAGGGTGGTAAGATTGGTCTGTTCGGTGGTGCCGGTGTAGGGAAAACCGTATTGATCCAGGAGCTGATCAGTAATATTGCAACAGAGCACGGTGGATATTCCATTTTCACCGGTGTCGGGGAGCGTTCCCGTGAAGGAAATGATCTGTGGACTGAAATGGGCGAATCCGGTGTACTTGAAAAAACAGCCTTAGTGTTTGGACAGATGAATGAGCCGCCAGGGGCTCGTATGCGTGTCGCTGAGACCGGACTTACCATGGCTGAGTATTTCCGTGATGAGCAGCATAAAAATGTGCTTCTCTTCATTGATAACATTTTCCGTTTCACACAGGCCGGATCAGAGGTATCCGCACTGCTTGGACGTATGCCGTCAGCCGTAGGTTATCAGCCGACACTGGCTACGGAGATGGGTGAATTACAGGAGAGGATCATATGTACCAGCCGATGACCTGACAGACCCTGCACCGGCAACGACATTTGCCCATCTGGATGCAACAACCGTACTTTCCAGAAAGATCGTTGAGCAGGGTATTTATCCGGCGGTTGATCCTCTGGAGTCATCTTCCCGTATCCTTGAGCCGGATATTGTTGGGGAGGAGCATTATGAAGTTGCACGTAAAGTGCAGGAGATCCTTCAGAAGTATAAGGAATTGCAGGATATCATTGCAATTCTTGGTATGGAAGAGCTGGCAGATGAAGATAAAGTCCTGGTATACCGTGCAAGAAAGATTCAGAAGTTCCTGTCGAAATTCCCTCCCCCAGCCGTTCCACGTAGCAGAGAACTTTACCGGTATCAAAGGTGTATATGTTCCTTTGAAAGAAACAATCCGCGGATTCAAGGCAATTTTAGATGGTGAGATGGATGAATATCCGGAGAATGCATTCTTCAATGCAGGAACCATCGAAGATGTCAGGAAGAAAGCAGGGCAGATGGAGCAGAACGCATAGCATAAAGAACGGAGATCATTATGGCAGGCAATACATTCTATTTAAAAATTATATCTGCGAACCGTGTGTTCTTTTCCGGAAGATGCCGTTCTCTGATCGTTCCGGAATATGATGGGCAGAAAGAAATTCTGGCCCATCATGAGGATATGGTCATCGCCATTGATGAGGGCGAGATGAGGTTTCAGCCGGAAGGCACGGATAACTGGGAATATGCAGTAGTCGGAATGGGATTTGTCGAGATCGTCAATAACCGTGTGACACTTCTCGTGGAGACTGCAGAGCGTCCGGAGGAAATCGATGTGGCAAGAGCCCGCGAAGCAAAAGAGCGTGCAGAGGAGCAGATGCGCCAGAAGCAGAGTATCCGTGAGTATTACCACTCAAGAGCTTCTCTTTCCCGTGCGATGGCACGTCTGAAAGGAACCAGCGGAAGAAAATAAAACAATAAAAAAGGATGCACGTTTTGTGCATCCTTTTTTTATCTGACATTATTCATTCATGGCAATCAGTTTCGCATACCATTGCAGGGAAGAAACCCATGCATGGGAAACATCCGGAATTTCGATGTTTTTAAGCACCAGCTGGCGGGAAACTTCCTGCCATTCTGCCGATTCGTATTTTACAATAAAGTGAAGCACTTCTGCCAGGGAACCGGTGCGCTCTAGAAGGGCGGCGCGGATCTTGCCCGATACACGTACCATGGAGAGGGCTTCTTCCATAGAACAATCCAGAATAATATCCAGAATCGAGAAAAGACCGGTCAGAAACAGTTCCTGGGAACGCATTGCCATGCCAAAGACCGGTGCAAGATTTTCTGCAAACTTGGCACGCAGCAGGGAAAGGCGCATCAGTTCATTAGGCTTGTCAGAACACAGTTTCTCAATGACGGTTGTCTGAATCCAGCGCGTCAGATCCTTCTGCCCCAGCATTGAGACAGCAACCCGCACGGAAGTGATTTCGGAATTAAAGGAGCGTGTATTTGCCAGCCGCAGCAGGGAGATGATAAGAGCCGTGTCCTGACTGATAATATCAGCCGCTTTGGTCAGGTCAAAATCATCTTCTTCAATCAGATTCAGAAGGGAAATGTAATTGATCTTCAGGGGCGATACTTTATGTTCGCCGCGTGTGACCGGCATACGGAAAAAGGTTCCTTCAAATAAAGAAATTGTTTCTGCAGGACTGAGTTTTCCGAATGTTTCCATGTCCGGAATGTTGCTGGCACAGATACAGATATCCGGATACAGTTTGCGGAAATAGAAAGAAGCCTTGACGGCATCTATTTTCTGGCAGTCAATCAGAATGTAGTCCATTTGTGACAGAATCGGTGCGTAGTCTTCGTAGCAGTGAACAGGAAGATTACGCATTGCAAAATGATATCCGAATTCGCGCAGTTCGCGGATGCGGTCTGTATACATGGATACCGGAGGAAATGTCTGGTCAATCAGGAGAATCGGTGCATGGTTTGTATTTTTGCACTCGGACTCCAGACTGCTGAAAATAGAGATATTATTTAAAGATACAAAAATCGGTTTTCCTCCGGAGAGTGTGGTGGTTCCAAGCTCCTGAATCAGTTCCAGCCCGTCTACATAGGCAGCTCCGTCAAACTGTCTGGAACCAAGAAGGCTTGGGTTCATAAGAAAGTTATTTTTTCTGGTAAACAGAGAATAAGCACTAACGGACATATTCCGGTCAAAAAAAGGAATGAGTGTAAGCATCATAAGCGTATCTCCTATTCTATCATGTAAATCCCTGATGTAAGTTTATCTTTGGATTTATTATACTATATAATGCTTAAAGAAACAAATATTTTGTGCAATGTGGTGAAAAAAGAAACAAAGCAGTTGACAAATGAAAGAGGATATGGGTAAAATACAAAAAGATAATAAACAGGGAGTAGTTTGCATCCGGTGTGTCCGGGTGTTGTGCAGGCCGTCATCACGTTACAGGAAAGCTGGAACCGGGCTGTACACGAAGAAACGAGACTTTTTATTGCATTATTCTGGTGCAAAAAAGTCCCGTTTCTTTTTTTGTACCACAACACAGGGAGGGCATGCCATGAAAAAATACTGGAAGTATTCCAAAGAGCAGCTAAGAGACGTATTTTCTACTACGGAGCAGGGATTATCCGAAATGCAGGTGAAAAAAATCCGGGAAACATGTGGGGAAAATATACTGGAAGAGGGAAAAAGACCCGGGCTTCTGAGGGTGTTTTTGTCACAGTTTGCAGATTTACTCATTGTCATTTTGCTGATCGCCGCGCTTATTTCCATGTTTTCCGGAAATGCAGAGAGTACGATTGTAATCGCGGTTGTCCTGGTGATGAATGCAGTTTTGGGAACGGTGCAGCACCAGAAAGCGGAAAAATCACTGGACAGTCTGAAAAATCTGTCTGCACCGTGTGCAAAAGTCATTCGGGAAGGGAAAAAGAAGGAGATCCCTTCGAGGGAACTGGTTCCTGGAGATCTTGTGGAACTGGAAGCTGGTGACATGGTTGTGGCAGATGGAAGGATTCTGGATAATTATTCTCTGCAGGTCAATGAGAGTGCGCTGACCGGAGAATCCACCAATGTAGAAAAGACACAAGGCAGTCTGCCGGAGGATCTGCCGCTGGCAGACCGCAGAAACATGGTATATTCCGGAAGCCTGGTCACTTATGGACGCGCACAGGTTCTGGTTACAGGAACAGGGATGCATACAGAGATCGGAAAGATTGCCGGGATGATGAATGATATCCGGGATCGTAAGACACCATTACAGGTGAGTCTGGATCAGTTCAGCAGAAAGCTGGCAGTTCTGGTTATGGGAATTTCAGCAGTGGTACTGGGGTTATGTTTATACCGTAAAATGCCGCTTCTGGATGCATTGATGTTTGCGGTTGCACTTGCGGTAGCCGCCATTCCGGAAGCACTCAGTTCAATCGTGACCATTGTGCAGGCGATGGGAACACAGAAGATGGTAAAGGAAAATGCCATCGTCAGAAAGCTGAAGGCAGTGGAGAGCCTTGGGTGTGTATCGGTGATCTGTTCGGATAAAACCGGAACGCTGACACAGAATAAGATGACCGTACAGAAAGTTTATGTGGACGACAGGGAATATCTGCCCGGACAGCTTTCCATGGAAGAACAGCTGCACAGATATCTGGTCTACGATGCGGTGCTTAGCAATGATGCGACATTGGAGAACGGAAAAGGAATCGGAGATCCGACCGAATATGCCCTGTTGGAAATGTTTCGTAAAATTCCCGCACCGACGCACCGAAAGGGGGAATGATGGGTGAAGGCGGTTACCGGGAAGAAATGCTTCGAAGCTGTATGAAACGTCTCGAAGAGGTTCCGTTTGATTCTGAGCGGAAACGGATGAGCACAAGATATTGCCTGCACGGGGTCGGAACCATTCTGACCAAAGGGGCACCGGATGTATTGCTGGAACGCTGTGATTTTGTCCGGAAAAGTACCGGAATTGTTCCACTTGATCCGACGGAGACAGAAAAAATCAAAAAAAAGATTGCGGAATTTTCCGGGCAGGGACTGCGTGTGCTGGCATTTGCGTATAAAGAGAGTGAAGGACCGCTGACCATAGAAAGCGAAGAAAATCTGATCTTTCTCGGGCTGATTGCCATGATGGATCCGCCAAGACCGGAAGCCATTCAGGCGGTTGCCGATGCAAAGAGAGCAGGAATCCGCACGGTCATGATTACAGGGGATCACAAAATTACCGCGCGTGCGATTGCAAAACAGCTTGGAATTTATCAGGAAGGGGATCTGGCTGTGACTGGAAGGGAGTTAGATGCCATGAGTGAGAAGGAATTGCAGGAAAAACTGGAAAAAATCTGTGTATATGCCAGAGTTTCGCCGGAACATAAGATAAGAATTGTAAAGGCATGGCAGAAAAAAGGACGGATTGTTTCCATGACGGGGGATGGTGTCAACGATGCACCGGCATTAAAACGCGCAGATATCGGAGTGGCAATGGGGATTACAGGAACAGAAGTGGCAAAAGATGCGGCAGACATGATTCTTTTAGATGATAATTTTGCGACCATCATTCAGGCGGTGGTGAATGGAAGAAATGTATACCGGAATATAAAGAATGCTATTTTGTTTTGGTACTGTATACTTCACTTGCAGGACTTCCGGTTCCGTTTGCACCGGTGCATCTGCTTTTTATCAATTTGCTGACGGATTCGCTTCCGGCAATTGCGATTGGCATGGAGCCGGCAGATGCAGCACTTTTAGAGGAAAAACCAAGGGATCCTTCTGCCGGAATACTGACCGGTTCGTTTCTGGGGAAAATTGTGGCAGAGGGAGCGTTGATTGCGTGTCCGGTCATGACTTCTTATTATATAGGGCTGCAGCAGAGTACCGCGCTTGCAGCAACGATGGCTTTTGCAACGCTGACACTGGCACGCCTGTTTCATGGGTTTAACTGCCGGAGCCAAAAGTCCATGGCACGGGCTGGACTTGGGTCCAACAAGTACAGCATGGGAGCATTTTTGGGTGGATGTATTCTTTTGGGACTGGTACTTTGCGTTCCGGTTTTTGAGAGGCTGTTTGATGTGGCGGAAATGGGAGTGCTGATGTATGGATATATTCTGCTGCTGGCATTTGTGCCGACATTGGTGATTCAGATGGTAAAAATGGTCAGGGAAAAAATGCAGGAAGGTTTGTAATTTACTCCTCTTTACTTTAGCATGATAACATGATAATATGGTAAACATGTAGTAAACAGAAGAATTAATAATTAATGGAGGAACATTATGAAAAAGAAACTTGCAGTATTGCTGGCAGCAGCGCTGACACTTGGTATGACTGCCTGTGGTGCATCCAAAGGAGCAGGAGATACCGGAAAGAGCGAAAAGAGCATGGTATATGCAGTAGAGGCAGGATCTGCCGGAGAAGAAGCTGCAAAAGAAAAGGGATTTCAGTACAATTCCGTTTCGTCTCAGGCAGATGCCCTGATGGAAGTTGCTTCCGGTACATCTGATGCAGCGATCATTGACCTTCTGATGGCAGGTGCCATGATTGGTGAGGGCACCAGTTATCCGAATCTGAAGCATACAGACGAACTTACGACCGAGGAGTATGGCGTTGGATGCCGGAAAGGATCGGATCTGGCTTCTTATATCAATCAGGTGTTTGCTGACTCTTATAAAGACGGAAGCATGGAAAAAATTGCCGAAACCTACGGTGTTCAGGAAGCACTTGTAGAGCAGAAAGATGCCACCTTTGAACAGTCCCCAAAAGACAGTGACGTGGATTATATCAAGGGAAAAGGAACACTGGTTGTTGGTGTAACTGATTTCGAGCCAATGGATTACAAGGATGACAGTGGAAACTGGATCGGTTTTGATGCTGATATGGCAAAACTGGTTGGTGAAAAACTTGGTGTTGAGGTGAATTTCGTTGAGATTGACTGGGATAATAAAGTGATGGAGCTGGATTCCAAAAATATCGATGTGGTATGGAATGGAATGACACTGACCGATGAAGTAACTTCTTCCATGGAGTGTACCAATGCATACTGCAACAATGCACAGGTTGTTGTTGTGCCGGAGGGAAAATAAAGATTTATGTTCTGGATAGTTACACAGTCGTTGCTGTCAGGTCTTGCAACGACATTTGAAATTTTTATACTGACTCTTATTTTTGCACTGCCGCTCGGACTGATTTTAGCGTTCGGGCTGCTCAGCAAATTTACACCTCTTAAGCGTCTGGTGCAGATCCTTGTCTGGATTATCCGTGGAACCCCGCTGATGCTTCAGCTTATCATTATCTTTTACGGGCCGGGCCTGTGGCTGCATAAGACCGTCTGGAGCGGAAATGAAACCGGACGTATCACAGCAACGGTTGTGGCATTTGTGATCAATTATGCCTGCTATTTTTCGGTTATTTTCCGCGGTGGAATCGAGGGTGTACCGGCAGGGCAGAGAGAGGCCGGACAGGTACTCGGCATGACAAAGCATCAGATCTTCTTTAAGATCACACTGCTTCAGATGATCAAGCGTGTCGTACCACCGATGTCCAATGAGATCATTACACTGGTCAAGGATACTTCCCTGGCTCGTATCATTGCGGCATATGAGCTGACGTTTGCCGGTGCTGCGTTTATGAAGTCGGACGGACTGACCTGGCCACTGTTTTACACTGGCGTATTTTATCTGATTTTTATCGGTATTCTGACGCTTTTGTTTGGTTACATTGAGCGCAAGCTGGATTACTTTAAGTAGGAGGAAGACATGGCAATCTTAGAGGTATCACATATAGAAAAGCATTTCGGCAAAACGAATGTGTTAAAGGATGTCAGCTTTTCCATGGAGGAAGGCACGGCACTTGCCATCATAGGTTCCTCCGGATCGGGAAAGACCACACTTTTGCGATGTCTGAATTTTTTGGAGCGTCCGAACAGTGGAACCATTACGGTAAACGGCGAGACGTTGTTTGACGCGGCATCTGCGGGAGCGGAAAAAGATGCGGAACTTCGCAAAAAGCGTCTGCATTTTGGAATGGTCTTTCAGTCCTTTAATCTGTTTCCGCAGTATACCGCATTGCAGAATGTAACACTGGCGGAGCAGTTACTGGCACAGGAACGGCCGGATTTTAAGGCTGATAAAAAGAAAATTTTAGAGGAAATCGATGCACACGGAAGACAGCTTTTAGAGCGGATGGGACTTGCAGAGCGCATGGATCATTATCCGCATCAGTTGTCCGGTGGACAGCAGCAGCGTGTGGCGATTGCACGTGCACTTGCCTTAAAGCCGGATATCCTCTGCTTTGACGAGCCGACCTCTGCGCTTGATCCGGAGCTCACCGGAGAAGTGTTAAAAGTCATCCGCACGCTTGCCGAGCAGAAGACGACAATGATCATTGTCACCCATGAGATGGCATTTGCCCGTGATGTGGCAGACCAGCTGATCTTTATGGACGGCGGTGTGATTGTGGAACAGGGAGATCCGCATCAGGTGATCGACAATCCGAAAGAAGAGCGCACGAAGCAGTTCTTGACCCGGTATGCACAGGGGTAATTCTTAAAAAAGAAAATATGGAAAAGCCATCGAGGTTCGTTACAGAAGACGGATCTGCGGTGGCTTTTTTAATTGAATGCAGCAAAATTGCAGAATATCAGGCTGATTTTAGGACTTATCGCCTATTGTCATGAACTTCATAAATGTTTACAATAAAATGGACAGACGCATTACAAAATGTGATCGATCTGGGGTAAATATGAATAAAAAGGAGAACATTATGAAGAAGAAATTAACCGCAATATTATTGGCGGCAGCGATGGCTGTCACAGGACTGTTTACCGCAATGACACCGGAAAAGGCAAACGCTGCGGAGTGGGAAGCATGTGATATACCTGTGATCAAAGATGTATCCGAATTTGATGCAGTCTCTGCCATGTATTCAAAGACAATTACGGTGACTAAGAAAGATAAAAATATTGAGCAGGGATATGGTTCTTTTCAGTTAAAATCTGATTCCTGGGTAATTTTAAAGACCACCTCCTCTCTTGTGACAAGTCAGGAAGATGGGCACCAGACACATATTGAAGTATTTTCAGATGCGTCTGCATCCAACAAAGTTCTGGAAACCGGAGACGGATATTGGGAATATGACGGTGATCAGTATACAATTTTAAAGAAAGGTACCTACTATTTTCATACAAAGTCATCCTGTCAGAATTATGACACGTTTACAGGGAACATTAATGTAGTTGCAGCAGCAATTCCAACGAGTAAGCTGATTCAGACAGGCGTTAAGAAAAACAGCAAAAAAACAAGCGCAACGGTTTCTTTTTCCAATGTGCTTGGAACACATGTAAGGGCTGTGCAGTACCAGAAGGGAAGTATTGGAAAATCCCACAATGAAAGAGTCCAAAGTTTGTGACAGAAAAAGGAGAGAAGTATTCGTTTAAGGTAAAGAAAAACGGAAAATATACCATCTGGATCAGTGATGATAAGGGAAACATTTACACAAAGGTGGTTACCGTTAAGGGACTGAAAAAATAAAAATGTGGCAAATAGAAGGGGTTTTTCTTATGGATGGTGGTATTCTGGCATTGGGCAGTAAAGAATTCATGGAGGAAAATTTGTCCTTTACAAATAATAAATAAAAGCATATGATACTTTTATAAAATACTTTATTTAAGAGGAAGATTATGCCGGAAAAAAGAGAAAAACGCAATATAGCAAGAACTGAAATTATAAATTACATGTTGAACCATTCCGTTACATCAAAGGCAGAACTGGCAAAAGAACTGGGGCTTAGTATGCCTACGGTTCTGACAAATGTCAATGAGCTGATTGCAAAGGGACTGATTGTAGAAAATGGAGAGTATGCATCTACCGGGGGAAGAAAAGCCAAAAGCATAGGAATTAACAGGGAATATTGCAGGGCAATGGGACTTGTAATTACCGCGAATCATCTGGAAATGGTACTCGTAAATCTAGGATATGAAATCGAACATCTGAAACGTGTCCGTTTAAAATTTTCACCGGATATTGATTATAGTGTAAAAATCGCCGGGCAGGTACAACAGTTTCTGAAAGAATGCAAAACGGAGAAAGATATTTTAGGGATTGGAATTGCAATTCCCGGAATTATCGATCAGAATGAGAAGACAGTTCTAAAATCGCATGCTCTTCAGGTAGAAAATTACAGTCTGCGTTTTTTGGAACAGGCATTGGGATTTCCTGTTTATTTTGAGAATGATGCCAATTCTGCTATGCTTGCGGAAGATACACAAAAATATAACAATGCGATCTATCTCTCCTTAAATCATACACTTGGAGGGGCATTTTGCATTGATGGAAAATTGTTTCGTGGACAGAACCAGAAGGCAGGAGAGTTTGGTCATATGATCCTGATTCCCGGAGGGGACAGATGTTATTGTGGAAAGCAGGGGTGTGCAGATGCTTATTGTGCGGCAAGTGTGCTGACTGGGGACGGAAAAATTTCTCTGGAAGAATTTATGGAACAGTTGAAACAGGGAAATAAGGAAGCTGAACAAAAATGGGAAAGATATCTGGATCATCTTGCTATCCTGATATCCAATCTTCGGATGGCATATGATATGGATATTATACTTGGGGGAGATGTCGGAGGTGTACTGGCAGAGTATATGATTCCATTGGGACAGAAGGTATTGTCTTACAATGGATTTGACCGGGATATTTCTTATCTGAAAAATTGTTCTTATGAAAAAGAAGCATCGGCGGTTGGTGCGGCAAAACATTTTTTGTATGAATATGTAAAAGAATGCTGTTCGTAATGATAAAATTAAAAAAAGTTCCTTCTTTACTGGAGTGTACATGCGGTAAAGAGGGAACTTTTTTTTGTTTAAAAATTTAGAAAAACTGTACAAAAAGTAAAACAAAAAATTGTGCAACTGGTAAAAAATATCAAAATCTATTGACAAAACAGAGGAATGGGACAATAATGTAGTTACTTTAATAAAACATTTTATAAAAGATAAAACAAAAGAAGAACAAATATAAAGGAGGAAACAATTATGTTACAGCAGGTAATGACAAATCCAGGAGAAATTATTTTCAGAGAGGTTCCGGTTCCAGAGGTGAAGGAAAATCAGG
>ERZ780002.393-NODE-393-length-17306-cov-3.6137_pt1 | contig 17306 bp, 15 predicted proteins | sample MGYA00511947_ERZ780002 | MGnify/ENA primary metagenome ERZ780002 (study PRJEB29588, sample SAMEA2148558) | human gut metagenome | biome: human gut; feature: human-associated habitat; material: faeces | place: Denmark | collected 2008/2010 ... | reverse complement strand
TTTCTGATAGAGGATTTTATCAAAGGTTTTGCCGAATATAAGCATGAACCTTGCGATATAGATAACATTAAGACACAAATCTTAGCTTTATTAACTCGAAATAAAGAACAGCAAATCTCTTCGTATCTAATTCAAAGAATTAACTATAACTTTAATGAGTCTCATGTGCGGAATGGCAAAGACAAAACCGAAGTTGAGGCGAATTTTAATGAGTTCGTAAAACAAATCAAAATAGAAGAATGGTATAATATACGATTGCAGGAATTAGATGATGTGATTAAGACTAGCAATTATGCAAAAGTTATTATGCTATACAATAACAAAGGTCTTCATTCTATTATTGAAAAGGCATTAGGTATTTCATCTTATAATTTAAAAGCATTGGAATACTTAAGAAATTCTCAGAATGCTCGTGATGTATTGCATAATGTTTTTCCAAAATTAGAATAGACGCATTGATTGACAACCTGAAAGTTGTGTAATCTCAATAATTTATAGTACCTTTGTCTGCGATAAGGCAAAGGTATTTTGATATAGACAATGACAGACGTGCAAAAGGATACAACTTTGGATCAGGTTAAAGATGTTATCGCAGATGATATGAATGCGTGGATGTACTATTCGCAGGCTATAGCTGCAACCATGTCAAACCGAATGGAGGAACTTGGCATGACACAACGAGCGTTGGCTGAGAAAATGAACTGCACCCAGCAATATGTCTCCAAGGTGTTGAAAGGTCGCGAGAATCTGTCATTGGAAACTTTGTGCAAAATAGAAAATGCATTAGGTATCAAAATACTACAAGCTGGAATAAATAAGTAATAACACCATAGCAGGGCAAGGATATGTCAATACAGAGTGAAGCGGCATTGGAAGCCGGACTTATAGCCACACTTCGGCAAATGGACTACGAGTATGTCCAGATTACCGAAGACGATAATCTTTATGCCAATTTCAAGCGGCAGTTGGAAATTCACAACAAGAAACAACTGGCGGAAGTTGGTCGTAACTCATTTACGGATGAAGAGTTTGAGAAGATATTGATATATCTGGAAGGTGGTACTCGCTTTGAAAAGGCAAAGAAGCTTCGCGACCTATATCCTCTTGATACTGCTAACGGACAGCGCATTTGGGTGGAATTCCTTAATCGTACCCAATGGTGTCAGAACGAGTTTCAGGTATCGAATCAGATTACAGTGGAGGGACGAAAGAAGTGTCGCTATGATGTCACGATTCTTATCAATGGCCTCCCTCTGGTTCAGATTGAATTGAAACGTAGGGGTGTAGAACTCAAACAGGCATACAATCAGATACAACGCTATCACAAGACATCCTTTCATGGGCTGTTCGACTATATTCAGTTGTTTGTCATTTCCAATGGTGTAAATACTCGTTATTTCGCCAATAATCCCAATGGCGGATATAAGTTCACATTCAACTGGACGGATGCGGCGAATCTGCCGTTCAATGAACTGGATAAGTTTGCTGTATTTTTCTTGGAAAAGTGTACGCTCGGCAAGATTATCGGGAAATACATCGTATTGCATGAGGGTGACAAATGCCTAATGGTATTGCGTCCATACCAGTTCTATGCTGTAGAAAAGATATTGGATCGTGTGCAGAACTCCAACGATAACGGTTATATCTGGCATACAACAGGAGCAGGAAAAACCTTGACTTCATTCAAGACTGCACAGCTCGTTTCGGAATTAGATGATGTAGATAAGGTAATGTTCGTTGTCGACCGACATGATCTTGACACACAAACACAGTCAGAATACGAGGCCTTTGAGCCAGGAGCCGTTGACGGTACGGACAATACGGATGAGCTGGTAAAACGCTTGCATAGCAACTCCAAGATTATCATTACCACTATTCAGAAACTCAATGCTGCAGTAAGCAAGACATGGTATAGCAGTAAGATAGATTCAATACGTCATTCTCGCATCGTAATGATATTTGATGAGTGCCACCGTAGCCCCTTCGGGGAGAGCCATAAGAAGATTATGCAATTCTTCGATAATGCCCAGATATTCGGTTTTACCGGAACTCCTATTTTTACAGAAAATGCAGTTGATGGGCATACGACCAAAGAGGTGTTCGGCAACTGCCTGCATCGTTATCTGATTAAAGATGCCATTGCCGATGAAAATGTTCTCGGTTTCCTTGTAGAATATTATCATGGCAGTGAGGAAGTGCAGAACGGCAGTGCCAACCGCATGACGGAAATCGCCAAATTCATCCTTAATAATTTCAATAAGTCAACATTTGACGGAGAGTTCGATGCGCTGTTTACCGTGCAGTCAGTGCCGATGCTTATCCGTTATTACAAGATATTCAAGGAACTGAATCCTAAGATTCGTATAGGGGCAGTATTTACCTATGCAGCCAATGGAAGTCAGGATGATGAGCTGACAGGCATGGGTACAGGTTCTTATCTGAATGACAGTGCCGGTGAAGTTGATGAATTGCAAGCCATCATGGATGATTACAATGAAATGTTCGGTACATCGTTTACGACAGAGAACTTTCGTGCATATTACGATGACATTAACCTACGTATGAAAAAGAAGCGTGCTGATATGAAGCCGCTTGATCTTTGTCTCGTTGTCGGAATGTTTCTTACAGGATTTGACAGCAAGAAACTCAATACGCTTTATGTTGATAAGAATATGGAATATCACGGTTTGTTACAGGCTTTCAGCCGAACAAACCGTGTGCTGAATGAAAAGAAACGCTTCGGAAAGATTGTTTGTTTCCGTGATTTGAAGAGTAATGTGGATACCGCTATCAAATTGTTCAGTAATAGTAACAATCCGGAAGAAATAGTGCGCCCTCCGTTTGAAGAAGTCAAACAGGAATACAAAGAGCTTGCTACCAATTTCTTGAAGAAATATCCGGACACAAATTGCATAGACCTTTTGCAGAGTGAAAAAGCTAAGAAAGAGTTTGTTTTGGCGTTCCGTGATATTATCCGTAAACATGCTGAAATACATATATACGAGGATTATAATGAAGAGTCTGATGATCTCGGCATGACGGAACAGCAATTTATGGATTTCAGAAGTAAGTATCTTGATATTCATGATACTTTTACACTCGTTGACCCAGCACCGTCACCCAAACCGGATGATAATACAGATACTCCGGATGACGGAGACCTCGGCGATGTGGATTTCTGCCTCGAACTCCTACATAGCGACATTATCAATGTGGCATATATCCTTGAACTCATTGCAGAACTTGACCCATATAGTGCCGATTACGCAGAACGCCGTCAGAATATCATTGACACGATGATTAAAGACGCAGAAATGCGCAGCAAAGCCAAACTTATCGATGGTTTCATTCAAAAGAATGTGGATGACGATAAGGAAAACTTTATGATTCAGCGAGGCAAAGTTGACGGTACAAGCGATTTGGAAGAACGATTGAACCACTATATTGCCGTTGAGCGAGAAAATGCCGTCAACTCATTGGCTGAGGAAGAGGAAATATCGTCATCGGTATTGAATCTCTTCCTTAAAGAATATGATTACCTGCAAAAAGAGCAGCCGGAAATCATACAAAAAGCATTGAAAGAGAAGCATCTCGGACTGATAAAGACGAGAAAAGCGTTGACGAGGATTTTAGACAGATTGCGTAATATCATACGCACTTTCAGTTGGGATTAAAGGAATAGAAATATGGTAAAGACAAACGAACCCGGTTATGTGTATATTTTGACTAATCCAAGTTTTCGTGAGGATTGGGTCAAGATCGGTAAAAGTGCGCGGCCTGTAGATATACGTTCCAAGGAACTTGACAACACGGCTGTTCCGTTGCCTTTTGAGATTTATGCAACCATTCAGACGGTCAAATATAACGATGTTGAAAAGCATGTACACAAGACTATTGACCGGTTGACGGATTTGCGTATTCGCCAGAATCGGGAGTTTTTCAATGTACCGCCTCAAATAGCTTTGGATATATTCAATGACATAGCCAAGATGATTGATGATGCGGTTGTTACGGTCTATGTAGATAATAAACCGGTTTGTCATAACGAAAAAGATTCATTGCCTGTCGTGCAGAAACGAACCGTAAAGCGAGGACGTTTCAAATTCAGCATGGTCGGTATTAAAATAGGGGAATGCGTTACCTTTATTCCTACGGATACGGAAGTCAAGGTAGCAAGCGATGATTCCGTTGAATACGAAGGTCGTATTTATAAATTGTCCCCTTTTGTCGGTACGTTTATGCCGGAAGAGAAACGGAATACATCGGGTGCATATCAAGGGGCAAAATATTTCTCATATAAAGGGAAAGTGCTGGATGACCTGAGAAGTATAATAGAGAGCAATATACCATTGCCAGAAAGTGATGTAATACAAGATAATATAGAGCAATAAAGATATGAGCTAAGAACTACAACAGAAACTCCGTGACCAGCTTTGGGAGGTCGCAAACCGTTTGCGTGGCAATATGTCGGCAAGCGATTTTATGTATTTTACCTTGGGATTCATTTTCTACAAATACCTGTCGGAGAAGATAGAAACATACGCTAACAGTGCGTTGGATGATGATGAAGTTACATTCAAGGAATTATGGGAAATGACCGATTCAGATGCACCGGAATTGCAGGAAGAGGTTAAGAACCAGTGCTTGGAAAATATAGGCTACTTCATTGAACCGAAGTTCTTGTTTTCGTCCGTAATTGAGGCTATCAAGCGGAAAGAAAATGTTCTTCCTATGTTGGAGCGCTCATTGAAGCGCATTGAGGATAGTACGCTCGGACGTGACAGTGAAGAGGATTTCGGTGGTCTGTTTTCAGATATTGACCTTGCTTCCCCTAAGTTAGGAAAGACTGCTGATGACAAGAATATGCTTGTAAGCAATGTTTTGCTTGCACTCGACGATATAAAGTTCGGCGTAGAAGCCTCGCAAGAAATTGATATTTTGGGCGATGCTTACGAATATATGATTAGCCAGTTTGCAGCCGGCGCAGGCAAGAAAGCCGGAGAGTTCTATACTCCGCAAGAGGTCAGCCGTATATTGGCGGAGATTGTTACTCTTGGGCATAACCGTTTGCGTAATGTTTATGATCCTACTTGTGGTAGTGGTTCGCTATTGCTCCGTGCGGCAAGTATCGGTAAGGCAGCATATATCTGCGGACAAGAGAAAAATCCGACTACCTACAATCTTGCTCGAATGAATATGTTGCTACATGGCATCCGGTTCAGCAGCTTCAAAATAGAGAATGGTGATACGCTTGAATGGGATGCATTCGATGATATGCAGTTCGATGCAGTGGTTGCAAATCCTCCGTTCTCTGCCGAATGGAGTGCAGCCGATAAATTCAACAACGACGACCGTTTTAGTAAAGCAGGTCGACTTGCGCCTAAGAAAACGGCCGATTATGCTTTTATCCTGCATATGGTCTATCATCTCAATGAAGGTGGTACGATGGCTTGCGTTGCTCCGCATGGAGTATTGTTCCGAGGGAATGCAGAGGGCGTTATACGCCGTTTCCTGATAGAGAAGAAAAACTATATTGATGCCATTATCGGGCTGCCTGCCAATATTTTCTATGGTACAAGCATTCCGACCTGTATTCTCGTATTGAAGAAATGCCGTAAGGAAGACGATAATATCCTGTTCATTGATGCCAGCAAAGAGTTTGAAAAGGTCAAGACCCAAAACAAACTCCGCCCTCAGCATATCCAGAAGATTGTAGAAACCTACCGCGACCGCAAGGAGATTGAAAAGTACAGTCACCTTGCTACTTTACAGGAGGTTTCCGAAAATGACTATAATCTGAATATTCCTCGTTATGTCGATACTTTTGAGGAAGAAGAGCTTATTGACATCAAAGCAGTCATGGCTGAAATAAAGGAATTGGAAGCCAAGCGAGCTGAACTGGATAAGGAGATAGAAGGCTATTTGAAAGAATTGGGACTGGTTGAATAATTACACTATGGAAGAGATAGACAACATCCCAGAAATGCGTCCATCATTCAACAATATACGCCGTCAGGATGAGGGCGGAAACGAATATTGGAGTTCTCGCGACCTGTGCTCTGCTATGGGCTATTCGGCTTATTGGAAATTCCAAAGAGTCATAGACAAAGCTATCAAGGTGGCAGGTGAAAAAGGAATGAATGTAGACGACCATTTCAACCAAACGGTTGATATGGTAAGGATTGGAAGCGGCTCCTTCCGTAAGGTCAATATCTTCCGTCTGTCTCGTATGGCATGTATGATTGTTGCCGAAAATGCCGATGTCAAAAAAGTGTTGGTACAACAAGCTCGCGATTATTTTACTCGAACAATTTCGACAAACGAATTGATGCAAAATTCGTTGATTTCTAACATTTTGCTGTATAAAACGGCGCAAGGCGAGGCACGAATAGAAGTGATATTCAACAGTGAAACATTTTGGATGTCACAAAAGCGTATGGCCGATTTGTTCGGGGTAGATGTACGGACTGTCAACTATCATCTTGGTCAGATTTACGAAACAGGCGAGCTTACAAAAGAGGCAACTATCCGAAAAATTGGGATAGTTCAATCAGAGGGAGAACGGGATGTAGAACGTACACCTCTGTTCTATAATTTGGATGCCATTATTGCGGTAGGTTATCGTGTCAATAGCTATCAGGCCACTCAGTTCCGTATCTGGGCTACGTCTGTATTGAAGGAGTTTATTATTAAAGGATATGCCCTTGATGACGAACGCTTGAAGCAGGGAAAACACTTTGGCAAAGATTATTTTGATGATTTGCTGGAGCGTATTCGTGAGATACGCACATCAGAGCGCAGATACTACCAAAAGATAACAGACATCTATGCCGAATGCAGTGCCGATTACGATTCGAAATCGGATTGTACCAAATTGTTCTTCAAGATGGTGCAAAATATGATGCACTTGGCTGTAACTCATTGTACCGCTGCCGAAATAGTATATGAACGTGCCGACTCGGAAATGCCGCACATGGGACTGACCACTTGGAAAAAAGCTCCCAATGGCAGAGTCCAGAAATCTGATACGATTGTGGCAAAGAACTACTTGTCTGACAAAGAGGTTTCAGAACTCAACGGCGTAACTAACGCATTTCTTGAATTTGCAGAACAGCGTGCTCAACGCCATATCATTACAACGATGGCAGACTGGAAGCAGCGTCTTGAACAGTTTCTTGCTACAATGGACTATCAAGCACAAGATACAGCCGGTAAAGTTTCACAAGAAGCTGCAAGAGAGAAGGCGTACGGTGAGTACCAAAAATACAAAGTGATTCAAGACCGTTCGTTTATCTCTGATTTCGACCGGTTTAATGATGGCGACAAATTGTTGCCCTTTGACATCAATCCCGATAAAGAATAATGATTATGGCAAATAATAACGAAAATAAAGTCCTTAATGTTCCCCATTTGAGATTCCCGGAGTTTAACGGGGAGTGGGAAAAGTGTAAGATTTCAGACTTGTTGGATTTCTATTCCACCAATTCACTTAGTTGGGAGCAGCTTGAATATGACACTAATGCCATGATGAATTTACATTATGGACTTATCCACGTGGGACTTCCGACTATGATAGATTTAGCAAAAGACAAATTGCCTAATATAAAAGAGGGCAATATGCCCAAGAACTTTGAAATGTGCAAAGAAGGTGATGTGGCTTTTGCGGATGCCTCGGAAGATACAAATGAAGTAGCCAAGACTGTTGAGTTCTTTAAACTTGCAGGGAAAAACGTAGTCTGTGGATTGCATACAATTCATGGACGAGACAATAAGCACAAAACTATTGTCGGATTCAAAGGATATGCTTTTTTATCTGCTGCATTTCATAATCAAATAAGGCGAATAGCGCAAGGAACAAAGATTTACTCAATTAGCACCAAGAATTTTTCAGAGTGCTATATTGGATTGCCATCAAAACCAGAACAGACCAAAATTGCAACTTTACTACGCCTTATTGATGAGCGCATCGCCACCCAAAACAAAATCATTGAGAAACTGCAATCCTTAATTAAAGGGCTAAACGATAATATCCACAAAGGTATTAAGGGAGAAACCGTCTGCTTTTCAGATTTGGGTGAAGCTTATTCTGGATTAAGCGGAAAAGGCGGTGATGATTTCGGATATGGTGAGCCATTCATTACTTATATGAACGTGTATCAGAATACTTACATCTCGGAAAAGGATTATGAATTGGTACAAATCGCTCCCAACGAAAAACAAAACAGTGTGCAGTACGGTGATGCCTTATTCACACTCTCATCTGAAACTCCGGAAGAAGTTGGTATAGGTGCAGTATATTTGGGCAATACGCAGAAACTTTATTTGAATAGCTTCTGCTTTGGCATTCATTTCTATGATGAACGTGTATTACCTCAATACCTTGCCCACTTCATTTCAAGTTCTTCATTTCGTAGGGCTATATATCCGTTAGCACAAGGGAGTACACGGTTTAATCTTCAAAAAAATGACTTTATGAAGATGAAGTTTTTACTACCAAGCTTAGAGAAACAAGGACATATAGCTAACACTCTTGACGCTTTGCATTGCCGTTTGGCAAATGAAAAGTCATTAACGGAACAATACATTTTATTGAAGAAGTATCTATTAAGCCTAATGTTTATATAAACATTTTCTGAAGCAAATACCGTTTCTGCTGTTGAAGACAACTTATGTATTCTTGCTCATTATCCAATTTTCTCTCAGTGAGTTCAAACATACTACAGATTTGTTGTTGAACAGACATTGGTGGGATCGGGAATCGACTCTTACCTAACGCAGTTTGGTTGATACTTGCTTGTGAAACTGCTTTATTGCAAATAGTTTGAAAATGGTTTATTGCCCAATCAGTACAAAGAAGTAAATGCAAAAAACGAGGTCTAACTATGGTTGTATTGGGTATAATTCGCAATAAATTCATGCCATGATAAAGTCCATAATCTTTGTCAAGATAGGCTGTATTTCCTATATACTGAATACTATTGATATTGCTAAACAGAATATTACCTACGTTTAACCTATAGCTTTCAGGAATACACTCTACATAGCCAATTCGTTGTATATCAATACAATGTTTGCTAATAGTTTCTATGCGAGAAACCTTATAAGGGGTTTGATAACTCACTTGTGTTCCTGAATAGCCACTTTTTATTTGCGCCAAGTCATCCAGTCTATATAAAATCCAATCATTCTCTGATGAAAGCAATTGCTGACTAAGCCCTTTAATTAAGGATTGCAGTTTCTCAATGATTTTGTTTTGGGTGGCGATACGCTCGTCAATCAACGACAATAATCCAGCTATCTTTTGTTGTTCTACATCAGTAGGAACAGATACCTGAATTTTACGGACTTCATTTGCGGAAATCTCTAAAAAGGTTGACCCACAAGATTTCCTGATTAAATCCCTTTTCTTTGTTTGTATCAGATAATAGAGAAAATCTACATAGCATTTTTTGGATACAAGAGATTGAAAACCTTGGTTTGTAGCACATTCTCTGAGTGATAATGAGCATTCACCAATGGTGGCACGAGAACTTAAAAGTATCGTATTGGGAGGCAAAAGTTTTGCGCTGGAATTGTTTAACCCCTCTTCTGTTATGGTACGCAAACTTGAATCAACGTATTTATTTTTACCTATTTCAGAAGGCGTAAACCATTGTATTTCTCCATCCCAATATGATTTTATTGTAGTATCAGGTGTTCCCCCACCAATAACAACCGCTAAATCGTTTATTAATTTTGTTTCCCACTCCCCATTAAACTCCGGGAATCTCAAATGGGGAACATTACCTATTATATTTCTCTAATTATTAGAACCAATTAAATTCAAAATTATGATTCAGAAGACAATTAGAGAAATTTCGGACGCATGGCGAGAGGACAAGCGACCGTATGTGAAACTATCGACATTGGCAGCCTACATGTTGATTCTTGAAAATCACATTTTGCCAAAGTTTGGTGAGAGTAACGAACTTCATGAAAATGATGTACAAGACTTTGTGCTTGAAAAGTTGGAAGGCGGATTGAGCGTGAAATCTGTTAAGGACATTCTTATTGTCCTGAAGATGGTTATGAAATTCGGAGTGAAAAACGAATGGATGAACTATTACGAATGGGATATTAAGTACCCAACAGATGTTGCTGGTAAAAAGTTGGAGGTCTTGTCCGTGGCAAATCATAAAAAGATTCTGAACTATATTCAGAGCCACTTTTCCTTTCCGGGACTTGGTATCTATATCAGCCTTAGTACCGGTCTGCGTATAGGGGAGATCTGTGCTTTGAAATGGAGCGACATCAATGTATATGACGGGATTCTAACCGTTAACCGGACGATAGAACGCATCTATATCATAGAAGGAGAGAGAAAACATACAGAGCTGGTCATCAACACGCCAAAGACAAAAAACTCTTGCCGTGAAATCCCGATAAACAAAGAATTGCTTACTATGTTAAAGCCTTTGAAAAAAGTAGTTAATGATGACTATTACATTCTTACCAATGACGAGTATCCGACAGAACCACGTACGTACCGTAACTACTATAAAAGGCTTATGGAGAAACTTGATATTCCCAAGCTGAAGTATCATGGACTTCGTCACAGTTTCGCGACTCGCTGTATAGAAGTCGGTTGTGACTATAAAACAGTCAGCGTATTATTAGGGCATTCCAATATTTCAACTACGTTGGACTTATATGTTCATCCCAATATGGAGCAGAAAAAGCGTTGCATTGCTAAGGTGTTCAAGTCACTGGGTAAATAAAGTTATGTATAGAGCGAGGGAATTAATGCTGTAATTTCTTCGCTCTCAACTGTTCTGTGATTTAGAATTATGTTGTATATTTGAATGTTATTAAAAATATTACTTATGAGAAAGGGTTTGATATTCTTCTTGGGAGTTGTTACTGGGTGTGTATTAACAATTGCAGTACTTTTTGTTATAGGTATTACCAATTCAAATGCTAACGAATCGGATATTACGATTGCCGAGCACCAGACGGTATTTACTACCGCAACAAAATTTGAAGTTTTTCAGGTTCTTGGGGATGGTGCTTTGGCCAATTGCGAGGAGAAAGAGCATTCAACTTCATTTTTTACTGGGCCGGTAGTCTATATTGTGACAGATGGCCAGAATCTGTTTTATGATGATCAGGTAATTGAAGTACCTAAAGGTAAAAAGGCTATGCAAATAGGAACATTTCGTTATGAGACCAAACTTGGTGAAAAAGTAGTTCCTGTAATAAAGTTTCAATAACATAGGCATGTTATAAAAAGTCTCAACCGATAGTAATCCTATCCGATTGAGACTTTTCGTTTATTTGCCTCTATCCGAAAACTTCTGTATAACTACAGCTATACCAATCCCCAAAACAACCATAAGAATACAACCAATAACAGCCTTCCAAATCAATCCGGAATGCAAAATCTCTGCATTAGCCACTATCATGCACACGAAAAAAGAAGACAGAGCGACTACAATGATAATCAAAATGTAGAATGCCGTATTTGGGATAAGGATGGTATTGTCGGCTTTCTTCATTCTCCGCTCGGCTTCCTTGCATTTGCTCTCAATCTGACCAAGAAAATTGCAGAGAAGTGTTGCTCCAAATTCAACTGCCAACTTATGCATTTCTTCGGAAATGATAGGTTTACATTCTCGTATAGAGCCGGACAGATTTTCAACTTCTGTTCTCAGCTTATACACATTGTCATTCAGGCTGGCAAGTTCCTTGGCATTTACATCGAGTAGCCGTTTTTCTTCTTCCTGATATTCATTCTTGGGAGTGGTTTTTATGGATTCCACTTCACTCATTTCTGTGGAAAAATCAAATTTCTTTTTCATGTTTGGCTTCATAGGCTTATCGTTTTAGTCCTGTTTTCGGTTTCTTCCCTAACGAACGACCGGCAGCACGAGCGTATCTGCGTGCCCATTGTAAGTCGTCTTCGTCCTTGTCTCTCCACGGAAGATCGCTTTGTGAACCTCCGCCACCTCCACCGATTGTTGCATTGGGAGTATCTACCATCCCGAAAAAAATAGCTACAGCCATATCGGTAAGTTCCTGACAGTTGGCAATAAACCTATAATCAAATTCGTTATTGAAACAGTCAAGTACTTTTTCCGGGATATAAAATTTGTAATCCTTACCTTCATGGCTGAGGGTATAGGAAATCATCTCCTGACTATATGTGAGATATTGGGTATAGTCGATAGGAGCAATCTTATGTATCGCTGCCTGTTGAACGGCTTGGGGTGTATTGTTTCTAATGGCAGTAGCTGGCTGATGATGCAGTTTCTCCCATGTCGCAGGAAGTTTTGAGACCATCAGGTTCCTGCCGACTCCCAATTCTGAAGCCTTGTATTTGGTGTTTCCATTCATGAGGGCATATCCACGAAGAAAACCTTTCTTGTCCTCTCTTTCATGGACGGTATAACCTTTCCGTATAAGAGCATTCTTGTACTCATCCCATGACCACGATGGCATTGCTTTCAACACCTCCATACAGTCCCGGTTCACTTGTGGAATGTTGCGATTTCGGATTTGCGCCGCAGTTGTCCAGCCTCGTTTCTTTGCCACTCGCTCGGCAGCACGTTGCGCACGAAGATGAATGTTGTGGTCGTTGTTTATATTGCCGTATTCATCCAAACGGCAAACCGCAGCATGGAGATGGGGGACTTCGCCTTTGGATTCCGTATGTAGCCAAACCGAGTATTTACTGTTAGCTAAATTGGTTGGACAGGAACGGCCTTTTCCGTCCTTGCCGGTAATCACTTGTTTGTCGAATTCCTCGGCGAAATCTTGCCAAAGATTTTGCCAATCTTCGATGTCATAGAATTGGGTATGTTCGGGCGATGGACTCAGCTCGATTCTGATAACGGAATTCTTTATTGGCCGATGTTGGGATAAGGTCAACTGCATGGAGTTCCATATCCCCATAGCGTCCGGTTCTGAGGGTAACAGATTGTCCAATACCCGATAAATTTTCTCTGGATGTTTTTTATGCTGTGATTCGCCGGTAATGTAACGGAGGTCGTTGATGCCGTGCGATATGGCTTTGGCTTTTGCAATCATTCTTCTTCGGATTTAGGGTTGGACGGAATTTTATTCTTCTCTTTTACTGCATTCAGGAACTGGCAGACATTTTCGGCCACATTGCCTAATTCTTTCAGCCAGCCCACCATAAACGGAATCTGATTGAACATTGCTATGCGCTGCTTTGTGGACATTCCGTGTAGGGCGGAGGTGTATTTTACGAGGTCTGACCGACAATCGTCCAGATTCTGTAACAATACCGCTTCTTCTTTCGTGAGCCTTGCTTTGGGCTTGAAGTTATACGCACGTGATAATATGTAGTCACTTACGGTCATGCCGCATTGTCCGGCCAATGATTTTATATGCTCCTTCTGAGTAGGAGTGACTTTAGCTCCGATGAAGACGTTTCTGGTTTCTTTCGAGGAGTCCGATGTATTTTCAATATCTTCTTTCATTTGAATCGTTTTATAATGGTTGAATAGGTGCGAGCTTGCGAGTACCGCACCGGCGAGGGAATTGAGCAGGCGAGAGCGCCAATGTACAACCGTAACGCAGTGAGGTTATACCTTGGCATATCTCGCAACAGTTACCTGTTGATGCTTCTTGACACGTCATATAGGATGCGTATAGTGAACTGGCACTCAGATAGGAAACATAGGATGATATGAGCCTTTAAAAGAGGGGAGAATATGAATATCTCACATGATGTTTTCCTGCCGACTTTGCTTTATTCTTATATATACGCCCCGACAATAAAGTAAAGTTTAACTCAATAATGGTATTCTGGATTGAAGGCATAATCTTTCCCTTCTTTTATAACCATTTGTTTGTCGCTTAGCAATGTTGCGACCTTTACCGCCTTGTTATAACCGAGTTTTATACCCTGTAATCCGTAACCCTCTTTCAAGCGTTCTATATAATCATCGTAATTGCTGATGTTGCCATTGGCAAAAACGGCATCCAATGCTGGACGATGTACATTCTTTGGAATCTCCTTGTCCGGATCGAACGGTCCTTTGGTTGGTCGTCCGGTCTTCTTCTCTTTGGGCAGATAGAACTCTACCGGTTCGGGCATGGCTTCCTCGTTTATGCGGAAAGCGAAAGGTTCAAACTCGCGGTCACGGATATGGACGGCTTCGACCACGCTTACAGTCTTGTCCTCTTTGTCCACTTCGACCTGCATGATGGTTTCCGCTTTGTTGTTGAGTTCCGTGCCGATGTGACCACGGGCATGTTCATCATTCTTGTTCTGATGCAAGACAGTATGGATATGGATTTGCCTGTCATCCGTCCACTGCATGAATTTGGAGATGATGTCGGTGGATTCACTGGAGGAATTGATGTCGTATAGGAAATCACGAATGCCATCTATGATGACCAAGCCCAAATCCGGTATTGTGCCAATGGCCTGTTCAACTATCGCTAGACGTAGTTTAGGGGAAAACTTGCGCAGAGTCAGCATAATCAGATTATCCGGATTCTTGTATTCCGGCAAGTCGGCCAAACGTAAGATGCGCTTCAATACCAACTGGCAATGATACCGCCCTTGCTCTGTGTCTATGTATAGAATCTTCCGCTTGTTTTCGGGAAATGTCGACCGATAATGAAGCACGGTGCTGCCACTCAATGCCGATGCGACAATGGCTGAAACGTTGAAAGTTTTCTTGCTTTTGGCTTTCCCGATGGAAGCACTGAAGTTTCCCAATGTTCCGATAACAGTATCGTCCACCATCAGAACCACCGGGGAGTGTTCGTATGTACTCGTTACGCTTATTGTTGACTCCGCTATATAAGCGGCCAATTCTTCCGGAGAAAGAATAATAGTGTCCGTCTTTTCCATCGCTACCAGTTTTTAGAGTTCGGTTTACGGCGATGGGAGGCGAGCAAGGACTCATTCTCGTCCTCGAAACTTTGCGGAACCGGATTCTTCCGGGAAGATTCCAGCCATCTATCCAGTTCGTCACGATAGATGTAGAGATGCTTTCCTTGTTTTATAACCGGAATATCGTCCTTCTTGACCTTGTAATAAAAGGTCGACAACGGCATTTTAAGATAGTTGCAAGCCTCCTGTACGGTCATGGGGATGTGCGTGTTCTCTTTGGTTTCGTACTGCTTGGAAAGTTTCTCCGTAAGCAGGCTTTCCATACTTGCGATTCTGTCGCATAGTTCGCCTACCACAGTCGGCAGGTCGTTGAATGTCAGTTGGTCTTTTTCCATATTATGACTGTTTTAATCGTTTAACATGCTGCGAACCAACTCAATGAAACCTTGCAGAACAATACAGACCGGATTAATTATTTCGTCTGCATACTTTTTTTATTGCGAGTCATCATTATCTACATCTAAATGGAAGCGATAGTCGCCTTTATCTGGTACATCAATGGGAATCTGGCTTGGAACATTATCCCGTAAATTGAGTCTGAGATATTCAAGGGTCGCGTTTACGAGTTCGTATGGAAATGATTTCTTGATAAAAACGGCTCTTTTCGCTAAGGGCACTCCCAAGCGTTCACCGACATTCCATGCCAAATGGCGAAGCCCAGGCGACCTCAGCGGATTGTCTATATTGGAACGAATCGGTTTATATGATTCAGGTTGATCGTAAGCCATATACTCTATATTGAAAATAAGGGTGGCAATATCCTCTTTGGAGAGATAGGGGGCAGTCTTGACGGTTACATATTCCCGAATCGCATCCATAATTTCCACTTGCCTTTCAATCTCTTTCTTTTTTAGTTCCACCAATATGGAATCATATTTATTCAAATGAGAATCTTGTGGACAATCAGAGTTTACTGTATTTGGATTCGACAGTTGGGACGGAAAAGACTCCTGTTCAGGCAAATCCATCGGTTGCTCGATGGTCAGTATTTCAGTGGCATCTATAGATTCTATGGCGTTCTCTGATTCTACAATAGGGGTAGATGGCTCGCCCAAAGAGAAGTTGATAGGATTTTTTGTCAGCCATTTATAGAAAAAATTGTGCAGGAGCCCGCACAATATGATAGCTATTACCAGTCCAAGGATGACAGGAGTCGTTATGCGCATGATATTGATGTCATGGCAAAGGAAAAGATAAGTATCTATGGCCGCATAAATGATAACGGACAGTGCGAGGATAAAACTTATCTTTTTAGTCTGAATTTGTTTTTTATTCGTCATGGTCTGCAAGTATTTGGAATCGTTTTGCGCTAAAGATATAATCGATATTCCAGATAGTTGCAATAAAAAGAATGATAGTTACCACGTATCATGCTAAATATCACGGTCAGAGTATGATTTTTTTACAAAATCATACTCTGACCGCAGAAATCGAGGACGAAACGGCTGTCAGTCTTTCCTTGTCAAAGTAATCTTTTTGCTGGCTTCACGTTTGTTGGCATCCACGACTTTGATATACCTTTGCGTGGTGGTGATACTCTTGTGCGCCATGATGCTCTGTATGGTGCGGATGTCCGTCCCGGCAGCAGCTTGCAGCGTGGCGAATGTTCTCCGGTACGAGTGGAATGTGATGTTCTTGGTAATTCCGGCAGAACGAATCCACTCTTTCATCGGAATTTGCGTCCAACTGCGCATCAATCTCTTGAATACCAAACCTTTCTTTTCAGAATTATAGCCAATCAACCCCAAAGCTTCTTCACTGATGGGAATGATGTCTTCCGCCTTGTTCTTTTGCGTAATGATGTGTACGCATTTCCCTCCGGCAGAATAGTCCACGATGTCTTCCCAACATAGCGAGAGAATGTCACTGATGCGCAAGCTGGTCATACAGGAAAACAGCGATGCCGTTTTCAGAATAGGCTTCTTACAAGGTGTCTCGGCCAATTTGTACAGTTCCTCAACAGACAGGGCCTCTTTCATTACATCTTCTGTCTCTATCTTTTCCAAGAAGTCATTGACATTGGTCTTTATCATCCCATTACGGTAGAGTATTTTCAGGAAACCTCTGAAAGTAGACCAATATCCTGATGCGGAGTTCCGTGTGATACGTCCGTTACGCCTTAGCTTCTTGGCACTCAGCAGATATTCCCGAAACTTGTTACAGAGGTCGATGTCAATCTCTTCAAAGGTGCATTTGCCATGTACGAAGTTATTGAAATGCAGATAGACAAACTCCCATTTCTGGTCATGCTTACGGAGCTGCTTGCGATAATACTCCAGAAAGTCTGCCTTGAGTTTGTACTTGTCAAAGAAGTCATACCGTTCATTGACTACCGACTCGAACCTGCGGCAACGGATGGCTTCGGCTTTCTCGGTCATTACATCGTTGAAATTCTGCT
>ERZ780002.389-NODE-389-length-17359-cov-3.48081_pt1 | contig 17359 bp, 10 predicted proteins | sample MGYA00511947_ERZ780002 | MGnify/ENA primary metagenome ERZ780002 (study PRJEB29588, sample SAMEA2148558) | human gut metagenome | biome: human gut; feature: human-associated habitat; material: faeces | place: Denmark | collected 2008/2010 ... | reverse complement strand
GCCGGGCCCTCTCGGAGAGCCTCTCTTCCTCGACGTAAAGGCCCTCTTCCAGGGCAAGGACAACGCTCCTCTCGTAATCGGAGGACGTTACGGACTTTCATCCAAGGATACCACCCCGGCACAGATTATCGCAGTATTCGACAATCTGGACCGCAAGGAGCCTAAGACAGACTTCACCATCGGCATCCTTGATGACGTCACATTCAAGAGCCTTCCTACCAAGGGAGAGATTTCCATCGTCAAGAAGGGCACGACAGAGTGCAAGTTCTATGGACTCGGCTCTGACGGTACCGTAGGTGCCAACAAGAACACCATCAAGATTATCGGTACTCACACAGACCTCTACAGCCAGGCATATTTTGACTATGACTCCAAGAAGTCCGGCGGATATACCTGCTCACACCTCAGATTCGGAAAATCCCCTATCAAGGCTCCGTATCTTGTAAACACTCCTGATTTTGTAGCTTGCCACGTTCCGTCATATCTTGAGAAATATGATGTCCTCAAAGGAATCAAGGAAGGAGGCAGCCTTCTTCTCAACTCCCTGTGGAACGAAGAGGAGACACTCGAAAGAATCCCTGATTTCGTCAAATCCGTCATCGGACGCAAGAAGATCAAGCTTTATATCATCAACGCTACCAAGATTGCTGCCGAAATAGGTCTTGGCGGACGCACCAACACCATTCTTCAGAGTGCATTCTTCCGCATCACCGGTATTATTCCGGTAGAGGATGCTGTCAAGTACATGAAGGATGCGGCTCTCAAGTCTTACGGCAAGAAGGGCGAGAACGTCGTCAATATGAACTACGCAGCTATCGACCGCGGAGGAGAGTACGTAGAAGTCAAGGTTCCTGCAGAATGGGCCTCTATCAACGCTAAATTCGTCAATCACAACGCAGAGCGTCTTGCCACTCCATTCGTAAAAGAAATCGCTGACGTGGTCAACGCCCAGTGCGGAGATACTCTTCCTGTAAGCGCATTCCTTCCTTACAAGGACGGCACCATGCCAGCCGGCACAGCCGCCTACGAGAAGCGTGGCATAGCAGTGAACGTTCCTGTATGGGACGCCGAAAAATGTATCCAGTGCAACACTTGTGCATTTGTCTGCCCTCACGCTGCCATCCGTCCGTTCCTTCTCACCCCTGAGCAGGCCGCAGAAGCACCTGCAGGCGTAAAACTTGCTGACGGAAAGGCCAACCTCAAGGAATACAAATATGCTCTTTCAGTGTCCGTAGCCGACTGTACGGGATGCGGCAACTGTGTGGATGTCTGCCTCGCCAAAGACAAGGCTCTTTCTATGCAGCCTTATCTTGACAATGTCGCCGAGCAGGACAATTTCGACTACCTCAACACCAAGATTGGATACAAGACTCCGTTCGATCCTAAGTCCAATATGAAGAACGCCCAGTTCGCACAGCCGTTGTTTGAATTCTCCGGTGCATGCGCAGGGTGCGGAGAGACTCCTTATATCAAGAATATCACCCAGCTGTTCGGTGATCACATGATGATTGCCAACGCTACAGGATGTTCTTCCATCTATGGAGCATCATTCCCTGCATCTCCATATTGCACTGACGCTCATGGACATGGTCCGGCATGGGCCAACTCCCTGTTCGAGGATTTCTGCGAGTTCGGTCTTGGAATGAGACTCGGTTCCGAGCGCATCCGTGAGACTGTCGGACACCTTATGACCAAGGGACTGACATGCGAGTGCTGCAGCGAGGAGATGAAGGCTCTCTTCCAGAAATGGCTTGACAACAAGAGCGACTATGCAATTACCCGCGAAGTCTGCGACACCCTCGTTCCTCTCATGGAGGCATGCGGATGCGATACCTGCAAGGCACTTCTCAAACTCAAGCAGTACATCCCGGCACGCAGCCAGTGGATCTTCGGTGGAGACGGAGCCAGCTACGATATCGGATACGGCGGACTTGATCATGTACTCGCTTCCGGCGAGAATGTGAACATCCTCGTACTTGATACCGAAGTTTACTCAAATACCGGAGGACAGTCTTCCAAATCTACTCCGGCCGGAGCCATCGCCAAATTCGCAGCCTCAGGCAAGAAGATTCGCAAGAAGGATCTCGGCATGATGGCCATGAGCTATGGTTACGTATATGTAGCTCAGGTTGCAATGGGCGCAAGTCCTGTTCAGTACATGAATGCCATCAAGGAAGCCGAAGCTTATGACGGACCATCCCTCATCATCGCATACGCTCCTTGTATCAACCACGGACTGAAGGCAGGTATGGGCCTGAGCCAGAAGGAGGAGAAACTCGCCGTCGATTGCGGATACTGGCACCTTTACAGGTACAACCCAATGCTTGAGGAAGAGGGCAAGAATCCTTTCACCCTTGACTCAAAAGAGCCGGATTGGACCAAGTTCCAGGATTTCCTCAAGGGCGAAGTACGTTTCGCTTCCCTCTACAAACTCTTCCCGGAGAATGCCGCAGAGTTGCTCGAAAAGACTGAAGAATTCGCAAAATTGCGTCTTGAGAGCTACAAGAGACTTGCAGGGAAATAATGATAAATAGCTATTGTTATTGAAAATAATTTGATATAACTTTGCGGTGTACTATTGAAGTGTTACACTGATTTAATATCAAATGAGAAAGAAAATTCTTATGATTGCAGCGGTGCTCTTCGGCACCGCTGCTTTTGCATTCGGACAGAGTGTGCCGAATCTGCCAAATGATCCCGCGACGAAAGTTGGAAAACTGGAAAACGGGATGACCTATTATATAAGACACAACGACAAACCGGAAGGCAGAGCGGAATTCTACCTTGCAACCAATGTCGGCGCCCTTCAGGAAGCACCGGACCAGGACGGCCTCGCACACTTCCTTGAGCACATGTGTTTCAACGGCACCAAGAACTTCCCGGGCAAGGGTATCCTCAACTGGCTGGAGAGCATTGGAGCCTCATTCGGCGGCAACGTAAACGCTTCGACCGGTGTTGAACAGACCATTTACCTGCTCAACAACATTCCGCTCGTACGCCCTACCGTAGTGGACACTTGTCTTCTTATCATGCACGATTACTCTCATTTTGTCACATGTGATCCAAAGGAAATAGACGCAGAAAGAGGCGTCATCCTCGAGGAAAAGCGTTCGAGAAACACTGCTGACTGGAGAGTGCGCGAAGCTTCAAGCAAATACATCTTCGGAGACACCAAGTATGCCACCACCACGGTCATCGGAAGCGAAGAGAATCTCAAGACATTCAAGCCGGAGAGCCTCACAAACTTCTATCATACATGGTACCGCCCGGACATGCAGGCACTTGTCGTAGTCGGAGATTTCGACGTCGATGAAGTGGAAGCAAAAATAAAGAAGACATTCGCCGACATCCCGGCAGCCGAGAATCCGAAGGAGAAGGATATTATCCTCATCCCTGAAAACAAAGAGCCGATAATCGGCATCATTACCGACAAGGAACTTACAACCACCGACATTGCCGCATATTGGAAGAGCGAGCCATTGCCGGAGGAGATGAACAGTACCACCATCGGACTTCTTACGGATCTTCTCAAAGACATAATCAGCTCCGCAATGAACGAAAGGTTCAATGACCTCTCAAACAAGAGTGACTCTCCTTTCATAGCCGGCGGATTCGGATTCGGAAGTCTCTGCGAAACCTGCGAAGCTACAGTCTCACAGGTTACGGCAAAGGAAGGCAAAGCCATTGAATCCCTTGAAGCCATGCTTACGGAATGCAGAAGAATGACTCTTTACGGGTTCAGCGAAAGCGAGATAGAAAGAGCCAAGACAGAGATTCTCTCCCAGTACGAGTCAGCTGCCAAGAAAGCGGATACACGCAAGAACAGCGAATTCGTAATGGGAATGGTCTATAACTTCTTTGACAACAAACCGTTCATGGATCCAAAGACAGAGTATGAACTGCTTGGTCAGATTATGCCTCAGCTCACGGCACAGATGGTAAACGAGACCGTTTCCCAAATGAATCTGGACGAAAATCTCGTACTTATCTACACCGCCCCTGAGCGTGACGGAAATAATGTGCCTACCGAAGATGAACTGATGTCAGTTATCAAGAAGGTACAGAATGCGGAGATAGCAAGAGCGGAAGGCGAAGATATTCCAAGTGAATTGCTCAATCCGGCGAAGATCAAGTCCGGAAAGATCAAATCAAGCACCGAAGGCCGCTACGGCTCTACCGTACTCACCCTGAGCAACGGAGTAAGAGTAACCCTCTACCCTACTGACCTTCAGAAGGATAGAATTACATTCTCATTTACAAAAGACGGAGGAAAGAACCTTATTCCGGTTTCCGATATTGACTCTTTCAATGACAATATCTGGTCATCTTATGCCGGAAACAGCGGTGTTTCATCATTCTCCGCCAACACTCTGACCAAGATGCTTGCCGGCAAACAACTGGTCGTATCTCCTTTCATCGGCAATTACAGCCACGGTGTAACCGGCTCCGCCACGGTGAAAGACATTGAGTCTGCCATGCAGCTCTTCTACCTCTTCGTGACCGCACCACGTTTCGACGAGAATGACTTCAGAGTGAGTCTGTCACAGCTCGAGACTGTACTTCCGAACCTTGTAAATACTCCGAACTACAAGCTTCAGCAGGCACTCTACAGCAGCGTATTCGACTCGCCAAGAAGAAGTGTCATCAACCCTGAGATCCTCGCCAAAGCAAGTCTTGACGTAATAGAGAAATACTATCGTCTCCTCTTCAAGGGAGCCAACGGTGCACAAATGTATATCTCCGGTGACTTCCAGGTTGATGAAATCAAGCCACTCCTCGAGAAATATGTAGCATCTCTTCCAAAAGGAAAGAATGCTGAAGAATCCAAATACGTGGGAGACCTCTTCGTGGACGGAGTTAAGGTCAACGACTTCAAGACAGCCATGGAGACTCCAATGGTCACCGTATATCAGGTGTATAACGTAAAAACTCCTTATTCAGTAAAAGACGAGGCCGCATATAGTGCCTTGTCATACATCTTGAATATGGTATATACCGAGACTCTCCGCGAGGAAGAAGGCGGAACTTACGGAGCATCAGCCAACACTCAGTGCATCTTCGAGCCTATCTCCATGAAGACCATGGAAGTAGCTTTCCAGACCAATGTTGAGCAGGCCGACAAACTTCGCGAACTTGCAAAATCAGGATTCGAAAACATCGCAAAGAACGGTCCTGACGCAGAGAAGTTCGACAAAGCCGTAAACAACCTCAAGAAGGAGATTCCGGAGAGTCGTCACAACCTCAGCTACTGGAGCAACGCGCTCAGCACATCCGACAAACTCGGTATCGATTTCAGCGCCGAATATGAAAAGGCTGTCAATTCGCTTACTCTCTCAGATGTACAGGAAGCCGCCAAGAGCCTCATCTCATCCGGCAACTTCATCGAAATAGTAATGAGACCTGAATAGTCTCTCCAATAGAATTCATACGGACCCGTCAGGTCCTTATATACAACATTATGGCACCCTTTCCCAGGGGTGCCTTTTTTGTACACCAAACGAGCAAGAAAACATTTCCTGAAGATATAAAAAAGCCTTATATTTGCGCCCCAATATGGCACGATACAATATTCTTTTTGTCTGCCACGGGAATATTTGCAGGAGTCCCATGGCCGAATTCATCTTAAAATCTTTGGTCAAAGCCAAAGGTTTGGAGTCCGAGTATCACATTGAGTCCGCAGCCGTTTCCGATGAGGAAACCGGCAACGGAATCTACCCTCCGGCCAAACGCTGCCTTACCCAGCACGGAGTGTGGTTTGACCCGGCCAAGACAGCAAGGAAAGTCACCGGGGCTGACTATGCAAGATTTGACAGAATAATCTGCATGGACAGCAGCAACACAAGACTCATCAAGCATATCATACCATCTGATCCGGAAGGAAAGATTCATCTTATGATGTCCTACACCGGAAGAAGCAAAGACGTTGCAGACCCATGGTATACGGGAGATTTCGAGACTACGTTCCAGGATATACTTTCGGCCTGTGAAGCAATGTTGAAGTTCAAATAGACATGCCAGACAACAAATCGTCAAATACCATTATCGGCTACATCGCCGGTATAGTTGCGGGTATATCCTACGGACTTAATCCACTGTTTGCTCATCCATTGATAAGCAACGGGGTCGAAGTGCCGGCAATGTTGTTTTTCCGGTATTTGATTGCCGTAATATGCATGGGAGTGCTGATGATGCTCAGGAAGGAGAGTTTTCGTCTGAAGCGTCAGGAAATCTCTACTGTACTGATACTCGGAGTGCTGTTCGCATTCAGCAGCCTGTTTCTTTTCTTTTCATACAAGTACATACCATCAGGCCTCGCGACAACTCTGGTGTACCTGTACCCCGTGTTCACGGCTCTTATAATGGTATGCCTTCGCGAGTACCCGACGTGGAAGGTCTGGATCAGCATCATCGCCACCTTTGCGGGAGTTGTGCTGCTGTGTATGCCAAGCGGAGACATTGACCTCAATATGTTCGGGCTGATGCTTGCAGCATCAAGCGCGTTGAGTTACGCACTGTACCTCGTAGTTGTCAATAAATCCAAGAGCATCAAAAACCTGCCGGAGGACACTCTGACATTCTATGCACTCGGGAGCGGAGCCATATTTTTCTTGATTTTCAACTTCGCCACCGGAAATGCCAATCTCCTGAAAGGTATCGATACCCCGGCACTTTGGGGCAACCTGCTGGCACTCGGTATTTTCCCGACAATGATGTCTCTTCTGGCTCTCGCCATTTCGACAAGAAACATCGGTGCGACCAAAACATCTGTCCTGGGCGTATTTGAGCCTCTCACGGCGATATTCATCGGCACCGTCGTGTACAACGAACTCATGACAACGAACATGTTCATCGGCGCCGCCATTTGCGTGGCCGCGGTATTGTTCATGATAGTGTCCGGAAAGAAGTCTTCCTAATCCCTCTGGAAAATATCGCGGGTATAGACTTTCTCCATCACGTCTGACAACTGGGAATCACAGCGATTGGCAATGATGGCATCGCTGCGGCGTTTGAATTCCTCTATGCTGCCCACAACTTCGCTGCCGAAAAATGTTGTGCCCGGCTCAAGGGTAGGCTCAAAGACAATGACCTGTGCACCTTTGGCCTTGACGCGCTTCATTACACCCTGAATGGAACTCTGACGGAAATTGTCCGAGTTCGACTTCATGGTAAGCCGATAAACTCCTATGGTTACTTTCTTCTCGGAGGATTCGTTCCATGCGCTGTTGGCACTGTAATAACCGGCCTTCTGCAGAACCCTGTCGGCTATAAAGTCCTTTCGAGTACTGTTACTGTCCACAATGGCCCTGATGAGATTCTCCGGCACATCGTTATAGTTTGCAAGCAACTGCTTGGTATCCTTTGGAAGACAGTATCCGCCGTATCCGAAAGACGGGTTATTATAATGGGTACCTATACGCGGATCGAGACACACACCTTCGATAATAGACTTGGTATCAAGGCCTTTCATCTCAGCATAAGTATCCAATTCATTGAAATACGAGACTCTCAGGGCGAGGTAGGTATTGGCGAAGAGTTTCACCGCCTCCGCCTCCGTAGTGTTCATAAACAGCACGGGGACATCCTCTTTCAGCGCACCGTCTTTGATAAGAGATGCGAAAGTATGGGCCGCCTCCTCCAGCTTATGACTGCTGTGGTCATATCCGACAATGATTCTGGAAGGGTAAAGATTGTCGTAAAGAGCCTTGCTTTCGCGAAGGAATTCCGGTGCAAAAATAATATTCGGGACCACAACCTTCATGGTACCATCCGCCTGACGCTCACGATAAGAGAATTTGGAGCGGACCGACTCCGTATATCCTACAGGAATCGTAGACTTGATAACCATCACAGCATCGGGATTGACTTCTAACACAAGTTCGATAACCTCCTCAACATGTGAAGTGTCGAAGAAATTCTTCTTGCTGTCATAATTGGTAGGAGCGGCAATCACTATGAAATCAGCATCTTTGTAAGCGCTTCTTCCGTCAAGTGTTGCCTGCAGGTGGAGGTCCTTCTCTGCAAGGTACTTTTCGATGTAATCATCCTGAATGGGAGACTTGCGGTCATTAATCAACGCCACTTTTTCCGGTATGATATCAACGGCCGTAACTTCATTTCTCTGAGAAAGGAGAGTCGCAATGCTCAATCCGACATATCCTGTTCCTGCTACTGCAATTTTCATAATTAATCTGTGATTAAAGTCCAGTGAGACAAATATAACAAAAAAAGGTGACTTCCTAAAGAAGCCACCTCATAATGTCATTCGGCACAATCAGAACTTAATCCATCTTGACAAATCCGTCTTGCCTTCAAACTGCTCCGCCTTGGTCACGATAGTATTGACATCTGACTTGCCGAGCAGGAACTTGTCCACAAACGCCTCCACCTCAGGATACTGGGATTCGGGGAGCATGCAATGAGGATGTCCGCCGTTAATGGAATATCCCATACGGTCCTCCACTCCAAATCGTTCCCATACCTTGCGTGCCGCATTCATAGACACATACCCTGATTCGTCCGCAAGCCAAGGATAATCGGTATTACCCAACATCAAGAGTGCGCGAGGAAATACCATGGCGCAAAGTTCGTGACGATCGTATGGCAGTTTATATACCTTTTCCCCACCGAATTTTTCCTTAAAGCTGTGCATGAACCAGTTATAATCAGTATGATCAAGGTCTTCCACATTGTCAAGGGTTCGGGACACTCTCCATGCTGCAGCACCGCCTCCACCGGGCTCCTGGGCAATAGTCAAGGCCACCCGCTCATCAAAGGCACCACAGAAAAGAGCCATTTTCCCGGCATAAGAACATCCGGTAACACCTATGTGCCGGGTGTCAATATTTGTCACTTCAGGTCCGAGCTGCTGCAATGCGTCTATGATACGGCTGAATCCCCATGCCCAGTCAATATAAGTTCCATTATCTTCAAGATCAGGATAAAGACGATCAAATGCATACGAACCCCGTGAATCATGAGGACCCCACTGCCCATAGTTGCAGACCTGCCTCTCGTTGAAGTCCATAAGAGCGATAGGACGCTCCAGGAAAATGCTTCTTGGAAGGGACATGCGGCTCGCGCCAATCATAATAGGATAAGGTCCCGGAACATCAGTGTCAGGATAAAAGATTCTTGCACTCAAAGAAAGCGTCTCACCATTAGCCGTAACATCCACATAGAGGGTATCACCGCTCATCCGCGCCTTGACATCCTCCGGGCCCGTAACCGGTTTAATACCGGTTTCGTAATACTGAATCATCATAGATATTTCGCTACGACGCTTCGCCCAATCCTTAAACTTCTTGACTTCCCCTTTTCCGGAAGCCCACGCAAACGGGGACGGAAGATCTTCCTGCGGAACATCCAGTCCATACTCAGGGAACTCCTGATTACTCTGCGGAGTCCAAGCCACGACTGTCTCCCTATCGTACACAAGAGGAATGTCGTCCTGCCTTTCCGCGCACGATACCAAAAGTATCGCGCACGAAAGAACAGAAACTGAAATTGATCTGATGGTCATATAACCAGAAATCAACTGAATTATTAACTAAAGAACCTGGAAATCAAGGCTCTTGAGATCCTTGTCGTCTGAAGACGAACCGTAAAGAATCTGATACCTGCCAGGGAAAACAGAAAGCTCGTCAATCTTGGAGTCATAATATGAGAAGGAATCAGGACGGAGCGTAATCTTGACATTGGCGCTCTTTCCAGCCTTAAGGGCAACTTTCTTGAATCCCTTCAGAGCCTTTATCGGGGCATCAGGATTATCAAGACTCTTCACATATACCTGAACAACCTCTTCTCCGTCCACAGAGCCTGTATTTGTAACAGGAATGGTGATATCCACTCCGTTGCCTGCCTTAACGGAAGACTTGGAAAGTTTTCCTTCACCATATCCGAAAGTGGTGTAGCTGAGACCGAATCCGAATGGATAAAGAGGGGTTCCCTTGAAATATCTGTAGGTCCTTCCTTCCATGTCATAATTCATGAAGTCAGGAAGCTGATCGGTAGATGCGTAGAATGTGACAGGGAGTTTTCCAGAAGGATTGTAGTCACCGAAAATCACATCTGCAAGAGCATAAGCACCACCCTGACCGGCATACCAAGCCTGAATAAGTGCGTCATACTGGTTCTCTACTGAAGCAAGAGCCATAGCGGAACCTGAGCAATTCACAAATACCACAGGTTTTCCGGTAGCGTGCATTGCCTTGAGAAGAGACTGCTGAACCTTAGGAAGCTCAATGTCCGGGCGGTCACCGCCTTCACCTTCCTGCTGTGCAGTGATACCACCGACAACGATAATCGCATCAACATCTGATGCCATAGCGGCAAGAGCGTCAAAATCAGGACGTTCGCGTTTGCAGAATATAGCAGAAAGCGAAGCGAAAGGACCGGAGCCTCTTACATATTCCACTTCTACGTTGACAGGCTTTCCTGCAGTAACGTCAAATGACTTGTACTGAGGAACACCCCATCTGCGCATACGTCCGCCGGCAGCAACTTTTTCTACCACCTTACCGTTAACCTTAAGCACATATCCATTGTCAGAGCTTATGTTGTAGCTGAGTTTTCCGGTAAAATCAGGAGTATAGCTTCCGGTAAGTTTGACAGCGACATCTTCAGCATCTACGCCCTCTGCAAATCCCCATGCGCCGAAAGTACTGAAATTGATTTCACTGTTGTAGTAACGCTCAAGCTTGGCTTTTCCGGCGATTTTCTTATCGCCGTAGAAAGAAGCGAGAAGACCCTGTCCACCATTGAAATAAGGAAGAAGACTTGTAGTATTGAACTCGTCTTCAAGCTCACAAGCCTTGGAATATACCACCTCTGCACCTGGAACGGCCTGCTTGATACCGTCAAGAATCGAGCGTTTGTGTTCTTCTGTAGGAGTTCCGCCATAATTACCGTTGAGCATATCCACGTTGTCCGCATTAGGACCGAGGACAAGAAGTTTCTTCACATCTTTCTTAAGAGGAAGAACGCCTTCATTCTTGAGCAGGACCATGGATTCGCGGGCACTCTGGACAGCAAGCTGATCATTGGATTCGCTGCTTATCACTTCCGGACCAAGATTCGCCCAAGGAAGCATCTCGGCAGGATCGAACATACCAAGTTCAAAACGTCCGGTAAGGACCTTCTTCACATGGACGTCAAGATCAGACTCCTTTATCATACCATCCTTAAGGGCGTCCTTGAGAGATATGAAGCTGATACCGCACTCAAGGTCCGTACCGTGAAGAATAGCATCTGCAGAAGCATGCTCCGCATCCGGATGGGTTTCATGCTGACCCTTAGTGTAGAAATTATTGATGGCGTCGCAGTCTGTAAGCACGATAGCGTCATATCCCCATTTGTTGCGAAGGATATCTACCAAAAGCCTGTCATTTGTGCAGCAAGGGACTCCTTCGTAACGCTGATAAGCACACATAACCTCTCTTACGTCTGCCTCTGTAACAAGGGCTTTGAACGCAGGAAGATATGTCTCCCAAAGGTCGCGCTGAGAAACGCTCACATCCATTCTGTGACGAAGAGGTTCCGGACCGCTGTGGACTGCATAATGTTTTGCACAGGCGTGGGTCTTGTAGTATTTGTCGTCATCGCCCTGCATACCCTTCACGGTCTGAATGCCCATCACGCTGGAAAGGTATGGATCCTCGCCCGGAGTTTCCTGACCTCTACCCCACCTCGGGTCCCTTACGATATTGACATTCGGGCACCAGAATGAAAGCTCAGGATTGCCGGGATAGTACCTTGCACCGAAATCCACGTTGAACTCTCTCTCGGAACGGTTCCAATTGGCACGAGCCTCATCAGATACCGTAGTGAAGACATCGTACATCAAATCCGGGTTGAATGTGGCAGAAAGACCGATGTATTGAGGATACACGGTATATCCGTCCTGACGCACACCATGGCAAGCCTCACTCCACCAGTTGTAGGAAGGGATTCCCAGACGATCGATGGAAATGTTCTTGTTCATAAGAAGGCCGACCTTCTCTTCCGGAGTGAGAAGAGACATGAGATTCTCCACACGATCCTCGGTAGAAAGCTTCGGATTCTGGAATGGATACTCATAATTCTGCTTCGGTCCGCAAGCGGCAACACCCAGCAGAAGCGCAGCCGAAGCCGCGAGTTTTAATACATTCTGATACATAAATAAAGGTTATAAGTTATTAAATATCAATTCTTTGTATGGCCTTATCGGATCATTTGTAAAAATCTCCACAACGCAGGTCCCCCTCTTCGATTTTACTGATACCTTGCACTTTTCTCCAGCCTTTACGACATGCCCGTCTTTTATCGAGCATTCCACATCATCACTATGCCGCACGGCAAGAATGACAAGGTCTCCTCTTCCGGAATTGGCAATTTCAATATTGCCGGAATATGTCTTTGTAAAAAGCGACTTCGAAAGTCCAGCCACGGAAGGATATGTCATAAGAGACGGCAAAGGACCGTCCTGACTGAGCCTGCCAAGAATCAGACGCTCTACAGAAATGCCGCGAGAGGTCTTTTTGCCGTCAGCATACAAGCTGATCTGATCTTTTCGCATCTGATACAGATGTGAGTCATCAGGCACATTACTCACGATTATGACGCCGACATGGCTCTCAGGCTCAATATATTCAGGGCAAATCACATCAATAGTGCCCGATGAACTTTCGGCACGCAGACGAACGCGGGATTTGCCCAGATTTGCAAGCTCCACAATCTTTCGCGAGGACTCTCCCCAATAGGAATAGCCGAAATTGACAGTACTTACATCTGAGCGCAAATCACCATCCAAAACTATAGGGAACTTCCGCGCCAATGACGTATCCATAGGCACAACATCGGCCATAACACTCAGAGTTGAAAGATGAATACCTTCCTTGGAGTAAATATCAACCGTCCTATAGACCAGGGACTCTGCTCCGGAAGGGTCAAACACCACATCCACACTGGCACGCTGACCTGGTTTCAATGATTTGGCAGAAAGCTTTGCATTTACACAAGAGCAACTTGGGACCGGTTCAAGAAGATTCAACACGGCACCTGAGCAATTGACAAACTCGAAAGAATGGTACAAACGGCCATCGGACTCACGGACCTTGCCGAAGTCATATTCTTCAGAATTGAAATTTATAAAAGTCCCGCCCTCCTGACCGTATAGGATTGTTGGGAACAAGAGGGCGAGAGCAACAAATAAATTAACCAATTTAACCATTCGGTGTAAAAGTAATGTTAATCCCTTTTCCCCTAAATAAAATCACTAACAAATTGTTGCTCAGATGTTACATTTTGAGAAACTCTTCAAATGTATCCATACCAAGAACTTAATGTAACAGAATAATCCTCCTGAACATCACACAAAATTAACAATTCTTCTAGACAAGAACAATAATTAACTCGTATCTTTGCACAAAATTTAAAGAGCAGTATGGCTATTGAAATAGAGAGAAAGTATCTCGTCTCAGGAGAATATAAGTCCGAAGCGAAGTCTGCACTTCGCATCACGCAAGGGTATTTGTGTGCCGATCCGGTACGCACCGTACGTGTCAGGACCAGAGGAAATCAAGGATTCTTGACAATCAAAGGAAGAAGCAACCATGCCGGCATCAGCCGATACGAGTGGGAGAAAGAAATTCCCGTAGAAGAAGCGAAAGAACTGCTCAATCTCTGCGAACCCGGGATTATAGACAAGACAAGGTACTATATCGACTTCGGCCGACACACTTTCGAAGTAGATGAATTCCATGGAGACAACGAAGGGCTGACCATGGCGGAAATAGAACTGACTTCCGAAGACGAGGCGTTCGAAACCCCTTCATGGCTCGGAGAAGAGGTGACCGGAGACAGACGGTACTACAACTCTTACCTCGCTAAGATACCGTTCACAAAATGGAAGAAGTAGGGACATCCCCTACTTCTTTTTATCCTTTTCGTACAGAAAACGTTTGATTTTGTGTGTGGCGGTCTTGACAAAAGGCTCCTTCTGAATCTCCACCGAGCGAATTTTCGAGAACTTGCTCACCTTCGAATTGACGAACTCGACAATCGCCTTCTGACGGGCTTCCAGTTCTTCTATAAACTTGTCCTCACCCTCAAGGTTCCAATCAATTATATTGTCGTTCATCTGAACCAGGGCCACAAGCTTTCCATCACGCTGGACAACCAATGACTCTCCCACACCTTCCATGCTGTTAATCACCGCCTCAATCTCCTCCGGATAGATATTCTCACCCGAAGAGCCCAGGATAAGATTTCCCATCCTGCCTCTGATGTAATACCTTCCTTTCTTGTCCACATACGCAAGATCTCCCGTGTGGAACCAGCCGTCAAGCCTGAGAACGGACAAGGTGCGCTCGTAATCCTTATAATAACCAAGCATCACATTAGGGCCCTTTACTACAAGTTCGCCCTCGCCTGTCTCCGGATTCACGTTGTCAAGACGAACCTGAATATCAGGTACCGGCTTTCCGGTGCTCCCGACCTTGGTCTTATGCGGCGATGCCGCACAAATGAGCGGGGCCGTCTCTGTCAGACCGTAACCTATGGCATACGGGAAGCCTGCCTTGGAAAGGAATGCTTCCACTGTAGGATCCAATTTGGCGCCACCTATACCGAAAAAGCCGATTCGTCCGCCAAATGTCTTCATAAGCTTCATACCCACGAGTTTATACAGCAACCATGGCATCTTGTCCCTCAGGAAACGGAGAAAATGACTTTTGTTGATGGTAGGAACCACACTGCTCTTATAAATCTTCTCAATAATAAGAGGCACGGAAAGCATGGCTGTTGTCCGCACCTTTTTTAGCGCCCCTATCAAAATTGACGGAGTAGGCGCCTTCTGGATATACGACACTTTGGCGCCTACGGCGAACGGGTACAGCATACCGATACTCATCTCGTATGTATGGGCCATAGGGAGGATGGAAAGCATCACGTCCTTTTTGCCAAGCTTATAACTGTACCACGAACTCATAATGTTGGTACAGAAATTCCTATGGCTGAGCATAACGCCCTTAGCCTTTCCCGTAGTACCGGAAGTATATATGATAGCCGCCGTATCCATGGACATAGGGATACCCACTTTCCCGTCACAGGTGTAGGTGGAGCCGTCCGACTTCACGAAAGAGAAATCTTCAATGTCTATAACGAGATTCAGTCTGCCGATTGTCTCCGGAGAGAGTTTGGGCAGTTGCTTCTTGGATACAAAAATCGCCTTTGACTCCGAATGTGCCATGATATTCTCCACCTCGTCATGAGACAATTCAGGCAGCATCGGCACGGCAATTCGTCCAAATGCCGTGATAGAAAAGAAAGCAATGCTCCAATTCGGGAGATTCTCGGACAATATGGCCACCTTGTCAGTGGCTCCTATACCGAAATTGGACAGAACCCGCGAAAGATTGTCCGCTTTCTCCTTGAACTGCAAATAAGAATTGCTTTCGTCCCCTCCGACAAATTCACACGCAATGCGTTTCTGAAAATGCGTTGTCGAATAATCATACACTTCAGCAAGCGTATTGAACAATGGCTTCATTTTATATTTTCAGGTATTTAGTACGCGTTTCCACTAAGAGATTTATAGGCATACAGCCCCTCTCCAAGAATATTTATCGCCTTTTTCAATTCCGGAACTTCCAGAACATAAGCGATTCTGACTTGATTCCGCCCCGCGCCTGGAGTCTTATAGAATGAGCCGGCCGGAGTCACCATAGTAGTCTGAGAATCAACTCTGAAATCAGTAAGCATCCATTTGACGAAATCTTCCGCATCTTCTACAGGCAATTCCGCAATCGTATAAAACGCTCCATAAGGCATGGATGCCCGAACGCCCGGAATCTCATTCAGCATACCCACCGCACAATCACGGCGACGTATATATTCCTGTTTGACCTCATCAAAATAACTCTGTGGAGTATCCAGGGCACCTATAGCGGAATACTGGCCGAATACCGGAGGACACAGTCTTGACTGGGCAAATTTCAAAGCCGCAGCCATCACATCCTTGTTGTGCGAAACGATGCACCCGATGCGAGCTCCGCACAGGTTATATCTTTTTGATACTGAATCCACCAGAATTACATTTTGCTCGCATCCCGGAATATTCATTGCAGAGAAATGAGGCTCATCAGTGTAGCAGAACTCACGATAAACCTCATCACTAATGAGAAACAGGTCATGCCTCTTACAGAAATCTCCTATTGCAAGCATCTCCTCCCTGGTAAAAAGCTTTCCGGATGGGTTGCAAGGATTACTGATGAGCACAGCCTTGGTCCTGTCCGTAACAAGCTTCTCAAATTCGGAAATATCCGGAATCCGGAAGTCATCGTCTATTGAGGTCGGAACAGCCTTCAATGTAATTCCATTAAGAAATGCAAATGTCTGATAATTCGTATAATAAGGCTCGATAACTATTATCTCATCACCTCTGTCGGCAGCAATTTGCATCGCACTGGCGAAAGCCTCACTGCCTGCCACTTCCACAAGAAGTTCGGAAACTTCAATATCAATTCCTATCTTCTTGTAATACTTTTCCACCAAACCTTTGCGCAACTCCATCAAACCGGCAGAATTTGTATATGAAAGATGATGCATATCCTGACATCTTCTTATGACCTCATCAATGGCGCACTGCGGAGACTTGATGTCCGGAGCACCTACATTGAGATGATATACCTTCACACCCTGTTCTTTGGCAGCATCCGCAAACGGTACCAATTTACGGATAGCAGATGCAGGCATTAACCTGGTTTTGTTTGAAATTTGGAGCGACATAACACTATAACTACTTTGGAACGCAAAGGTATTCAAATTTATGGAATATGCCAAAACTCTCCTGTCGAGACAGTTTCCAATACATCTTCCTTGGACATGGCTTGAGGATTGGTGCCCCGGACTCCTTGAGGGACGGGCATTCCAAGACTGTCAAAAAGCTTTGTCCAATAGGCCGGCATATGTCCGTCAGAGTCAAGGAAGTTCATCGGAGACTCTCCGAAAATATGGGTTCCGTCTTTACACAGATAACTGTCCCTTACAAGTTCGCTGCAGTACTTGGCACCATTGTCGGGAAGGAAAGCCACATCGTATGGCTCTCCAATGAACTGCTTGGCATTCTCCACATACCTCGCCGCATCTCTACTGCTGCACCCTTTAAGTCTTTTGACTTCAAACTGCGGATAAGATCCGTCTTTCAGGGTAAAATCCCTGAGAAAAGTATCCAACGGATGTCTATCCACATTGTGCTTTATGGTCGCATCTATAATCCAGATGGAATCGTTCTGTACTTCGAGGATGGCCACATGAATAATATTCAGTTCATTATCTCCGGCAGTGGCCGCCCCTATTGCCTCCGACATGGAGTCGGACCCTT
>ERZ780002.347-NODE-347-length-18593-cov-4.4973_pt1 | contig 18593 bp, 8 predicted proteins | sample MGYA00511947_ERZ780002 | MGnify/ENA primary metagenome ERZ780002 (study PRJEB29588, sample SAMEA2148558) | human gut metagenome | biome: human gut; feature: human-associated habitat; material: faeces | place: Denmark | collected 2008/2010 ... | reverse complement strand
GCACCGGCTTCTTGGGCGGCGGCTTTCTTGTCCGGATCCAGTGTATAGAGAGAAGTACCGGTCATCTGGTCCACACCTTCGAAGTGGTAAGTGTACCATTCGTAGATGGAGTGTCCTTCGGAGTAGTTTTGCATACCATGCAAGATGTCCTTTCCATCGGGCAGTTTCACGATTTTATTCTTCAGGAAAGTAGCGTCTACGCCGATGTTCCATTTCCAGTCATTGTTGTTGATGACATCGGCATTCAAAGAGATTTCCCAGCCACGGTTGGACACGGTACCGATATTCTTGTATTGCGTCAGGTTCATCGGGGCAGTATCATCGACCCAAGGATAAGAACCGGCAGAAAGCGGTAGGCGTACCTCAAACAGCAGGTCTTTGGAACGTTTGTCGAAATAGCCTATTTGGAAGTTCAGACGGTTGAACAGACGCCCCTCTACGGCAACATCCACCGTCTGTGTAGTTTCCCACTTGATGTCCGGTGCTGAAAGTGATTGTTTTACCAAAGCGGCTTCACCACCGTTCTTGTCAATGGTATAAAGAGCCATGTGACCATAAAGGCTTACGCCCATATTGTTACCGACTTCACCATAGGACGCGCGCAACTTCAAGGCATCCACCCAATCTACATCTTGCAAGAAAGCTTCTTGTTTCATGTTCCAGCTGGCACCAACAGAATAGAAGTTACCCCAGCGATTGTCCTTGTGGAAGCGTGAGGAACCATCACGACGGAACGAACCTTCTACGAAATAACGGTTGTCATAATTATACTTTACGCGTGCCAGATAAGACTCCGTCTTGTCCTCATCATCACTTCCGGAAAAATAAGAGTTGTTAAGGAAATTACCCATAGTAAGGTTTCCGTCTACAGCCATACCGGTGTTCATTCCGGAAGTGTACTTGCGCTCCCAACTATAGTTCTCGTGAGCCACCATAGCTTCCACGTTGTGTACCTGATTAAATTGATAGTTCCAGCTCAGAATTTCCTGCAAGGTTACAGTCTTGTATTGGTAGGCATAACTTGTCAAACGACCGCCATTCGTAGCACCGTCTCCAATTTCGGGATTGTCATATTTCTTATTGTTCGAAGTGCTGTTGTTCAGGTCACCTTTTACAGTTAATGAAAGTCCATATGGCAACGAGATGGTGGCAAAAGCTTGTCCGCCCAATACGTTGCGCACACTTTCCTGCTTATTATACAACATTTCGTAAGCGATGTTGCGGTTACTCAGATAAGATGAAGTGGTGTCATAAATTTTGTTACCATCGGCATCCAGTTGGTATGTACCGTCGGCATTGTGCATAAACAACGGATAGACCGGAGCCATATAACGAGTAATGTAGAACGGATTGGCGTAATAGTTGCCACTGGCATTACTGTTATAGTCACGCTTGGTCCACGAGCCAGTCAAGTTCACGCCACCCTTGAACCACTTGTTAGGTGTATAAGTAGTGTTGATACGGCCGGAGAAACGTTCGTAACCTGTGGCTTTTACATATCCTTTCTCATTCAAGTAGCCTATGGAAGAATACACGTTGTATTTCTCTCCCGAAGTGGCGGCGGAAAGATTGTATTCCTGACGGTGTCCCGTGCGTTCGATGGCATTCTGCCAGTCCAAGTCGTCATAGCCAGCCAGGCGAGTGGCAATCAGTTTTCCGTTATTGTCAAACAACTTATCACCAGCGGCATTGTAGATATTACGACCGATAGATTCACTAACCACGTGTCCCGTGGCATATGCGGCAGCATCGCTTGCCGACATGCCGGCATTGCTCATCATGGCATTCTTCTTGGCCATCCAGGTAGCTTCCATCCAGCGGTCTGCATCCAGACGGTCGTACTCGGGAATACCTCTGTTATACATACCTTGATTCATTTGCAGCGTAATACTCGGTTTATGAGTGTTTCGTCCGCTCTTGGTTGTAATGATGACAACACCGTTGGCAGCACGGTTACCGTATAATGCAGCCGAAGCAGCATCTTTCAAGATGGACATGCTTTCAATATCATTAGAGTTTAGTTCGGCCATGTTTCCATCGAAAGGGACTCCGTCCACTACATACAGAGGATCTGAAGCACCTGAAACCAATGTACCAAAACCACGGATACGGATGCTGGGGGCAGAACCGGGTTCACCATATGTATTGTTCACTTGTACACCCGGTGCGGCACCTTCAAGTGCACCGGTTACGCTGGTTGTGATGCGCTTCTCTATTTTCTTATTGTCAACCACCGAGATAGAACCGGTCAACGATTCTTTTTTAGCAGTACCGTATGCCACTACCACAACCTCATCCAAAGCTTCTGCATTGCTTCTCATTGTCACCTTTACACTCGGCTTAATCGCCACTTCCTGCGTCTGCATACCAATATACGAAATCACCAAAGTTTTCGCGGAACTACAATAAGTGTATATTGCTAAAAAACAATTGTTTACGTTTGCTATAGAACAGAGTTTATTCTATTGTATATTATCTATAAAGGTATACGGCAAAGGGAGGTAAGTGGCTCGAAGTACCCATTTCATACCGTTTTGAATAATTAAAAGCTGATAATGAGCGCGTTATTGTAACATTTCATTCTACTCTTTTAATTGGTGATGTACTAATTAACCCAATAAATGTTTTTTATTCAAGAATAACGATAGATTATATAGAGGAATTTATCTTGAAAGATAAATTTTATCCATAAAAGTTCCAAAATATTTTTTTGTTGAGAAATATTTACTTTACATATGTTATTTATAATTGATGAATATATAATATATACGGCAAGATTCAATTATAATTGAAATATTTTATATCTTTGTATATAAACTAAATCATGTTTGAATATGAAAAATTATATCTCCCGCCCTTTATACATAAGGAGAATTGAACCGTTTATTGATAAAAGTATAATAAAAGTAATAACCGGCCAACGTAGGATAGGTAAAAGCTACATTCTTTTGCAGATATCAGATATCATAAAGAAAAACATACCGGAAGCCAATATCATTTTTGTAGATAAAGAGCAACTTGCCTTCACGGAAATTAGGAACTACATGGATCTTTATCAATATGTTTTAAAGAAGGTTACTGGGCATAATCATAACTATCTTTTTGTAGATGAAATCCAAGAGATTGAAGAATTCCAATTGTGTCTGCGGAGTTTATTGAACGAAAATAAATGCGATATCTATTGCACCGGAAGTAATGCTAAAATGCTGTCCAGTGAACTTGCTACTCAATTGGCAGGAAGATATATAGAATTTCCCATTCATTCACTTAGCTACGGGGAATTCTTAACTTTCAATCAATGTCAAGATTCCACCGAAAGTTTAAAACTCTATCTTACATTCGGAGGTATGCCATACATTCATAATCTAACAATGGACAAGAATGTCATATTCGAGTATTTGAGAAATGTTTACTCTACTATCCTACTAAAAGATGTGGTTGCCCGTGAATCAATCCGGAATGTATCTTTTTTGGAGAATCTCTTCGCTTATCTGATAGATAATCCCGGTTCTCTTTTTTCTGCCCAGAATATTAGTAAATATTTAAAGTCGCAACACGTCAACATTCCTACGCAGACAATTCTGAACTATCTAAAGGCACTGTGCAATAGTTTCTTTATTTACAAAATTCAACGAGCTGAAATCCAAGGGATGAAAATCTTTGAGATTGGTGAGAAATATTATTTTGAAGATTTAGGATTACATAATTCCATACAGCATTTCGATTTTCGAAAAGACATCAACAAGTTAATGGAAAATGTAGTATGCATTGATTTGTTAAGATATGGATATGAAGTATATGTCGGAAAGAGTGGTAATAAAGAAATTGATTTCATTGCTTCCAAAGACGACCATAAAATCTATATTCAAGTAGCGTATATGCTTCCCGATGATGCAACTGTTAGGCGAGAATTTGGCAATCTTTTGGAAATAGCAGACAATTACCCTAAATATGTGGTAACAATGGATGAAATGCAAAGCGGGGGAAATTACAAAGGAATTAAACAGATTTCACTGCGAAACTTTTTGTTGGCAGAGGATAAAGAAAAACTGTAAATTAACGATTCAATCTCTACGAATCAATATTTAAAGTAAAAAGCCGGCCCTTTGTGTGAACCGGCTTTTCTTATGTAATTTTTTTAATTTTCAAATTACTCTGTCTCCAAAGAGTTAAGGTATGCTTCCGCACTCAAGTAGAGATAAGACGGGTTGGTACAAGGATATGCACCACCGTCTTGATAGTCAGCCATACTTACGTACAACGAATTGGCTGGGAAGGTAATACTACCGGCCTTTTCATTATAAACTCCCAAAGGATAAGAATTTATATTAGTAGATAGGTTGCCATATACAGAACCACCGCTGAACATACCATATCCCCAATCCATACCATATTGAACCGGTTTCAAAGAAGCACCTTCTTTAGTCACATCAATTACGAAAGTATATTCACCTGGAACTACATCAGCCTCTTCATTAAAGGGATAACCGTTGAAACCGCCAACCTCATCTTGTGCAGTCGCAACTTTGGCAAACGGACTGTCAAAACGGAAACGTGTACTGGTAGCAGTTGTAGTTTTTTCAATTTCCACAGCCATCGGAACAGACGGATCTACGCCAAAGAAATTAGCAACTGTACCGTCCAAATAGTATCCGGTACCGATAGATTCCCACTTCAAGATAGCAAAATTTACTGATATTTCATGGTATCCGGAAGAATAGTTGCTGACATCATTACCACTCAAAGCCAGTTGTAGATTATAAGTGATACCCTCGGCAGCTGACGGTGTTTCAACTGTCAACTTGGCTGTTTTCTCTCCAGCAGCAAATGATACAGTGGAAGGGCATACAAATATATTCTCTTCATTATTTATCACAGTAACATCAACCGTACCGGCAGCATCTGTCAAGGAGCGTGTCAAAGTTAAATCAAAAGAGGTTATTCCCGGCTCAACTTCCACTGTTTGGGTGTAATTGCCCACAAAGCAGATGCCTTGATTACCGTCTTCCAGTTCACCCGGAGTATAACTTTCTGCATCAGGATCGCAAGAGGTAGCTATCAGTGCGATGACAAACAGACTAAGTATCTTATTTATATATTTCATATTCCATATTTTTAATAGTTAACATATACATTATTCTACATCAGGTATTGGTGTAGGTGCCGAAACCAGCGGATTGTTCTCCAATAATGGGTTATATTGTACTTCCTTATTAGGAATACTGTAAATCTGAACCGGATCACCTGCTGTAATATTAAATACGGCAGTAGTCGGGAAGCCGCAGCCTAAACGGTTGACTCCCTTGTTCAGACGCATAATATCAAAATATGCCATACCTTCTCCCCAGAATTCAAGACGACGTTGTTGCCAAACAGCTTCCTGCACAGCTTCCGGTGTAGTGGCTGTACACTGATAAGACGGGTCACGATATGCAGTAACAAACGAGTTAAGGGTAGATACACCGCCACTAACATTACCACTCATAGCTTGTGCCTCAGCCTTGATAAGATACATTTCCTCAACACGCATCAATATTATATCCGTAGCATTGTTGTCAGTTCCCCATTGGTCATTCAGCACCCCATACTTTACTTGTGTATAGGCAGGTGCCTTTTTCCCAGTAATGTATGTTTGGGCCGCAGCAGGCAAATTGGCAGATACACCTTCACCGTTCAGGAACCATCCCTTGCGGACATCACTGGCAGGAATCTCACTATAGAGTTTCGGACTGATTCTACGCCATCCACCTACAGAAGCATAACCATAATTCAAAGAGCCCATATGTGAAGGGAAATTACAAATACCGGTTGTACTTACACGGTCCTGTTCTGTAATCAAGATACCCCACATCCATGAATTGTCTTCGATATTAATGAATGAAGGCTTGCTTACATCAGCACGGGAGTATGGAGTGGCAGTAGTTTTGGCCAGTGCGGCTTCCGCATCCTTTAAAGCTTCCGCATAGTTGTGCATTGCCAGATAGACACGGGCACGGATACCGTAAGCGACATCCAAGCTGACATAGCGCTTGTCATCACGTTCTTTTGTAGTGGCTGTCAGCAGCTCAATAGCTTTATTCAGGTCTGCCAAGATAAAATCATAAGTTTCTTGCACAGTAGAACGGGCGCAGCCATTGGCTGCAACTTCTGTTGCATTCTGCTCTGTAATCAAAGGCATACCCATAGCGCTCTCATGTCCTTTGTAATTGAACTGATACAACTGTATCAACGTAAAATAGTCAAAAGCACGGACAGCTAATGCCTGCGCCAGATAATATTGTAACGTAGGATCTTCAGTTTCGTTATCTACAGTACCGATTACGTTATTGGCTGTAAAAATCTGATTGTACAATGTACCCCAGAATTCAATGGTAGCTGTACTTGTATTCAAGCAGTCACTGTAATCGGCTGAATTGGAATACCAGTTATAACCAGTAATATCTGCCACCATGTCCGTACCTCTTGATTCCGTGGCCAGCATAATGGTCGGATAACCTATATCACTATGCACATTGTCATCTTCTGTGTAGATTTTGGCATATTGGGTGAAATTTGCAGCCACAGCTGCTACGCTGGCTTCCAATCTGGAAGGATCAGATTCAACAACTTCTTCCTTTTGGTCAGATGTAATAGTCGAACTCAGCGGTTCTGTATCCAGATCTGTACATCCAGCTACCATCAAACCGAGCATAACATACGGTGTTATCTTATATAATTTCTTCATATTTTTTCTGTATTTTATTATTGAACTATTATCAGAATGTTACTTTCAAACCGCCGGAAATAGTACGTATAGGCGTATATCTATCTGTAGAAGCTGTTGTGTAGCTCATACGTGGATCAAGCCCTTTACGGGCAGAGAAAAGAGCCACATTGTCAGCCGCACCGTAAATACGCAAGCTTCCGATACCCAGACTTCTCAACCATCTCTTAGGTAAAGTATAGCCCAGGGTGATGTTATTGATAGAGAAATAATCAGAACTTGTCAACCAACGGTCTGATGAAGAGTTGGTGTATTTATCAATGGCATCTACACGCGGAATATTGGTATTTCTATTCTCTGGTGTCCATGCATTCAAGATATCCTTGTGCCAGTTATATCCCATGTAGTGGGAGTCACCGCCATGCATGAAAGCTTGATAGCCACTATCATAAATCGTACCACCCAACTGATAAGCACACTGGATGGAGAAATCAAAGCCACGGAACTCCAATGTTGTACCGACACCGCCATAGATAGTAGGCAACAGGTCACCGGAAGCTTGTCTATTGGAATTGTAGGCAGCAGACCAATCTTTATCCTTATACTCTACACCGTTTTCGTCCTTTGCCCAATACAGAGCTTCGCCGGAATCAGGATCTACCCCTGCATATTTTGTCAAATACATCTGGTACAAAGATTCACCTTCACGATAAATATAGGAACCATCAATCATCTCTCCTTTCAAATCCGGATGCAGCTCAAGAATCTTATTTTTCATCAATGTTCCATTCCAATTGATCACCCACTTTAAATCATTAGTTTCAATAGGAGTATAGTTCAATTCAATTTCCACACCGGAGTTGCGTACCGAACCGATATTCATAGGAAGTTGGGTATAACCGTTAGACATCGCTACCGGTTTATAATACAACATATCCTTAGTCTGGCGGTTGAAGTATTCGATTGTACCGTCAATACGTCCTCCCAAAAGAGCGAAATCCACACCTACATTGAATGAATTGGATGTTTCCCAAGTGATATCTTTGCTCCCCTTGTAGTAGAGCACACCATCAGAGAATACACCGTCAGACCCGCTAACCGTGAACTGATCCAGATACGGATAGTAGTTTGTATATCCCTTATAATAGAGGTTGTCATTACCCTGCTGACCGAAAGAAGCCTTCAGCTTCAGCATGTTGATCCAATCGTATTGACTGATAAAGTTTTCTTTTGCCATATCCCATGCTGCACTCACACTCCAGAAGTTACCCCAACGGTTATCCGGATGGAAGCGTGAAGAAGCATCACGACGATAAGAAACACTACCATAATATTTTTCATTGAAATCGTAGCTGGCACGTGTAATGATACCGATTGTGGCATATTCATTGTAACTGCCAGAACCATTCTTGCGGTCGATAACATTAGATGCAGTCCAGTTCTTGTCACTATACATGTTATATCCTAAAATATAGTGACTTTCCGTGTTGAAGTCCATACTTTCATAGCCGGCAAGAATATCCAAGTTATGGTTGCCGAATGTCTTTTTGTAATTCAACAGATATTGTTGGTCAAGCGAATAAACGCGTGAGGAGTATTGCATAACAGAACCGCCATAGGAAGCCGACTGACCATAATACTTGTTACCCACACTATGCTGGCGTGTGTTGTCAATATGCAAGCCCAAAGAAGCTGTCAATGACAAACCGTCAATGATATCAATCTTTGCATACCATTTCCCATTCAGAATATCCATCAGATATTTTTCAGTATCATAAAGGAAACCGCTCATAGGATTGGACATGCTCATAAAATTACGGGTGAAGTTTGTACTTGAACCATCACCATAGTCATATACATGATAGCCAGTATTGGCATTATATTGGAAACTGCCGTCTGCATTCCGTACATACATCGGATAGATTGGTGCGATAAAGTTACCAACAAAGAACGCATTACCGGAAGAAGTAGCAGCATCGGTATCCTGATCGCCCGGTGAACGGCTTGTTACATTTGAATAGCTAAGATTAACTCCGAGCTTCAACCACTTTTTAGCCTGATAATCCACGTTCATACGAGTGGAGATACGTTCGAAACCTGAATTTTCAATAATACCTTCATCATTCAAATAACTGGCAGACAGATAGTAGCTTAATTTGTCCGAACCACCAGAAACACTAAGATTATACTCTTGGCGCAAATTACTTTGGAACATCTCATCAGACCAGTTATCCGGTGTATAATAATAGTCACCGTCACTATATCCCAGAGTTGCATAAGGGTTCAACTTGCCGTTCCGGCCAATAAGATATTGTCCATCAGGTATGGTATAAACTTGGTAGCCCAGCTTTGGAAACAAGTCTGCATTGGCCAATTGATAAGCCCGTTCTGCTGTATATCCGCTATTATATAGGTATCCGTTATACAAAGCAGAATATGCAGTCTCCATATAGGTATTTGCATTCTGCAATACATCATAGTTTTTCACTAAGCGGGAGTTGACTCCCCAACGGGCGTCTAAAGAAATCTGCGTATCACCGCTCTTACCTTTCTTTGTAGTAACCAAAATAACACCGTTTGCACCACGTGCACCATACAAGGCAGCAGCTGCGGCATCTTTCAATACGGTCATTGATTCAATATCTTGTGAATTGACAGCGGAGATATCTCCTTCATAAGGAATACCATCCACTACATACAGAGGATTGTTGCTGGCATACATAGAACCGATACCGCGAATACGAACTGTCGCACTCGTACCCGGCTGGCCATTTGTACTTTGTGTCTGCACACCAGATACAGTACCGGAAAGTGCATTCGATAAGTTGGAGACCTGACGTTTCTCCAATGTCTCAGACTTGATCACAGAGGCTGAACCTGTAAAAGCAGACTTCTTTGCTGTACCGTAAGCTACCACCATTACCTCATCAAGCATCTCAGAATCGGAACGCATGAATACTTTTATATTCGGCTTAATATCAACCTCTTGAGTCTGCATACCAATGTACGAAATCACCAAAGTTTTCGCGGAACTACAACACTCTTATTTTATTAATAATCAAGCGATTATACCATGTAATAGAAATCACTATAGCGAAATTTCCTTTCTCACAAGGTGTATGTATAGGGGTACAATGTATAAAACCTTACTGCTGTGATACTATTTGTTGGATTAATGACTTGGTTATCATATGTATATCATAAGGTTAATACGTTGCTTAAAGATTTTAAATGATTCTTCCTCTTATATGAAGAATATCTTTTGTCAACATCTATCATCCTAGCTGCTTTCAATGAAGCATTTACTCTACATTGTCATTTTATTAGCGAAAGTACTAAAGTCTATGTAAAAGAATATTTCAATAGCTTCAAAAAACAGTAAACTCAAAACTTTGTGATTAGCTAAACAATCAAGACAACTGTTGTTTCTTCATAACAGTTTTCATCATTTTTGCTTCCACACTTCCACCCGCTCCTTGTATCCCTCTATTCATCGGCATTACAGACGCTGTGGAAGCAACTCAAAAGTGTGGAAGCAAAATTTGCTTCCACACCTCCAATCAGTCTTAAATATTGATAACACACCAATGTCAATCTTCTATTTACACTATACTATACTTAATTGATTCTCAGCAATTTCTTACTGCAAAATTTTGCAAACCTATTGCAGCGATACTGCAAAACTGTTGCAGTGGTACTGCAAACTAATATGCAGCGCGGCTGCAAGCAATATGCAGTGATACTGCAAACAATTTGCAGTAGTACTGCAAAACGTATGCAGTAAGTTTGCAGCGAGCAAACTGAAACTGAATAGTGAATGAACAGACTTTAAAGGAGAAGTATATGACTAACGATATGAAAGTGTAGTATTGGCTATGCTAAGTTCGTGTTTTTTTAGGCAAAGGCATGAGTGCATGGTTCTTTTCTAAATCATGCACTATAGTCATATCCATTACATTTGTATACACTTGTGTGGTTTTAACACTTTTATGCCCCAATAATTTTTGCACCGTTGTGATGTTTACTCCATTATAAATCAATAGTGTTGCATTAGTATGGCGAGCAGTGTGAAATGAAATTTTTTTTGATAAACCAGCTAGGCGGGAAATCACAATTAAATCCTTGTTCACATTAGAGTTATCCCTTAAATGAAAGAAGCTTTGTAAGTCATCCCGATATTTGTCCAGAATAACAAGCCCTTTTCCTTCGAATAAGAGATAAAGAGGTAATCTGACTTCTGTACTCGTCTTTATGGATTTATAAATTAGCCAGGTTTCTTGACGAATCTCCACGATGTTATCGGGTGATAAACTGATAAAATCAGAATATCTCATTCCTGCATAGCAACAAAACAAGAATGCATCTAAAGTCTTTTGCAATTTAGTATATCTGCCAGCCAAGCTTAATTTCTCCAACTTCTCCAACTCTTCAGGAGATAAGTGCGTATGCTTGTTTTCTATAGTTTTAATCTTGTACTTTCGAAAAGCGTATTTTTGTATCTCCATATAATCCTTGTTGATGGCGACATTTATATGTCGCTTCAGATGCTTCATATGTTTGGCTATCGTATTTGTGTGATAACCTCTTGATTGCAAGAAATATTCAAAGGAGGATATGAATTCGAATGTTAAATCAGAAAAGGTTACATCCTTTTTGAACTGTTGTAATAATGAAAGAGTGGAGAGATGATTTCGTTTTGTGCTTTCTTTTAGAGTAGAGTTTGCTATCTCTTGCCTAAAAAAAGGAATAAAAGAGGTTTTGTTTTCGCTTGTGCTCAAAACATCCTTTAGTAACTCTAATGAAATACGCCTTCCTTGCTGCCACAATTCCAACTCTTTTTTTTCTATCATAGCCATGAACTCATATATCAATCTATTCAGCGCATCTGCATTAGGATGATTCTTCACAATAAGCTTTTTATTGTCCCACTGTTCTGGCTTTAAATAAACTTTGGTTGAAAAATACTTTTTCTTTCTGTCCAAATAGGCTTCTACTTGTACCAATGCCATTCCTTTTTTATTCAGGCTTCTTTTTCTGTTGTACACTAGATTGTAAATAATTTTACTCATTTTACTTGATTTTAATTAATACCAATAACAAATAAGACGATATTCTGTGCTCGATGGGATTAGAATAAGAATTAATATCTCTAAAAAGTGTCTTTTTGTGTTTAGCTATTAATCGGTATTTAGCCTCCGGGAACTCTCAATTTGTTTCAAAATCAGGTCCGTTCTCTGTTTTAGCGGCTTATTTATTAACCATTTTGTTTTAAAATATGTGTATTTCTTGGAAAAATCATCCTAAAAGAGAGAATCATAGTGATAGTAAACATAAGCCAGTTTAGGTTTTTTAAGTGTGAAAAATCTGTTATTAAGCATAAAGTGACATATTTAATTAACAAATTGATAGATTTACAAGGTTTTTTCAATAAAATAGTTGTTCGTTTCAGTTTTATTAATATATTTGCACTTTGTTAGAGTAAAGAAACAATTAATGTAAAGTTAAACTTTAAGAGAGAATTTATGAAAAGAAAATTAATGCTGTTATTGGCCTGTCTTTTTGTCGGAATAGGCCTAGTAACTGCCCAAACCCAGAAGGTTACAGGTGTTGTAATTTCTGAAGAAGACGGGCAGCCAGTTATTGGAGCCTCTGTATTGGTAAAAGGTACACAAATTGGTGCTATTACCGGTGTAGATGGTGATTTTACATTACCAAACGTACCAAGTTCCGCGAAAACTTTGGTGATTTCTTATATTGGTATGCAGACCCAAGAAGTGGCAATAAAACCCAGCTTAAAAGTGGTGATGAAGTCTGATACTGAGATGCTTGATGAGGTAATGGTGGTTGCTTTCGGTACAGCAAAGAAGTCTGCATTTACGGGTTCGGCTAAGGTGGTTGGTACCGAAAAGCTGGAGCAGTCGCAAGTGACGAATGTTACTGATGCCTTGGCAGGTGCTGTGCCGGGTGTGACACTGACTTCCAATGACGGTGCTCCGGGTTCAAAGTCATCCATCAAGATTCGTGGTTTTAGCTCAATCAATGCAAAGAATGACCCTCTGATTATTGTGGACGGCGCTCCTTATAGCGGTGATATTAATAATATCAATCCTAACGACGTTGAGTCAATGACAGTATTGAAGGATGCGGCTTCCAATGCTCTTTACGGTGCTCGTGGTGCTAATGGTGTAATTATCATCACTACCAAAAGGGCCAATATGTCGGGAGAGGCTAAGGTGACTTTTGATGCTAAGTGGGGTGCTAACACTCGAGCGTTGCAGAAATATGAAGTGATTGACAATCCTGGCATGTACTACGAGATGCATTATCGTGCCATGAACAATTATTATAAGTCAACGGGAATGAATGACCAAGCTGCATGGCTTGAGGCAAACAAGAATCTGTTTGGCTCCAACGGTGGATTGGGATATAATGTATATACAGTTCCCGATGGGCAATTCCTCATCGGTCAGAACGGTAAACTTAATCCCAACGCCACATTGGGTAGAGTTGTGAATTATAAAGGACGTGACTATCTGCTGACTCCGGATGATTGGGAAGATGTGGGAATGCGTACCGGTCTGCGTCAGGAATACAACTTCTCGGTGAGCGCAGCCAATGAAAAGTCCTCTTTCTATGTTTCTTTAGGTTATCTTGGAAATGAGGGTATCACTGAAGGCTCTGACCTGAAACGTTTGACAGGCCGTTTGAAAGCCGACTATCAGGCAAAGAAGTGGTTGAAGATTGGTGGTAATATGGGATATGCACGTTTTGATTCCAACTCGTTGAGTAACAATGGTACCAGTTCGTCTACCGGTAATATATGGGCGTTTGTTACCCAAATGGCTCCTATCTATCCCGCCTACGTGCGCAATGCTGACGGCAGCATCATGGTGGATAATAATGGTATTGGAATGATGGACTACGGTAGTGGTATCAATGCAGGTATGCAGCGTCCTTTCATTGCTGATGCCAACCCTATTCTAGACAATAAACTAAATACCAGAAACTCTGAAGGAAATGCCATTAACGGCAACGCCTTTGTAGATATAGCTCCTATAGAAGGCCTGAAGGTGACATTCAATGGTGCTTTCAACTTGGATGAGACACGTCATAGTTACGTTTACAATCCTTACTACGGGCAGTTCGACTCCACTGGCGGTACAGTGAGTAAGTATCATACACGTACTTACGATTACAACCTGCAACAACTTGTTTCTTATGCCCGTTCGTTTGGCGACAATAACTTCGATATTCTTTTAGGTCACGAATATTATGATTATCGCTACTATGAACTTGGGGCCAGCAAGTCGCAGATGTTCTCTCAAGGCAATAAGGAATTGGATGGTGCCATTATCGACGGACAAGGTTCCTATAAAGATCGTCGTAACAATGAAGGTTTCTTCGGCCGTTTGCAATACAATTATGACGAACGCATCTTCGGCTCGGCTTCTTTGCGTCGTGATGCTTCCAGCCGTTTCCATCCGGACCATCGCTGGGGTACATTCTGGTCGGTAGGCGGTGCGTGGCTTATCAACAAAGAAAGCTGGTTTGATGCTTCATGGGTGCAGGAACTGAAGCTGAAGGCTTCTATTGGTTCACAAGGTAATGACAATATCGGTGACTTCCTCTATACGGATAGATTTAACATTATCAACTCTAACAACAGCCTTGGTACTTCATTTAAATCTAAGGGCACTAAAGACATCACTTGGGAAACCAACACTAACTTCAATATCGGTGCAGAGTTCCAGTTGTGGAACCGTGTGACCGGTAGTATCGAGTACTACAGACGTAAGACTTCGGATATGTTGTTCTCATTTACCGTGGCTCCATCATTGGGTTATGCTTCCTATATGGACAACGTTGGTAACATGGTCAATAGTGGTGTGGAAATGGACTTCAATGTGAATATCTTCGATACACGTAACTTTACGTGGGATGTGAATGTGAACATTTCAACCTTGAAGAACCGTATTACGATGCTTGATCCTGATAAGTTGATTACTACTGAGTATACAGCTGATGGAAAAGGATATAAGGGCTATTCTAACGGAAGCTTCTTCATTGGTGAAGATTTGTCTATGTTTACATGGCGCTTGAAGGAGTATGCCGGAGTGAATGAAAAGGGTGAGTCTTTGTTCTATAAGAATGTCAAGGACGAGGCCGGCAATATCACCGGACGTGAAACGACTACGAATCATGCTCAGGCTGACTATTACATTACAGAGGAAAGCTCAATACCTAAAGTGTATGGTGGTTTCGGTACCAAACTGAAAGTCTATGGCGTGGACTTTGGCATAAACTTCACTTACCAGATTGGTGGTAAGCAGTATGATGGTACGTATGCTTACTTCATGTCGTCACCTTATGGTACGGCTGGTTACAACTACCATAAGGATTTGTTGAACTCATGGACTCCTGAGAACACAAATACTAATATCCCGCGTTTCCAGATGAACGACCAATATTCAGGGGCAATGTCTACGCGCTTCTTGACAAATGCAAGCTTCTTGAATATCCAGAATATTAATGTGGGCTACACGTTGCCTTCCAAGTGGACAAGAAAGTTGGCCATCAACTCATTGCGTGTGTATATGTCGGCAGAAAATGTTTTCTATTGGTCTAAACGTAAAGGGTTCGACCCACGTCAGTCATACGACGAGACAACCAATGCTACTTTCTATTCACCGATGCGTACCATCTCTGGTGGTGTGTCATTTGAGTTCTAAACCTAATATATAGATTACAATGATTATGAAGAAGAATATATTCAAATTATTTTCGGCTATGGTCGTATCGGCCACGGTATTGACCGGCTGTATAGAAGAGGTTTTCCCCGAAGATTCTACAGCGACCTCCGATCAGATTGGTGCATCGGCTACAGCAATTGAGGCTTCGCTTAATGGCTTGCCATCGCAAATGGTACAGGGTTATCTGGTGTACGGTAAGCAAACCCATGAGACCGACCTTGCTTATCCCTCATTGATGTTGGCCCAGACAGAACTGCTGGGTGATGTTGTGGCTACAGATTACGGGTATGACTGGTGGTGGCGCTTCAATGCCAATAATGGTATGAACGACACCGGCTATTATTCATATTTGCCTTACTTCACCCTATATAAGTTCGTTAAATCGGCCAATGACGTGATTGCGGCCGTTGATGTGACTGATCCCACAATTACCGATGAAATGCGTGGACTTGGAAGTATAGCCCATGCTTTCCGTGCATTGGACTATTATACGCTGATGGTACTTTTCGAACCGGTAGAAAATATCTATACCGATTGTAGCAAGGTACTGGGGCTGACGGTGCCCATTGTGACTGAGGCGACAACTAACGACATTGCGAAGAGCAATCCGCGTGCAACGCACGAAGAATTGGTGAATTTTATTCTTGCCGACCTTGACAAGGCAGAGATCGGTCTGGAGTCTTATACACCTGTCAGTAAGAACTTCCCTGACTTGGCGGTCGTATATGGTCTGAAGGCCAAAGTATATATGTGGGATGGTCAGTTTGCTAAAGCTGCCGAGTATGCCCGCAAGGCTATTGATAAGTCGGGAGCAACACCTATGAGCGAATCACAGTGGCATAATCCCACTACCGGTTTCAATACGGCTACTTCTGCATGGATGTGGTACCTTCACCCCACGGCTTCCAATATGGGTAATCTTGCTAATTTCATTGGTCACATTTCCAATGAAGCGGATTGGGGATATGCTTCTTTGTCTAAGCTCCAGATGGCACGTTCACTTTATGACGCGATTCCTGCTACCGATTTCCGCAAATATTCTTACCTTGACCCGGACAGAAGTACTTACGCTTACCAGTCAGTGAGAGGCAATGCATGGCTGGATGAACAACCGGATTATATGTCATTGAAGTTCCGCCCCGTGGGTGGTGACTATAACACTTATTCTGTGGGTGCGGCTGCAGATATTCCCGTGATGCGTGTGGAAGAGATGTATCTCATAGAGGCTGAAGCAGTAGGTGCCAGCCAGAATGTGGCAGCAGGCGTACAGTTGTTGAATAACTTTATGAAGCAGTACCGCCAGAGCAATTACAATTTCAGTACGGGTGATTTGCGTAATTTCCAACTTGAGGTGTTGAAACAGATGCGTATCGAGTTCTGGGGTGAGGGAATCGCATTCCCCACGGCTAAACGTCTGAAACCGGATGTCATTCAGAATTATGAGGGTACCAACTTTATAGAAGATATCTTCAAGATAAACTGTAAAGGTGTGAAGCCCAACTGGACATTGATGATTCCTAAGACCGAGGTCGATTCAAATACTGCCCTTCAGGGAATGAACAATCCGGACCCGTCCGGTGCTATTGCTAAACGTCCTACTCCGATAGGGGAGTTTGCACCGGGTAACAATTAACCAATGAACTAACTTTTAATAGAATTTGTATATGAATAAGATATTCAATAAATTGTTTTTGGGCTTGGCCGTATGCGGTTTGGCTATGACGGCTTGTTCAGACGGTGTGGAGTGGGAGCCTTCTCCGGTTCCTACCGAGGGTGTACAAGCTTATATTTATGCTGATAACACTGATTTGACTTATTATCCGAATGATGAACAGGTTTTTGTGGTCAAAATCGGCCGTCAGAAAACAGATGCGGCTGCATCTATTCGCTTGACTACAGATGCGGAGAACGTAACAGTGCCGACAACGGTTGATTTTGCTGCCGGTGAAGCACTCAAAGAAGTAAAGATTGCGTTTGACATAGCTGTGGGTACTACTGCATCTTATACTATTACCATTCCTGAAGAAGATTCCTACGTTTATGGTTCACCTAAGGTGACGGTCAATATAAAGCGTGACTATACTTGGCTCAATATAGGTACAGGCTACTATGCATCTCAATTATTTGGCGAGGGTTGGGATCAACCTGTGCTGAAGGCTAAAGAGGCTAATATCTATAAACTGGAAGATTGCATTACGAAAGGATATCCCATCATGTTTACGCTAAGCGATGACAATCAAGAACTGATAGGTTGGGATCCTCAACCTACTGGTTATGACAAGACGGATTATGGTATGCTATACTTTGCAGCAGCAGGTATGGAGCGTAAAGGAAACGTGTTGTCTTTCCCGATGCAGGGCTTAGTAGTGCTTGACGGTGGTAAATGGGGAGTACTGTATCAGGGATTCACGGAAACGCTGGAGATGCCGGAAGGGTTTTGATTATCCTGGCAATTAGATAATATGTAATTTGAAATGGCATGTAAGATGAAGTTCGACTTCATTTTACATGCCATTTTTCTATTGTGTCTGTTTTTATTTTATTCCGCTTTTTAAGGCGCTTCCGCCAAAATTATTTATATTTGCTGCCCGAACCAACAATACATATATATAATAAGGTATAGAAACTATGAAAGAATTTGTAATTTCCGAAGTGCAGGCAGAAACAGCGGTATTGGTAGGTCTCATCACTAAAACGCAGGATGAGCGAAAGACGAACGAATACCTGGACGAGCTGGCATTCTTGGCTGAGACAGCCGGGGCGGAAGTAGTGAAGCGGTTTACCCAAAAGCTGGATGCAGCGCATTCCGTGACTTATGTCGGCAAGGGCAAGCTGGAAGAAATTAAAGAGTATATCCGGAATGAAGAAGAAGCCGAACGCGAAATCGGCATGGTGATTTTTGATGATGAACTCTCCGCCAAGCAGATACGCAATATAGAAGCTGAACTCAAAATCAAGATACTGGACCGTACGTCCCTGATTCTCGATATCTTTGCCATGCGTGCCCAGACTGCCAATGCAAAAACGCAGGTGGAGCTGGCGCAGTATAAGTACATGCTCCCCCGTCTGCAACGTTTGTGGACCCGCTTGGAACGCCAGGGTGGTGGCTCCGGTGCCGGTGGAGGTAAAGGCTCTGTGGG
>ERZ780002.344-NODE-344-length-18720-cov-3.77439_pt1 | contig 18720 bp, 15 predicted proteins | sample MGYA00511947_ERZ780002 | MGnify/ENA primary metagenome ERZ780002 (study PRJEB29588, sample SAMEA2148558) | human gut metagenome | biome: human gut; feature: human-associated habitat; material: faeces | place: Denmark | collected 2008/2010 ... | reverse complement strand
TAAGCCTGCCGCTAGCGTTCATCCTGAGCCAGGATCAAACTCTTCTTTGTATATTTCTTATACTGCTTAGCTCTCCCCTGACATCCTAATTCCTTAAAAGAATTAACGCTCTCGATTTTATTGTTTCTCGGTACTTGCTTGTACTTTCCTATCAGTCTTGTCAATGATCTTTCTTGTCTTCGGCGCTAAAAAAACCAGCCTCTCAGCTGATGTCCGAACCCCGCGCTTTCGTTTGGGATTGCAAAGGTACTAACTTTTTTCTTTTCTCCAAACTTTTTCGCAATCTTTTTTGAAAAAATTTCAAAAAACCGAAAAGCTCGTACCTCTGTCAAACTCCCTCATCAACGGGGCTGCAAAGGTACTAACTTTTCGGCAACTTCCAAATTTATTTTTTAAATTTTTTGGGAAATTTTAAATACCCTACCAGTTCTTCCTCACGAAAGTCCAGTCCGGATAGAATTTGGCCTCGTATTCGTCATCCAGGAACATGGCAGATTCCCCTACCTTGCCCTTAAGCTGCCAGTCGAGCCACTTGCGTGCCGCAACCGCATACGGACCGCCATTCTTCTCATAATATGTTCCGGAATGTCCGTCAAGCGAATTTGCCATCACTATCGAAAGAGTCTTTATATTGTCATAATCTCCCTGTGCATTCTTGAAAGCTATATCGACAGGGCCGCCTATCATATAGAACATAGGAGTATGAAGATTCTCAAGACTTGCTTTCGAAGCTCCCTGCATGCTGTTTTCACCGATTCCGGTATTAAGCATCACGCATGTCTTGATTCTTGGATCATGGGCAACGGCAAGCACCTGCGCTCCACCGCATGACTGACCCATGGCAGCGACTTTGTCCAAATCTATAAGATGATAGTATTCGCTTTCGGCATTAGCATTCTGATCCGTTATCCAGTCAAGAGCCTCAAGCATCTGGCGAGGAAAGGAGCCGTTGCGGCCGCAGCTTTCTTCTTGCTCTTCGACGCCTTCTTCATTTCGGCCATTACAGCGGCGCGGGCAGCTTCCCTCTCCGCTCTCTGGGCGGCAAGTTCCTCTTCGGTATAGGCAAAAACCCTCTCGCCGTTACCCATTACAAGAACTTCCTTAGTGGAAGGATAAGCTCCTCTGACAACCCCTTTCCATTGGTTGTAGAATTTCTCGTCCGAATACTCCTCGTATGGCCCTATTGCCATAATGACATAACCGTACGACGCCACTTCACTCAAAAGACGGCTCATCTCCAAGCTGTTGTTCACGCATGCGCCGTTGGCATAGAGGATAACAGGAAGCTTTCCGCCATTTTCCTTTGCCGCAGCAGCAAGGTTCTCCGGACGATAAATAACATGTGTAGGCAGACCGGCATCACCCACAGCAACGGACTTGAACGGTCCGGTACCGCCGTTTTCGATTACTTGCCGGTCAGTCGTCTGAGCATAGCAGGCGACAGTCAAAAGGATGGCCGCAGAAGCCACAATCTTTTTAAAATCCATAATTCAACTGTTTTTAATAATTCTCGCTAAGTTACAAAAAAAGGGATTACCCTCAACAGGCAATCCCTAATTATCAAGATTATTACAACTGTATCACTACATCATACCGTCAGCCGGCATGGCAGGAGCGGCAGGAGCCTGCTCTGGGATATCCACAATACCACATTCGGTAGTAAGGAACATTCCAGCCACTGACGCAGCGTTCTCAAGAGCCACACGAGCCACCTTGGTAGGATCAATCACACCAGCTTCGAACATGTGCACATATTCGTCCGTCCTGGCATTGTATCCGAAATCATCCTTACCTTCACGAATCTTCTGAATGATTACAGAACCGTCCACACCTGCATTGGCGGCAATCTGACGAAGCGGCTCCTCGATAGCCTTGGCTACGATATGGATACCGGTAGTCTCATCTTCATTATCTCCCTTAAGACCGGTAAGAGCCTCTGCTGCACGAATGTATGAAACTCCACCTCCTGGCAGATAACCCTCTTCCACCGCAGCGCGGGTCGCATTGAGGGCATCCTCCACACGGTCTTTCTTCTCTTTCATCTCAACCTCGGTAGTAGCACCTACATAAAGGACAGCCACACCGCCGGAGAGCTTTCCGAGACGCTCCTTAAGTTTCTCCTTGTCGTACTCTGAGGTAGAAGTCTCTATCTGCTTGCGGATTGAATCCACACGCTCCTTGATGGCTTCCTTATCACCCTTACCGCCTACAATGGTAGTATTCTCCTTTGTGATGGTGACTTTCTCAGCCTTACCGAGCATATCTGGAGTTGCGTTCTCAAGAGTGAAACCTCTCTCTTCGGAAACCACGATTGCACCGGTAAGGGTAGCAATATCCTGAAGCATCTCCTTGCGACGGTCGCCAAAGCCAGGAGCCTTGACGGCAGCTATCTTGAGTGCGCCACGAAGCTTGTTCACAACAAGAGTGGTAAGAGCCTCGCCATCAACATCTTCTGCAATGATAAGCAACTCCCTGCTCTCACGAGCGATAGGCTCAAGTATAGGGAGAAGATCTTTCATTGAAGAAATCTTCTTGTCACAGATAAGTATTGAAGGGTTGTTGAGATCGGCCTCCATCTTATCTCCGTTGGTCATAAAATATGGAGAAATGAATCCACGGTCGAACTGCATTCCCTCTACGACCTTGACTTCAGTATCGGTGCCCTTAGCCTCTTCAACGGTAATCACACCATCCTTGCCGACCTTAGCCATGGCATCGGCGATAAGTTTGCCGATATATCCGTCATTGTTGGCAGAAACGGTTCCGACCTGCTCAACCTTGGAATAGTCGGTGCCCACCTGCTGGCTGCTCTTCTTGAGTTCAGCCACAACTGTTGACACAGCTTTGTCTATACCACGTTTCAGGTCCATAGGATTGGCACCTGCAGTGACATTCTTAATGCCCACATTGATGATGGCCTGTGCGAGAACCGTAGCGGTGGTAGTACCGTCACCGGCCTGCTCATTGGTCTTGGAAGCGACTTCCTTAACCATCTGCGCACCCATATTCTCGAATCTGTCCTTGAGCTCAACTTCTTTGGCTACGGTAACTCCGTCCTTGGTAACCTGAGGAGCACCGAACTTCTTATCAATAACCACGTTGCGTCCCTTAGGACCAAGTGTAACCTTAACTGCGTTTGCAAGAGAGTCCGCACCGACCTTCATCTTGGCGCGAACATCCGCATCGAATTTTATTTCTTTTGCCATAATAACTATCTCCTATTTCATTACACAATAGCCAGAATATCAGACTGCTTTACGATAAGGTATTTCTTATCTTCAAAAGTAACCTCAGTTCCGGCATACTTGCCATAGATGACCTGATCTCCGACTTTCACCTCCATAGGCTCGTCTTTCTTGCCAGGACCGGCAGCAACTACGGTTCCCTGCTGTGGTTTCTCTTTTGCGGTGTCAGGAATGTACAATCCCGCCGCTGTTTTGGTCTCTGCCTCCTTAGGCTCGATCAGAACTCTGTCTGCTAATGGTTTGAGCATAATTGTATGTTTTTAAAATTTATTCTCATAACCGGTACAATCACCGGACGGCAGTCATAAAATCAAGGTCCGTGCCAATGACAATTTGTCAGAGCAATTGTTTGCAAAAATGCCACAGCACAACTCCGGCGGAAACGGAAACGTTAAGAGAATGCTTGGAGCCGAATTGAGGAATTTCCACGGCGCAATCCGATGCATCCACCACATCCTGGCTTACTCCGTCGACCTCATTGCCGAACACAAGAGCATAGCGTTCACCCTTCCCGGGAACGAAATCCTGAAGTTGGACAGCGTTGTGCGTCTGTTCCACGCTCACAACCACATAGCCCTCGTCATGAAGCCGTTTCACCAAAGAAACGGTGTCTTTTTCATGCACCCACGGCATGCTGAGCTCGGCACCAAGCGCGGATTTGTGCATCTCCGCCGAAGGAGGAAACGCGCAGATTCCACATAAATACACACAATCTACCTTGAAAGCGTCACTGGTGCGGAAAATACTGCCGATGTTGTGGGCACTACGGATATTGTCAAGCACCACCACGGTTCCTGAAGGTGGCAGAGACGCATAATCATCAGGCCTGATACGGCCAAGTTCGATATTTAGCAATTTAGGGTCTTTCATAATAGCAAAGGTACGTTTTTTATGTTATATTTGTCCTTCCATACAATAACATGTTATGAAACAGGATATTCAAATTACGGATCTTATCAAAAAAGAAAAAGACCGTCAGGAATCGGGGCTTGAACTCATCGCTTCCGAAAACTATGTCACAGACGAAGTATTGAGAGCCATGGGCTCCATCTGCACCAACAAATACGCAGAGGGCTACCCGGGCAAGAGGTATTACGGAGGATGTGAGGTAGTGGACCAGATAGAGCAGCTCGCGATAGACCGGTTAAAGCAAATCTATGATGCGGAATGGGCCAACGTACAGCCACATTCCGGTGCCCAGGCCAACATGGCGGTCATTATGTCCATCCTCAAGCCGGGAGACACGTTCATGGGACTTGACCTGAGCCAGGGAGGCCACCTCACACATGGTTCTCCAGTCAACACCTCAGGTATTCTCTATCATGCCGTAGCCTACGGGCTGAATCCTGAGACAGGTTTCGTGGACTATGACGAGATGGAAAGAAAGGCCCGCGAATGCAAGCCGAAGCTCATCATAGGAGGAGCTTCCGCCTATTCACGCGAATGGGACTATGAGCGAATGAGAAAGATTGCCGATGAGGTTGGCGCCATTCTCTGGATAGATATGGCACACACGGCAGGACTCATTGCCGCCGGCCTTCTGAAGAACCCTGTAAAATATGCACACATTGTAACTTCCACCACACACAAGACCCTTCGTGGTCCGCGCGGAGGCATCATCCTTATAGGCAAGGATTTCGACGATCCACTCGGCCGCACCACACCAAAGGGTGTCGTGAAGAAGATGAGTCAGGTGCTGGATTCCTCCGTATTCCCGGGCATCCAGGGCGGTCCGCTCGAGCATGTGATTGCAGCCAAGGCCGTAGCATTCTTCGAGGCTATGCAGCCTGAATTCGTAGACTACCAGAAGCAGGTAATGGCCAACGCAAAGGTAATGTGCGACGAATTCATAAAGAGAGGCTACAAGATTGTCAGCGGCGGCACGGACAACCACCTTATGCTGGTGGACCTCAGAGGCAAATTCGAAGCCCTCAACGGACGTATCGCCGAGACTCAGCTTGAGCATGCAAGCATCACGGTCAACAAGAACATGGTTCCATTTGATACCAGAAGCGCATTCCAGACCTCAGGTATCAGAGTCGGAACTCCTGCCATAACCTCCCGCGGATTCGTCGAGAAAGATATGGTCGAGGTCGTAGCCTTGATTGACGAGGTGCTCACATCATGCAACGCCCACATCGAAGCGCTCAGCCTCAAGACGGGCGAGACTCCTACTCCTGAGCAGGTCAAGAGCCTTGAAGAGCACAAGGCCGTTCTGGAGAATGTCAGAAAGAAAGTCTATCAGATGACGGCCGGAGTGCCACTCAACAAATATTAATAGTAAGATCCCCAAAAAATGGAGACGCCCCCATGGACGTCTCCATTTTTCATATAGCATATCAAAAACTACAGCGTACGCTTAATCTCGACAATCTGGAATGCCTCGATGACATCTCCGTCCTTAATGTCGTTGTATCCGGCGATGCTGAGTCCACACTCTCTTCCGGCTATAACCTCCTTGACAGTATCCTTGCCCACCTGGAGGGAACCGAGTTCTCCGGTATAGACCACAATGCCGTCCCTGATGAGGCGGACCTTGGATTTCTGAACCATTTTTCCGTCCCTGACAAGACATCCGGCGATGGTACCCACCTTGCTGATTCGGAAGGTCTGCTTAACTTCGGCGGTAGCAATGACCTCTTCCTTCTTCTCAGGTTCGAGCATACCCTCGATACCATCCTTGACTTCATTGATACAGTCATAGATGACGGAGTACAGACGAATTTCAATGCCTTCACGATCGGCAGCCTTGCGAGCATCCACGGTAGGACGTACCTGGAATCCCACAATAACGGCATCCGATGCCTCGGCAAGAAGAACGTCAGACTCGGAGATTCCTCCGACAGCCTTATGGATTACGTTCACCTTAACCTCTTCGGTAGAAAGTTTGATAAGGGAATCTGACAACGCCTCCACAGAACCATCCACATCTCCCTTTACGATAATATTCAGTTCCTTGAAATTACCGATAGCTATACGACGGCCAATCTCTTCGAGCGTCATGTGCTTCTGGGTCTTTATACCCTGGATTCGGAGCAGCTGTTCGCGTTTGTTGGCAATATTCTTAGCTTCCTTCTCATCGGCAAGAACATTGAACTTCTCACCGGCGGCAGGAGCACCGTTCAGACCAAGTACGGAAACCGGAGTTGACGGACCGGCCTCAGTAACTTTCTGTCCACGCTCATTGAACATGGATTTCACCCTTCCGTAATAGCTTCCGCAAAGCACGACGTCACCCTGACGCAAGGTTCCTTCCTGCACGAGTACTGTCGCAAGGTATCCGCGGCCCTTATCCAATGAAGACTCGATCACCGCTCCGATGGCAGGTTTGTTAGGATTGGCCTTAAGCTCCAGTAGATCAGTCTCAAGAAGCACTTTCTCAAGCAACTTGTCCACATTCAGACCCTTCTTGGCAGAAATCTCCTGGCACTGGTATTTTCCTCCCCAGTCCTCCACGAGGATATTCATTTCCGACAGCTGGCGACGGATGGTGTCAGGATTTGCTCCCGGCTTATCTATCTTGTTGATGGCAAATACCATAGGAACATTTGCAGCCTGTGCATGGTTGATAGCCTCCACTGTCTGCGGCATCACGGCATCGTCTGCGGCCACGATGATAATGGCAAGGTCAGTAAGCTGGGCTCCACGGGCACGCATGGCAGTAAACGCCTCATGTCCAGGAGTATCCAGGAATGTAATACGTCTTCCGTCAGGAAGTTTCACATTATATGCACCAATATGCTGAGTAATACCACCGGCCTCACCGGCAATCACGTTGGATTTGCGGATATAGTCCAGAAGAGAGGTCTTACCATGGTCAACATGTCCCATCACAGTGATGATAGGAGGTCTTGGCTGAAGGTCTTCAGGCTTGTCAACCGTTTCCGTACTGCTGATCTTCTCCGAGATATCCGCAGTTACGAACTCCACCTTATATCCGAACTCTTCTGCCACAAGCACCAGCGTCTCCGCATCCAGTCTCTGATTGATGGACACCATAAGTCCAAGACTCATGCACGCACCGATAACCTTGACAACCGGAGTATTATTCATGAGCGTAGCAAGATCGTTCACCGTCACAAACTCAGTCACTTTAAGGATCTTCTGCTCCGCATTAGCCTGTGCAAGTTCCTCCTGTGTCTTCTGGGCCGAAGCTTCACGCTTCTCCTTACGATATTTGGCACCGAAATTATTCTTCTTGCCTTCATTCATCTTGGCGTACGTCTCCTTGACCTGCTTCTGGATTTCCTTCTGCATTTCCTCCTGCTCGGCTTCTGTCATCGCAGGCTTGAAACGGTCACGGTCGCGTTTGCGGCCCTTTCCGGGGTTTTGAGGATTGTTAGGCTGAGCGCCGTTCTGCCGTGCTTTCTGATCCTGACGGGACTGTCCGCCCTGCTTCTGGTCTTGCTTCCGGTCCTTCTTTTGAGACTTTTCAACATGCGCACCGGCTTTGACCACATCCACCTTCTGCGTACCCTTGGTTACGCGTTCGCGCTTTTTGGAAGGTTTACGGTCAAACTGGCTGAGGTCAATCTTTCCAACCACTTTGAACTGAGTGCCGGGAACTTGCTCCGCCGGCTCTATTTTTACAGCTTTTTCCATCTCCACGGCCTTTGGCTCCACCTTTTCAGCAGGTGCTATTTCTATTTTGGCAGGTTCCGACTTTTTGTCCACTTTTACCTCTTCCACTTTAACTTCCTGCACTTTGACAGGCTCCGGTTCCGGTTTAACCTCCGGCTCCGGCTTGATTTCCGGCTTAATCTCAGGCTTCGGCTCTGGTTTCGGTTCCGGTTTTGACTCAGGCTCGGCAACTTTCGGCATCGGCTCCGTCACTTCTTCATTCTGCGGTGCCACCGGCTCTGCAGGCTCGGACTTCTCCTCTTCAGCAGAAGCCTTGACTTCAGATGCCTTTTTCACCTCAACCGGTTTGTCGCCGGAAAGAGTATTGCTTTTGATGATTGTCTCGTGTTCCTGATCATCTTCAACTTCCTCTTCCTTCGGCTGCTTACGCCCCTTCTCTATAATTTCCTTTATCTTTATATCCACCTTATCCGCAGCCTGCTTGATTTCGAGATCCTTGCCGAACTGTTTGGAAATAGCCGGCATATAGCTCTCATCAATTTTGGCATTAGGATTGGCATCAAGCTCGACACCGATCTTCTGAAGGAAGTTCACAAGGTCATCAAGCCCGATATTGAATTGTCTAATTATTTTATTCAGTCTTATTTCTGCCATTCCGTATTAATCTTCGAATTCCTCTTTCAGTATCTTAAAGACATCCGCCACGGTCTCGTCTTCAAGGTCGGCACGCTTGGCGATGTCGGCCTGAGACTTCTCGAGCACTGACTTTGCAGTGTCGCAACCGATGGATTCAAGGCGATCTATGATCCACTGATCAATAACATCTGAGAATTCGCTGAGCAATACATCCTCCTCCTCGGCATCTTCTCCCTTTGGAAGTTCCCTGTACACCTCTATCTCCCGTCCCACGAGTTTGCTTGCCAGCTCAATATTGACACCATGCCGTCCGATACCCTTGTTGACCTGATCCGGCTGCATGAATACCTTCACCTTGTCTTCCGGATTGTCGCTCATCTCTATAGAAGACACGATGCCCGGATTAAGAGCCCTTTGGATCAAAAGCTTAGGATTCTGAGACCACTGGATGACATCAATATTCTCATTTCTAAGTTCACGCACTATTCCCATTATACGTCCGCCCTTGACACCGATGCAGGCTCCGATAGGATCAATACGGTCATCGTATGACTCCACTGCCACCTTGGCACGCTCGCCAGGTACACGGACCACCTTCTTGACAGTAATAAGTCCGTCGGCAATCTCAGGAACCTCCTGCTCGAAGAGTCTTTCAAGGAATTCATCGGAAGTACGGCTCAAGATGATATAAGGCGTGGTATTGTTCTTCATCTCAACGCTCTTGATGATCGTTCTCACGGAATCTCCCTTGCCAAGACGTTCTCCAGGAATCTGCTCAGACTTAGGGATATGAAGTTCATTGCCGTCATCATCCAGCAGCAAAGCCTCCTTGGACCAGGACTGATATACCTCGCCATAGAAAAGCTCTCCAACCTTTTCAGAATACTTCTTGAAGACATTAGCCTTCTCGATATCCATGATTCTTCCCTGAAGATTCTGACGGATGTTCAGGATGCCTCGACGGCCGAATGCCGACAATGGAAGGAACTTGGAGTACTGGTCTCCGATTTCGTAGTCGGCAGGATCTCCTCCGTCTTCCTTGATTCCGTCGAGGGTAATCTCGGAGTTGGGATTCTCCACCTCTTCCACCACATCGAAATTCTGATAGATTTCACAGGTTCCCTTATCTACATTGACAATCACGTCAAAGTTGTCAGACGAGCCGTATGTCTTGGCTATCTGGGTAAGGAACACATCCTTGAGAACCTGCATCATAACCGGGCGGTCAATGTTCTTCTCCTCCTTGAAGTCCTTGAACGCATCGATAAGTGTGATTACTTTTTCTTTTTCCATTATTTGTTATTCTTTTGTTGTATTCAATATTTCATCCGCCTCGGCAGCGTCTATCCCGGCGGAGCTTACTGTGAGCGCATAGTCTTCGATGTTCCTGTCAAAACTGTCAAGCACCGCACGATGCACGAACTCGCAATCGGAGAGATCCACGTTGTCGTTCGCCTTGTCAATAATCACCTCGAAGACATTGTCATCGTCATTGAGGCTCATCTCCACCACCGTACAGCCGCGCTCTGCGGCGGCCTGATTTACAATTTCTTTGAATTTCAATAGGTCCATACGTCTCTGATTTTATAAAAAATGGAAGACCTCCCCGGCCTTCCATCTCGTTCACAACTGCAAATGTAGCAATAAATTCCGAATATTCAAAATATTCAGATTTCCATCTTCAGAATGTCCCTGAGAAGACCATCATATTTCACTCTGGTGTCAGCCACCACAAATCCCTTTGCAAGGAAGTTCCGTTCGCTCGGAATATTCTTGGGATCCACCGTGGCCAGAATATAGCGGCAGCTCTTCTGCTTGGCAAGAGCAACGGACCAATCAATAAAATGCCGGTGGAATCCACGACCGCGATATGCAGGACCGACTACCACAGCATCGAAAGTCAGCACCTCACAAGGATTCAGTCCCAAATCAGAAGCAAGGCTACGGCTTCCCTCGCGATTATTCACCACTACAGAGAAAGCCGCAAGTTTACCCTCCGGAGAGACTATTCCGCACAGATTGTCACGCTGGAGCGACTCGATAAGTTCTTCCCGGCTCAAAGAGAAAAACAATTTCTTGTCTTCAAGTCCGTCCACCACCTCATCCTGAAGCTGCATCACCGCACTCAGGCTGTCAAAGCCCAGAGTCTTCATCCGGAACCCGTCAGGCAATTCAGCCACAGTCTTATTATACTCCGAAAGTCCGTCATCGAAGAGATACAATTTGTTCTCAAGATAGGACTCAGGGAACATGAATTTCGAGCAAGGCACATGCCTTTGCCAGCCGTTCTGCCCGCTGTTCTCTTTTTCGCGATGCTTGACCCATATCTTGTACAACTCGAACACCTGAACATAGGACGAAGATGTGGGAAGTATGTATTTTTCCTGAATATACGGGTTGTTCATAAACAGGAAAAACCTATACCCGAACAGGTCGTCAAGATCCTCTATATTGGCAATATGGTGGCGATAAAGCAGATACAGATTCTCAAAGAACGTGCAATACTGCGCCACCTCGACACTGGACACGTCCTTCCACCTGTCGTATCCGTAATCCCCTTCTGTCTCCGCCGTCTCCAGAATCTCATACACTTTCATGAGACGGTCGCTGTCATGGAAATAGTTGTTCAGGTCTATGAGCATCTCGCTGCATGTGACATCAGACCCGTTTTTCAATTCAATGGCAATAAAAAGGGTTCCCACCAATGTGGCCGCAAGGGAAAAAATCCCCACGGTAGCTTCCTCTCCGGTTCTGAAAGTATGCACAATCAGCAGGCACAGCAGAACCAGAACCACAGAAGCCAATACGATCAGCAGGGAAACGCTAGTCTTGTACTTTATTCTCCTCATAATGCAATCGGATTATATGTTTCGTGTTTTCATCCACTTTTACCGCCTCATCTATGCGTCTGCACAAAAGAGCAGCCACATGCGAGCCGTCCAGTTCAATCACCTCGACAGCAGCTTTTTCGTCAGGGGTCATTTTGTACTCATTCAGAATATCGGAAACTTTCCTGCGGCCCTTCATGCCATACGGTACCATCCAATCTCCGCTTTTCCAGCGTCGCAGCGTCCAGTCAGAGCCCAACTTGTCGGCATCAGCAATCAAATATCCGTCCGGCTGCTTCAGCGTTTCGACAGCATCCCTTGGGACAAATTCACGCACAAGGCTTCTTTCCACCGCTCCACCGCAAAGAATTTTCAACCGGTCGCTACCCACAGCCACAGGTCCGAACCGCTTGCCTGCAGTCTGTTTCCCGGAGCGCAACAACCGCACCAGAGAATCATATTCCACCTTTCCGATGCCGCTGCCATCAAGAATCCGCCAAAGCACATATTCCCAATGTTTCACTCCCAGCAACCCCCGGATACTGACATCCCCTCCCGGAAGCAGCACCGCATCTCTGACTCCCAGAAAATAATCCTCCACGATATCATCCGCTTGTGCAAACCGCACCATATCTTCCCCGAGCGTCCTGACAAATGACGGGTTAATCTTCTCAAACTGAGGGAAAACCTCATTTCGAAGGATATTCCTTTTGTATATGTTTTCCGAATTGGTCTTGTCCTCACGCCACGCCAAACCATGGGAGGTCATCCAAGTCTCTATCTCCGACCGCTCAACCCCCAACAACGGACGCAATATGCCGGAATGCTCCCCCATGCCACGGATTCCCTTCAAGCCGGTACCCCTCAACAGATTGAGGACAAGGGTCTCGGCATTGTAGGTGGAATTGTGTGCAACGGCTACGGCATCATAGCCAAACTCGGAAAGCAGCTCTCTGAACCAGGAATACCTCAAATCACGGGCGGCCATCTCCGTACTGATTCCTCTCTGCGTCGCATACGCAAGAGTATCGAACCTGCGGACATGACACTCCACGCCATGCTCCCTGCACCACTCGCGCACAAAGGTCTCATCGCCGTCAGAATCAGCACCGCGCAACGAGAAGTTGCAATGGGCCACAGCAAAACAGGCTCCGGGAAAAAACTCCGAAGCCCTGTTTGCCATATACATCGAATCGATGCCTCCACTGACTGCAAGGAGCACTTTCATTTCCTTTATCGCTTATTTGATATAAGGTATGTGAATTTGATAGCAAAAGAATCCTTGAACTGTACTCTCTGATGTCCGTCTATCATCACGATCGGATCGTAGAGCAACCATGTATCAAGCGAGACCTTGAAATACTTTGAAATCTGACAGGTAATCTTATTATCCCAGTTGACGCGATTGCTCTTGAACGGGCTGTTCAGATAATCCGTAAACAGCACGAGCTGTGTCTCATACATGAAGATATCGTTGAGCGCCATCTTGAAATTCATCTTGATCTGGGCACCGAATTGAAACAAGGCGTTATGATAATTCTCCCCAAGCTCCGGGTCCAAATCGTCCGAGCGGAGCTTCATACCGTATTTCTTTCTCAACTCTTCCGTCGTACAGATGGTGAATCCACCGGTAAGAGGGGCTATATTGACATTGAACCAGTCATTAGGCGTCCAATCCATACCGAGCGCTATGTTGGTATAGGCCGGAGAGAAGAGTCCGGACTTGAGCTTTCCCTCCCACTCCTCTGTCTCCTCATTGAGTTTATAGGAGTCATAGCTGTCCGTAAACTGTGACCTGAAGTCGAAGGATGCAGTATAGTTCCACTTGCTTTCCTTGGATGTGCGATACGCAAGGCGGCTCTCAAGATACATCAAGTCATTGCTCTTCTGAAGCAGATTTTTCTTGTCGGCAGACCAAAAGAATCCGTACTGGAGCTGAAGACGGTTGTTCCAACTCAAAAACTTTTTAGCATAATTCGCCTTGGCGTCAACACCTATATTCAAAGTGAAGGTATTGTAACCACCTGCGGCCCAGTTCCACAAATTGGTACTGCTGGTACCCAAGTCAAACTGCGCGGAAGAATTCCAGTACTGAGGCCTCTCCTCCTTGTCTTTGGTCTGTGGTGCCTGCATAAGGGCAGCAGCGGCTTCCGCAGCGGCCTTCTGCACATCACTCTGCGCATGGGCACTACCGCATACGATTGAGAAAAAGGCTATAAAGGCCAGTAATTTCTTCATATCCTCTCCGCGATTAGTATGCTATTGCATATACGACACGCTGTTTGGACGGTTTGCCGGAATAAATATCCACTCCATCTTCCTCGCATACATAGCTGTCAATAGGAATACACCTGATGGTAGCTTTGGTGGCATCCTTTATGGCCTGTTCCGTCTCGGTGGTACCGTCCCAATGGCAGAGAAGGAATTTGCCGGTATTGATTTTGGCCTTGAACTCTTCCCAGCTGTCACATTTCTCCACATGAGCATCCCTGAATGCAAGTGCCTTGGCGTAGATATTGTCCTGAATATCATCAAGCAGACTTACGATATGTTCCGTTATTCCGTCCAACGCCATGGTCTCTTTGGTAAGAGTATCGCGCCTTGCCACTTCTACAGTCCCGGATGCAAGATCCCTTGCGCCCATTGCTATACGTACAGGCACGCCCTTCAACTCCCACTCCGCAAATTTGAATCCCGGTCGCAGATTGTCCCTGTCGTCGATACGGCAGCTGACTCCCCTGGACTCCAGATTGTCCTTAATGGCGGTCATCTTCTCAATAATGCTCTGGTGCTCCTCATCAGTCTTGAAAATAGGAACCATCACTACCTGGATAGGAGCAAGCCTTGGAGGGAGCACAAGTCCGTTATCATCACCATGAGCCATTATAAGAGCTCCCATAAGTCTGGTGCTCACACCCCATGAGGTAGCCCATACATATTCCTGCTTGCCCTCTTTGGTGGTATACTGCACATCGAAAGACTTGGCGAAATTCTGCCCGAGGAAATGAGATGTACCGGACTGGAGCGCTTTTCCATCCTGCATCATAGCCTCTATGGTAAGGGTATCAAGCGCACCGGCGAATCTCTCGTTAGGGCTCTTGTGTCCGACAATGACCGGCAGGGCCATCACCTCACGCGCAAATTTGGCATATACCTGCACCATTTCGTATGCTTTGGCCTGAGCTTCCTCGGAGGTAGCGTGGGCAGTGTGTCCCTCCTGCCAAAGGAACTCTGCGGTACGAAGGAAGACTCGCGTTCTCATCTCCCATCTCACCACATTGCACCACTGGTTGCACAATATAGGAAGGTCTCTCCATGAGGTTATCCAGTTCTTGTAAGTATTCCAGATAATTGTCTCGGAGGTAGGGCGAACTATCAACTCTTCTTCCAGCTTGGCGTCAGGATCCACTACGATTCCATTTCCTTCAGGATCATTCATAAGCCTGTGATGCGTCACGACCGCGCATTCCTTCGCAAAACCGGCCACATGCTCAGCCTCACGACTGAAGAAAGACTTCGGAATAAACAGCGGGAAATATGCATTCTGAACTCCGGTCTTTTTAAACATGCCGTCAAGGAGACTCTGCATCTTCTCCCAGATTGCATATCCGTAAGGCTTGATAACCATACATCCCCTGACCGCCGACTGCTCGGCAAGATCAGCCTTAAGGGCCAAATCATTATACCACTGAGAGTAGTTCTCAGCTCGCTTAGTTACCTCTTTTGCCATATTCTGTTGAATTTTCTGCTTTTTTTTTAGAAATTTGCATCTATATGTAAAGACGATACTGGAACACCAGTTCGACTTTGCACGCAAAGATACAATTTTTATTAATAAAGGAGATAGAATATGAAACAGAGCATCACACTTTTACTGCCGCTCATCCTATTGGCAGCATCTTGCGGTACAACTGCGCAATATTCCGCTCATAGATTCGAGGACGGCCTGTATGTCGTGTCAAGCGTTCGAGAAGTGAAAATCTACTCCCCTGAAGAATTCGAGCAGCGGGCGGCAATGGACCTTGCCTGCAAAAAATCGTTTGGAGAGAACGATTATGAATCATATTCCGTAATCATAGTACCATCCCTGATGTTCAGTTCATGGTGCTATGACCCGTGGTATTATGACGCATGGGATTATTACAGATGGAATCGCGGATGGAGAGACCCTTGGTACTACAATTCATGGAGATACAATTATCGGTATTATGACCCTTGGTATAATCCATGGAGATACGACCCATGGTATCACAACCCGTGGAGATATGACCCGTGGTACTATGATCCTTGGAGATATGATCCTTGGTACTACGACCCATGGTATGGCCCGTACTGGCACGGAGGATATGTTGGCCCTGTCGGACCACGCCCGCCGAAGCCGGGATTGTCCCCGAACGGAAACTATTACTACGGACCGAGACGGAGCACCCAGACAAACGGCAACAGAGAAGTGAGTGCCAGCCGCTCCACCGGCAGCGTATCCGGTTCCGGAGGCAACGGAGGCTCATCTTCCGGCAATCGTACCAGAAGCACCTACCCGTCAGGGAACAGTGCGGGAACGAGAAGCAACTACGGTTCTTCCGGCTCATCCGTTACCGGAAACTCCACCAGAGGTACCGAAAACAGCGGCAGTTCTACAACCAGATCAATATATTCGACAAGGAAAGCAAGTCCTAATGTCAACACCGGCCGGAATTCAGGAAGTCAGCCTTCTTCCTCATCCGGATCGAGCGCCACAAGAAGTTCGGGAGGCTCAAGCACAACCAGAAGTTCAGGTGCCACCAATTCGTCCAGGAGTCACGGAAGCTACAATTCCGGAAGCAATTCAAGGAACTCCGGCAACGCGAACACTACCAGAAATTCCGGCAACACTTCCAGGAGTTCAGGAAGTTCAGCTACAAGAAGCTCGGGCAGCACGGGTTCATCCAGGAACTCAGGAATCTCTACCAGGAATTCCAACAGGTCCTCCGGAAGTTCTACAAGGAGTTCGGGCAGCAGCTATTCCAGAAGTTCAGGCAGCAGCTATTCTGGCGGGAGCTCCAGAAATTCAGGAGGCAGCGGATACTCCGGAGGCGGTGGATACTCCAGAAGTTCGGGCGGAAGTTCCGGTGGCAGCAGACGCAGGTAGCATCAGTATGAACACATCTAATGAAAACAGTTATGAAAGCATTTAGCAAGTCCATTTTGGCGTTGTCCGTGCTCGCGGCATATTCGGTCTGCGCGACAGCACAAAACATGTACGATGCCATCAATATAAGCCGCAACGACTATTTCGGTACAGCAAGAACCGTCGCTTTGGGCAATGCCGTCACCGCATTGGGCGGAGATTTGGGAACAATAAGCATCAACCCGGCCGGATCGGCAGTATATTCATACAGCCAGGTGACAGTTACCCCAGGCATCGCCGTTTCTTCCATCCGTTCTTCGTATGATGCCGGCAATTCGTGGGTGTCAGACAACACATCCTCCCGCACCAAGGTTACCATGCCGAATGCCGGTGTCAGCGTGGTATTCAACACCGGGCGCTCGTCAGGTCTGAAATCTTTCACCGTGGCATTTGTGTCCAACCAGACGGCACAGTATCTGAGTTACGCCAATGTATATGGAGTCAATTCCGCCACTTCAAAACTGGCCGAGATGGCGGCTGCCGCTTATGGTATTGACGAAGGTGCGCTTGGTAATTTCAAGTCGTACGACGGCAATGGCATCGCCTGGGATATCCTTACCGGTTATCAGGCAGGGATGTTCGGTTCGTATGGAACAAACGGCCAATATGTGGCTGTAACCGAGGCCCTCAATGGAAACAATCATTATGTTCCAGGCAAATTGGCCCAGACATCCATCACTCAGAAGGGAGGTTCCAAAAAAGACGTAGTGCTCAACATGGGATTCAATGTCTCTGACAAGTTCTATTTCGGATTCAATCTCGGTCTGCCGAAGGCCAGGTACGAATACAATGAGATATTCTACGAATCTGCGATGGACCCGAGCCAGTTCCTTCTTACATTCAACAAGGCTGACGGCAAGGCTTACGACACCTACTTCAAGAGCGCTTCCACCAACTACAAATACGTATCCGATACCGAAGGCGTATATGCCAAATTCGGCTTCATATACAAGCCTCTCAGCACACTCAGATTAGGTGCCGCCATTCAGACTCCGGCAAGTTACACCATAACCGAGAATTGGCAGTACGCGGCCAACACCATTTTCGATGACAATTATTTCAACGGCAGTCAGACCTCTCCTACCGGCAAATATTCTTATCGTCTGCGCTCGCCTTATGTAATAAGTTTCGGCGCAGCCACGACATTCACGAAACTTGGGCTTCTAAGCATTGATTATGAACTCATGGACTACAGTGTCATGCAGTTCTCCGAAATCCATAACGACTATCTCGCCAGGGACTCTTTTTACGACCTCAACGAGACCAACAGGAATTTTGCCGGAGTATCAAGAAACATCCGAATAGGACTGGAAGCCAGACTCACATCGGAATTCTCGATGCGCTTTGGGCTGAGCAGTTTAACTTCGCCTGAAAGGTACTGGACCAACGACAGAGGCGAGAGTGTATATGCAGATGATTTCCTTGCAGATTTCGACTCTTACACTTCCAACGCAAAACGACTCGTCAGCTCACACTATACGAAAGACAACACATTCTCGGGCTCCATCGGTTTTGGATATGCGTCTTCGTCATCGTTTTTCGCAGATGTGGCTGTAAAATACACAAGGTATCCTAAGACCAGGTTTTATCCATATTACGACTACCCTAATTGGAATGCCGACGGAGATCTTGTAAATGCAGCATCCCCTGTCATAACCAACAACAGGTCGCTAATCAGCGCTTTGTTTACTTTTGGTTGGAGATTTTAAAATTACAGATATATAAATGGAATTGACCGCACAACAGTTGGCGGATGTGCTTCACGGAACAGTAGAGGGCAATCCGCAGGAAACAGTGACATCTTTCGCGAAAATTGAGCACGGCAAGAAGGGACAGCTTTGTTTCTTTGCCAATCCAAAATATGAACAGTATGTATATACCAGCGAGGCTTCAGTCTTGCTGGTAAATTATGATTTCAAGCCCACGGCACCGGTGACGCCTACATTGGTCCGTGTCCCGGATGCGTATTCGGCCCTCTCGGAGCTGCTGAAATATGTAGCGGACCTCCACAAGAAATACCGCAGGCACAGAGGCCGTTGCCGCATTGCATGGAGCGCGAAACTGGGTAAAAAAGTGTATGTCGGCGATTTCGTAACCATCGGCAAGAATGTTTCTATCGGGGATTACACCCGCATTTCTGACAATGTGACCATCGGAGAGGGCACAAAAATCGGTTCCCACTGCATCATTTACCCGGGAGTGCATATTTTCCCCGGAATGGTGATTGGCGACAGGGTGATTCTTCACGCCGGGTGCATCATAG
>ERZ780002.341-NODE-341-length-18800-cov-7.95988_pt1 | contig 18800 bp, 15 predicted proteins | sample MGYA00511947_ERZ780002 | MGnify/ENA primary metagenome ERZ780002 (study PRJEB29588, sample SAMEA2148558) | human gut metagenome | biome: human gut; feature: human-associated habitat; material: faeces | place: Denmark | collected 2008/2010 ... | reverse complement strand
GGGTGTTTCCAGTACCCAACTACCAAAGTTGTATGGATTCGCTCAAAAGACTGGGCAAGAAATGCGGCATCACCAAGCCGCTGTCCTGGCACATGAGCCGTCATTCGTTCGCAACCTCGGTTTGCCTCTCCAACGGAGTCCCAATAGAAACCGTGAGTTCAATGCTTGGTCACAAGGACATAAAGACAACCCAGGTGTATGCCAAAATTACCAAGGAGAAATTGAGCAAAGACGTGGAAAAGTTGTCTCAGCAGATTAATAACATTGAGGAATTCACGTTTGGAAATGTTTGCAACGATAATACTAACACTATAAATGGCAGAGTATGAAACGACAAGTGATAACAATACAAGAAGATATGGTCATCTACGCCCCACATCATGGTGAGGTGTGGATGACAGTTTGGGAGATTGCTGAACTGTTGAATGTAACGGGGACAGCAGTGAAGAATACCATCAAGCGCATTTGGAAACAAAGTGTGCTGAAAGACTTCCAGCATTCTCAATACATCAAACTTGAAAATGAATATTCTGCGCATGTCTATGATATGGAAGTGATTATCGCCATAGCACTTCAAATGGATACATACCAAGCCTTGTTGTTCAGACAATGGTTTATCAGTAAGGTTGTGAACCGCAAGGATTGCCAAGCAGAGCAAGTAAAACACGAGTATCCGATGATTATTGTGATGAACGGAACGATGCCAAGAGGTGCAAGTTAGAATTTCTCATCTTTTAATAAGATTCCTACACCTTTATAATATAATAGCGTACAGGGGGAACGATTTTTGTCGTTGTACCCTGTACGCTATTCTTGTTTCGCTATTATGAAGCAGTACTCTTCTCTTGTGAAACAGTGCCGTCGATTATCGGCTTGCGGTAATTACCAGTGAGAAGTGCTTGTATCTCGGATTCCGGATAGAGGGTTTTGCCACATAATATAATGTAGGGCAAGATGCCTTGTTTGCGATATTCCTGCAAGGTACGGCGACTAAGCTTCAGGAACTCGGAGAGTTCCTTGTCGGTGAGGTATCGCTCCCCGTCCAAAGGTGGGCTGTAGGACTTGATGAATGAGGATAGCCAGTTGTTGGCTTTCTTCAAGGATTGCATGGCGGTGTCTATCGACTTGCTCTCATGCGTAAGAAGTTGGTTCATGTTCATTGTTTACAATTTGGATTAAGTGGTGAATATAAAATGTGTTGGCTCGCCCAGGGTGAAGTTTTCGGCTTTGCCTTGGGCGAGTTTGGCTTTATGCTATACCGATTTGATTCTGGCGATAAGCGGAACGATGGCTTTGACCTCTTCGGGGCAGTAATAGAATTGGCGACCTATCTGGGTATGCCCCAAGAAACGGCGGTCACGAAGTTTTTGTAAGGTGCGCTGGCTGATGCGAAGTTGCTGGCAGACCTCATGACCTGTAAGCCATTTGTTCAGACGCTTGCCGTTAGCCTTATGCTTCAGCAACTCAACTTTCTTTACCAAGGCATCGTATCTTGCCATCATCAAGTCGAATGCCTTCTTTTCCATTGTTACTACTTCCATATTCTCTGTTTTATTGGTTCAACAAATTCGGGTGCAAAGTTAATGTGTGTATGTAGAAAAACAATGAAAATGAATAACTGTGGCAGTGCTTTTCTGGGGTTTGCCGACCGCTTGGCAAGAAAAATCAAGAAAATTATACGTGGGTCATTAATGAGTTGTTAAACGGGTATTTCGCAAATGGTTAATTTTGCCGCCGAGAAATAAAAACAACGAATTATATAACATTTCAAACGGAATTAGAATGGAAGTAATAACAATGGAAAGTGCAGCCTTCAAAAAGCTGACAGAACAGTTGACAGAAATAGTCCAGTACGTGCGATTGGCAAAAATGGCATTTCAAGAGAACTTGACGGGTAAGGGATTGAAGCCGATGTTGACCAATGACGATGCAGCTAAGATGCTTGGTGTGAGCAAGCGCACCTTGCAGCGAATGCGCTCAGAGAACCGCATTGATTTTATTAAAATTGGTAATCAATGCCGATACCAAGTTGAAGCCATTGAAAGAATGGTTGAGGAACGAACAATAGCAAAGGAAACATGAGCATGGAAGATGGAACATTGAGAAAACTGGAGTTATATCTCCATGACCTACACAAAAAGATAGACGGCATCTACGACATGCTGATGTTGAGACACGAACGAGAGACTGAGCAAAAAGGAAATTCTGCCATCAATGAAAAATTGCTCGACAACCAAGACCTCTGCCTCTTATTTCAAATCTCCCCTCGTTCCCTTCAACGCTATCGCAGTCTGGGAGTGCTTCCCTACAAGCGTTTGGGGCAGAAAACATACTACACGGAAGAGGATGTGATGCAGTTTGTAGAGAATAATGTCAAAGAATTCAAGAAAGAGAATGTGGAGCATTACTTGACTCGCATTCATCAGAAATTCAAATAACAACAGTATTCACCATTAAAAATTTACAATTATGGTACAAAAGAAAAAGAGTGATGAACAGGACGTGCTGGTAGTCCGTGACGAGAAGACGGGCGAGATCAGCGTCGTCGCCGGACTCAGCAGGGACGGCACACCGAAGCGAGCGCCCGCCAAGGCGGAGAACACGCCCGATTTCCTGCGTTTTGACCGCAACAGTGACCTGATGGACAGTTTCTTTAGAAACTTCTTCCGCCAGTGCAAGGAGCCAAGCCGATTCGGATTCTACCGCATAGCGGCAGACCAGGTGGAAAACCTGCTTGGCGTGATGAAGGAGTTGCTGAAAGATCCGGAGGCTAACAAGGAGATTCTTTCCGCCCACAAGGTTGACACCTCCAATTATGAGAAAGAGGCAAAGCAATCGGAAGGTCAGGCGAAAGAAACCGCATCATCGGACGATGCGTCCAAGACGCAAGCTAACACAGAAAAAGAGAATGTATCATCTGAACAAACCAACGAAAAAGAGAACGACATGGAACAGAAAACAGAACAGACCGCAACCGAACAGCAGGCACAGACCGCTCCGGGTGTAAAGCAGAACCTCATCAGTGGTAACGATGTGAACCTGCAGGAACTTGGTGCCAAATATGGCATAGACTTCAACAGTATGAATGAGAAGGATATGAAAGCCCTGCTCAACTACGGCAAGACGGGGCTTGTGATTGTGAAGCCGACCTTCGGCGGTGAACAGATAGAGATACAGGCCCGTCTGTCATTCCGCAAGGACGATAACGACCAGTTGCAACTCGTGCCGCATTTCGTGCGCAACGAGCCAAAACTCGATGTCGCTTACAAAGGCTATACCTTCACTCCAGAGGACAAGAAGAACCTGTTGCAGAACGGTAACCTCGGAAAGGTAGTGGATTTCCCCGACAAGAATACAGGTGAGCTGCGTCCTCATTTCATCAGTATCGACCGTCTCACCAATGAGATTGTTGACATCCCTACCAACAAGGTGCGCATACCCGATACCATCGGCAAGACACCTATTACCAAGGACGACAAGAGAGTGCTCTATTCAGGTATTCCGCTTCGCAAGGAGATTGAGCTTGCCAACGGGCGCAAGTTCACACCGCTGCTGCAGGTGAATGTGGAACAGCGTGGTGTGGAGTTCGTGCCTGGCAGCACAAGACAGGCGCAAGGTCAGAAACAGAATGGAGACAAGAAGCAAACCGCCGACAAGCAGGAGCAGAAGGCAGAAGGTGATGCGGGCGGTCAGAAGAAGCAGCAAGATCCCAACCACTGGCTCAATGAGGACGGGACCATCCGCCGACTCAACACCTATTTCAAAAAGGAACTGACCGAGCAGCAAAAGGACGACTATGTGGCAGGCAAGACCATTGAGATCAAGGAAGTGCCCAACAAGAACGGTAGCGGTACCTATACCGCTTATGTGAAGTTCGACTTCAACAAGATGCAGCCACGTTCCTACCGCAACAATCCAGACCTCAAACAGGCGAAGGAACAGATTCCGACCAACGAGAACAAGGTACAAGTTGCCGTCAACGAGCAGGGCAAGACCAACGAGGCGACCAAGCACACCAAGGAACCCTTGAAGCCGGGACAGTCTGCACCGAAGAACGAGAAGCAGCAGAAGGAGCAGACCGCCGAGGCACAGAAGCCGAAGCGTAAGGCAAGAAGCGTGAAGATGTAGATGCCGCCACTTAATCCATTTGAATAATCCATCAGTAAAGAATAACCGACACCTGCGACCGACTATTCCACGGTTGCGGGTGTCACAAAAACAACAGACAATGAAGACAATCATCGCAGAGAAACCAAGCGTAGCCAAGGAAATCGCCCACATTGTGGGAGCTGGCAAGCGTGAGGAAGGCTATATGCAGGGCAATGGCTATTATGTGACATGGGCATTCGGACATTTAGTGCAGCCAGCCATGCCGGAAACTTACGGCATGAAGGGATTCCATGCAGAGAATCTGCCTGTGATTCCCGACCCATTCGTTCTTGTTCCCCGACAAGTCAAGACAGAGAACGGCTACAAACCAGATGCAGGTGTGCTTGCCCAGATTAAAATTATCGGCAAGCTGTTTGACAGCAGTGAGCGCATCATCGTGGCAACCGATGCCGGACGTGAGGGAGAATTGATTTTCCGATACCTCTATGCGTATCTCGGTTGCAGGAAACCTTTCGACCGTCTCTGGATCAGTTCGCTTACGGACACTGCCATCCGTGAGGGACTTCAGAACCTCAAGGACGGAAAGGAGTATGACAATCTCTATCATGCAGCCAAGGCAAGAAGCGAGGCAGACTGGCTCGTCGGCATCAACGGCACACAAGCCCTGACGATAGCTGCAGGACGTGGCACCTATTCTGTAGGTCGTGTGCAGACTCCGACCCTTGGCATGGTGTGTGAACGCTATTGGGAAAACAAGCGTTTCGAGTCGAAACCGTTCTGGCAGGTACACTTCGGTGTGGTTGATGCAGACAGTGGCAATATACTGAAGTTCACATCTGCCAACCGCTGGACAGACAAAGCCACCGCAACCGACATATATAATAAGGTGAAAGATACCGGTTCTGCCATCATCACAAAGGTCGCAACCAAGCGAAAGGTGGAGAAGGCACCGCTCCTTTACGACCTTACCACCTTGCAGAAAGAAGCCAACTCCCAGCATGGCTTCACGGCAGAGCATACACTCTCCATCGCCCAGAAACTCTACGAGGCAAAGTTCATCACCTATCCAAGAACATCAAGCCGCTATATTTCGGATGATGTATTTGCCACCCTTCCCAAACTCTTCAAGAATCTGGAGAATCATTCGGAATATGGAGAGAAAGTGAAATTCTTGCCTGGCAGTGAGGACTATAGCAAGAACAGCGTGAATGCCGCCAAGGTGACCGACCACCATGCCCTGCTCATCACAGAAAATGCAGCCATTGGTCTTTTCAAGGACGAGAAGATCGTTTATGACATGATATTGTGCCGGATGATTGAAGCGTTCTCGGCAGACTGCATCAAGGACATCACATCAGTATCGGCGCAAGTGGATCATGAAGTTGAGTTTGGCATCAGTGGCTCCATCATCCGACAGACTGGCTGGCGAGCGTTGTCGCTCAAGGAAAAGAACAACAGGCAGGACAAGGATGCAGACGCAACCGACAATGAGGTCAAGGATCAAGTCATTCCCAACTGGCAAGAAGGACAGCATATCTCTTTTTCAGGCAGCACCATCACGGAGGGCAAGACCAAACCAAAGCCATTGCATACGGAATCCACATTGCTTGCAGCAATGGAGACCGCAGGCAAAGAGATAGAAGATGATACGATGCGCCAGGCAATAAAGGACTGCGGTATTGGCACACCTGCCACACGTGCCGCCATCATCGAAACCCTGCTCAAACGAGAGTATATGGTGCGCCAGCAGAAGAAACTTGTGCCGACAGAAAAAGGACTCGCCCTGCATTCCGTGGTGAAGAACATGGCGATTGCCAATGTGGAGATGACGGGCAAATGGGAGGCGGAACTTGCCAAGATTGAACGAGGTGAAGCAAGTGCAGACGGGTTCACACATAGTATCGAAGGCTATACCCGTGAAATCACTGCGGAATTGTTAGGTTGTGACAGACTTTTCAGCCACAAGGATTCCGGCTGCCAGTGTCCTAAATGCAAGCAAGGCACTATGCAGTTCTTCGGAAAGGTAGTAAGATGTAGTAACAAGGAGTGCGGTATGCCAGTGTTCAAGCAGGTAGCAGGAAAGTTGCTCACTGATGCCGACATAACCGACTTGCTTACCAAGGGCAAGACCAGAACGCTCAATGGTTTCACCAGCAAGCAAGGCAAATCATTCTCCGCAGCCATTGCCTTTGACGAGAATTTCAACACGAAATTCGTCTTTGCAGAGCGCAAAACAGCAGAAAAGCGAGGAAATGTGAAGAGATACAAGAAATAGTTTGTACCTTTGCCACCGAAACATGGTTCATAAATGGTGTTTTTATTCAGGATGCTTTTATTTACTGTGGATTAAGTGGCGGCACTCGGAGGGATACCGAGTGCCTTTTTCTTGCTTTCAACTAACATCAACCGCCATCCACGGTTTATTATTCACCACTTAATCCATTCAACAGACAGATGAACAGAAAGAAACAGGCACAGACAGAACTGTCCTATTACGGACTGTACCTCCTGAACCATCTCAGGGAGAACCGTTTTCCACAAGCCAACGATGCGGACTTTATCCGCGAACGTGCAGACCATGCCGCAGAAGTATATGAGCAGGCACGGCGTGATGCCCTCTTTGCCGATGCGGCACAAGAACTTGCCATGGCAGCATTGCTGAAAGGTCTCCGCTTTTCCAAGTACAGCATCCTGTATGATGTTGTTGACAGTGAGTTTCCACTGGAGGTAGCAGTAGAAGATCAGGAAGCGTTTGTCAAGAACCTCCTGCCTTTGGTTGATAACGTGTATTCCATTTACAACCTCACCGATGACGATTTTGCCCAGTCACCGGACTACGACCAGCTCTACACAGAGTTGACGGGAGCCGTAGCCCTTTTCATAGAGTCAAATGGCGTACAATAGAAAGCAACGTCTGAACGACAACATCAAGGCGATAGAGACGGCATTCATCCTTGACAGGGAACAGCGCACGCCGACTGCCCGTGAGCGTCTCCTTCTGGAGCGTTACTGCGGATTCGGGGGATTGAAGTGCATCCTGAACCCTGCCAGGGAACTGGCGGATGCCGTCCATTGGGCAAAGTCAGACCTTGAATTGTTTGCTCCAACAGTGGAGCTGCATAGACTTATCCGTGAAAACAGCAAGAATGAAAGCGAGTACAAACAGTTGATGGACAGTCTGAAACAGTCCGTCCTTACGGCATTCTACACGCCGTCAGCCGTTACGGAGGTTCTGACGGATGTGTTGAAAGAGCATCAGATTATCCCCGAAAAGGTGCTTGAACCCTCGGCAGGTATCGGAGCCTTTGTCGATTCCGTCTTGGATAACAATCCCAAGGCAGACATTATGGCATTTGAAAAAGACCTGCTTACAGGAAAGATACTTCGCCATCTGCACCCGGAGCAGAAAGTGCGCATAGAGGGATTCGAGAAGATAGAAAAGCCTTTCAATGATTACTTCGACCTCGCCATCTCAAATATTCCGTTTGGCGATGTTGCCGTGTTTGATCCGTCCTATACAGCCATGAAAGGCATGAGGGCACTTGTCACCAGACGCATACACAACTACTTCTTTGTCAAGGCTCTTGATACGGTAAGGGACGGCGGGTTGGTTGCCTTCATCACCTCACAAGGCGTATTGAATGCCAAAAACAACAGTGCCGCGCGTTTTATGATGCTCTATCATGCAGATCTCGTGTCAGCGATTCGTCTTCCCAACAACCTGTTCACGGAAAATGCCAATACGGAAGTGGGCAGTGACCTCATCATCCTCCAGAAAAACAGCCAAAAGGAGTCGCTGCGAGGAGACGACAACCTGCTTGATACCGTCTATAATGACGAGAACCGCATTCCGACAAACAACTACTTTCTGGAGCATCCGGAACGCATTATCCATACAACAGCAAAGTTGGATACTGACCCGTTCGGCAAACCTGCAATGATATACACGCATGAGGATGGTGTGGAAGGCATTGCAGAGGATTTGCGAAAGATGCTCCATGAAGACTTTAAGAGGAACCTCAATTTGAACCGATACTTGGGGATAGAGGAAACAAATTCTGAGGAAGTTAAGGAGGTTGAAGAAACAGAAAAGATAGAAGAAACAGAGAAGATAAAGCCTTCCATTGAGGTAAAGCAGAACGATACGGTAGTATCCTTGCAAAAGCAGGAAAAGCCTACTGATGATGCTGAGCTATCCCAAAAGTCCAATCATCAGCAGCCGCCAGTCCAAATGACTCTGTTTGACCTTTGGGGAATGGAAGAAGAAAACCGTCTGACTGTCCATGCTACAAAGAAGAAAGCAGAGGTAACAGTGGGTGCTGTCGCCAAGAAAGTGTCAAGAAAGAAAGCAAGTCCGTTGGTAAAAAGCGTCAATCCGACTTTTGAAGTTGTGACAAAGCCTGTGGAAAAAGAAGAAAAGCCTTCGTTGACAGATGCAAAAGAGCAGGAAACAACACTGGAGACAAAACCAATCCTGTCTGGGGATGAGCCATACGCAAGCATCTCTTGGGAAGAGAATCCGCCAATCAACGGCTTTTACGAGATGATGATGACCATGGCTCCCGAAGACAGGGTGCTGCTGCGCCAAAAGGCGGAACTGCACCGTCAGGAACAACTCAAGGCTTTGGGCGTTGAAGATACGCTTGATCCGAAGTTCAAGCCGCCGATGGAACCGATAGAAGTTCTCAAAGTTCAAATCGGGCATGGACAGTCGAAAGGGAATGAGGCAAAAGAAGATTCCAAGACTCAGAACACATTGAAAGAAACAGATCATGAGCGGGAACAACAAAAAGAGCAAGAAAGAAAGCGAGAAGAGCTGGCAAAGAAGAAAGAGGATGCTATGAAGCCCCGTCCATTTGATGAGAAACTGGATTGTTTTCATCGTGAGGGTTCTATGGTGCTCGACTCTGCCAGAAACATCGGTGTATTGAAAGACCTTACCAAGTATGGTGCTACCTTCATGCCGTTGAATCTGAATATGGAGCAGAAAGAAAAGGCTGTCCTGTATATCGCCCTCCGTGATGCCTATCAGAAACTTTACACCTATGAAGCGGAAGAACAGACGGAAGACAAGCAGATGCGTGAGAGTCTGAATGTCTATTATGAAGCTTTCTTCATCCGCTTCGGCAACCTCAATGCCAAGCAGAACGTGAAGTTCATCCTTATGGATGCCTCAGGGCGCGACATGCTGTCGTTGGAACGGGTGGAAAACGGACAGTTCACAAAGTCAGACATTTTCGACCACCCGGTCTCTTTTTCGCTTGACGAGGTCAGTCATGTGGATTCTCCAGAGGAAGCGCTCACCGCCTCGCTCAACAAGTTCGGCCGTATCGACTTGCCGTATATGACTGAATTATCGGATATGCCGGAACAGGAACTGACGGAAGCGCTTAAAGGGCGCATCTATTACAATCCGCTCATAGACGGCTACGAGATTGCCGACCGCTTCATTGCTGGCAATGTAATAGAGAAAGCGGAGCGTATAGAAGAATGGCTGAAGGAAAATCCCGACCATGCAATCGTGAGAGAGTCGTTGGAAGCCTTGAAGGCAAGCATTCCCGAACCGATAGCCTTTGAGGATCTGGACTTCAACTTCGGTGAGCGTTGGATACCTACAGGTGTGTATTCCGCTTACATGAGCCACCTCTTCAATACACAGGTCAGCATCGTCTATTCCGACAGCATGGACGAATATTCGGCAAAATGCAGTATGAAGACCATGGCCATCACGGATGAGTATATGGTGAAGGGCTATTACCGCCACTATGACGGCATGAGTCTTCTGAAACATGCCCTGCACAACACTTGTCCCGACATGATGAAGAGCATCGGTGAGGATGAACACGGCAACGACATCAAGGTGCGTGACAGCGAGGGCATACAGCTTGCCAATGCCAAGATTGACGAAATCCGCAACGGGTTCACTGAATGGTTGGAAGAGCAGTCTGACTCCTTTAAGGAACGCTTGACCACAATGTACAACCGGAAGTTCAACTGCTTCGTGCGTCCGAAGTATGACGGTTCTCACCAGACCTTCCCCGGCTTGGACTTGAAAGCCCTTGGCGGAAAGTATGGTGTCAAGAGTGTGTACCCAAGTCAGAAGGACTGTGTATGGATGCTTTTGCAGAACGGTGGCGGGATATGTGACCACGAGGTCGGCACTGGAAAAACCCTTATCATGTGCATGGCTGCGCATGAGATGAAACGTCTCGGTATAGCTCACAAGCCGATGATTATCGGGCTGAAAGCCAATGTCGCGGAGATAGCTGCCACCTATCAGACAGCTTATCCCCATGCGAGGATACTCTATGCCTCGGAGAAGGACTTTTCCACCAAGAACCGTGTCAGTTTCTTCAACAACATCAAAAACAACGACTATGACTGTGTAATCATGTCGCATGACCAGTTCGGGAAGATACCGCAATCGCCAGAACTCCAACGGCAGATATTGCAGGCTGAGCTTGATACCGTGGAGGAAAACTTGGAAGTGATACGCACGCAGGGCAAGGACGTGTCGAGGGGAATGCTCAAAGGCTTGGAAAAGCGAAAGCAGAATCTGGAGGTGAAGTTGCAGAAGATAGCCTACAGCATAGAGCAGCGCACCGATGATGTGGTGGACTTCCGCATGATGGGCATCGACCACTTGTTTGTGGACGAGAGTCACCAGTTCAAGAACCTCATGTTCAACACCCGTCACGACCGTGTAGCAGGACTCGGCAACAGCGAGGGAAGCCAGAAGGCACTCAATATGCTCTTTGCCATCCGAACCATACAGGAGAGGACAGGCAGAGACTTGGGAGCGACATTCCTGTCGGGAACAACTATCAGTAATTCACTGACTGAGTTGTATCTGCTTTTCAAGTACCTGCGCCCCAAGGAACTGGAGCGTCAGGACATCCGCTGCTTCGATGCGTGGGCGGCAATCTTCGCCAAGAAAACTACTGACTTCGAGTTTAACGTCACCAACAACATCGTACAGAAGGAACGTTTCCGATACTTCATCAAGGTACCGGAGCTTGCTGCTTTCTACAACGAGATAACCGACTATCGTACGGCGGAGGCGGTTGGTGTGGACAGACCACAGAAGAACGAGATCCTTCATAACATACCACCGACACCCGAGCAGGAGGACTTCATCCAAAAACTGATGGAGTTTGCCAAGACGGGTGATGCCACCATCCTCGGCAGACTGCCTCTGTCGGAAACGGAAGAGAAGGCAAAGATGCTCATTGCCACGGACTATGCCCGAAAGATGGCTCTTGATATGCGCATGATAGACCCGATTTGTGAGGATCATCCCGACAACAAGGCAAGCCATTGTGCCAAGATGATAGCGGACTATTACAAACGCTATGACAATCACAAGGGCACGCAGTTCGTATTCTCAGATCTTGGCACATACAGACCTGGGGAATTCAACGTGTATTCTGAAATCAAGCGTAAGCTGATAGAGGATTTCGGCATACCGTCGTCTGAAATCCGCTTCATTCAGGAATGCAAGAACGAGAGGGCAAGAAAGGCGGTGATAGCAGCCATGAACGAGGGGACGGTACGAGTATTGTTCGGCTCCACATCCATGTTGGGTACAGGTGTAAACGCGCAAAAACGGTGTGTGGCGATTCATCATTTGGATACACCGTGGGTGCGACATGAAGTCGCATAGATAATTGTTGGAATGATACTTTAAGTATCAGTTTTAACCCGCTGTTCCGTCAGCGGTAGCCTACCGACCGATGCACCTTAATGTTGTATTAAGCGGTCGGGACAAAGTACACTTTCGCAAGACAAGACAGAACCGTGAGGGGAAGTCCAGTATGGTTAGTATCATACCGTAGAGTGGCGAGGCTGGATAGTATGGTTAGCGTAAGCGAACTGTTAGTAAACTTCGTAATGTCGTAAAAGAGTGCAAGATACTGATACACTCTACCCAAAATGGGATGCGGTCAGATAATCCTCTCCATGGTAGGATTACACGGATGTAAAGACCGTCGGAGGATGAGACAGAACCTAACCTATCCGTTAGTTATCTATGTGGAACATGGTAAGCCTGTACATCTCCTGTCAGACAAAAGACAGGTAAGCTGAAAGTAATGGATGCTGAATGATGTGCAGGTATAAGATAACAGAGAAAGCGAATGCCGTTCTGTAATGGGACGGATAGGGTTTGAGCCACTTATCACGAGTTGACAAGGGACAACATCAACCTACCACGAAAGTGGGCAGACTTCTGTGGTAATGTTTGGGAGGCAAATACCCAACATTAGCCAAATGGTAATTCTTTACAATAAACTTTTAGAACTTTTTAAAGTAGGAATGCAAATGAACGATAAAATCAAAGAAAATCTCCTCGACCAATCGTGTGCGCCGACTGACAACCTGCAATCAAATTGGGACAGAATAGACTGGACTAAGGCGGAGCAAGCTGTTAAGAAGCTTCAAGCTCGTATTGTAAAGGCTCAGAAGGAAGGCAGACATAACAAGGTGAAAGCCTTGCAATGGACGCTTACCCACTCTTTTTACGCAAAAGCCTTAGCCGTAAAGAGGGTTACTTCTAACGGGGGTGGTTGTACTCCTGGGGTTGACAAAGAAATATGGGATACCCCTAAAGCTAAAACGCAAGCAATAACCCAACTCAAACGCAGAGGCTACCAGCCAATGCCGCTGAGAAGAGTTCATATCAAGAAGAGCAACGGCAAACTGCGACCGTTGGGAATACCGACAATGAAAGACAGAGCCATGCAAGCACTCTATCTTATGGCATTGGAGCCTGTATCAGAAACTACAGCTGATACTCGTTCATACGGTTTCCGCAAGGAACGCTGCTGTATGGATGCAGTACAGCAATGTCATAACATTCTCCGAAAGGGATATTCTCCCGAATGGATTTTGGAGGGCGACATAAAAGGGTGTTTTGACCATATCAGCCATGAGTGGTTACTTGCCAATATCCCAATGGATAAGGCAATACTCCGAAAATGGTTGAAATGTGGCTATGTTTTCAACAAGCAAATGTTCCCGACCGAGGAAGGAACACCGCAAGGTGGTATAATTTCTCCGACACTTGCCAATATGACTTTGGACGGATTGCAGAAAGCTCTTGCAGATAGATATAAGCGCCATCATGTTAATGGTAAGTTGTATTCACCAATGGTGAACCTTGTACGTTATGCTGATGATTTTATCATCACTTGCGAGAACAAGGAAACTCTTGAAAATGAAATCAAGCCATTGGTTGCTGAATTTATGTCTGAAAGAGGTCTGACCTTATCAGAGGAAAAGACGGTGATAACCAACGTGCATGACGGTTTTGATTTTCTTGGCTTTAATATCCGCAAATACGGCAAGGACATATTGACCAAGCCGACAAAGAAATCCGAGAAACGCTTTATGGAGAATATCCGTAAGGTAATTAAGGAGAACAAGGGTTGCAGACAGGAGTCGTTAATCAGAATGTTGAACTCTAAAATCCGAGGATGGGGAGGTTATTATCAGCATGGAGCGACACGTGATTCATTTCACAGAATCGACCATCAGATATTCCTCTCACTATGGCAATGGGCAAAACGCCGTCATTCCAAGAAAGGGAAACGGTGGATAAAAGACCGATATTGGCATGACATTCGAGGGAACAAATGGACTTTCGTTTCAAAATTCAAGAAACCAAACGGAAAGGAAGACCAATTGACATTATTGTCTCTGACTTCATCGTTTCCATTCCTGCAATACACGCAGATTAAAGGAGACATGAACCCGTTTGATGCAGACTGTCGTCTGTACTTCTATAAAAGAAAGAAGTCGAAAATGCTTGTTACGCTAAAAGGACGCAAGTCACTGCTGTACCTATGGGAAAAGCAAGGACGCAAATGTCCTATATGCGGTGAGCCTATTGATACGCACAAGGCATGGAATGTCATGCCAACCGTTCAAAACGGAAAGAAATGCAATCTGTTGGTTCATGATGAATGTTTTAAATTATCCCGCAAATCAAATGGAAACAAGAAGTAGTTTGAGCCGGTCTCTGCATACAAACAGAGGCTTAGAAAAGCTTGAGCCGTATGAGGGGAAACTCTCATGTACGGTTCTTAGGGGGGAAGAGGGCAGCAATGCCCTTGACCTACCCGATCGACCGTCAGACTTGGCACAGCGTGACGGTCGAGGGGTGCGTGCCGGCAACGAGATTGCCAAGCTGTATGCCGACAACAAGGTGGATGTCATCATCTATGCGGTGGAAAAGTCGCTTGACTCGTACAAGTTCAACCTCCTGCACTGCAAGCAGACTTTCATTTCACAGTTGAAAAGCGGAGCCTTGGGGGCGAGAACCATTGACGAGGGAGCGATGGACGAGAAATCGGGCATGAATTTTTCAGAGTATATGGCTATTCTCTCCGGAAATACCGACTTGCTTGACAAGGCGAAGCTGGAGAAGAAGATTGCTTCTCTGGAGGGTGAGCGCAAATCGTTTAACAAGGGCAAGCGTGACTCAGAAACAAAATTGCAGTCAAAGACGGCAGAGCTGGGCAACAACAAAGCCTCTCTCAAGGGAATGACCGAGGACTACGGCAAGTTTATTGGCAAAGCCAGGAAAGACAAGGACGGCAACATCCTCAACCTCATCACTCTTGATGGTGTGGAGTCCACGAACTTAGAGGTTATAGGAAAGCATCTGCAAATGTTGGCGGAGAAAGAGACAACTGGCGGACAATACAAGCGGATTGGAGAAATCTACGGATTCCCTGTCAAGATTGTCAGCAAGACAAGTTTCGAGAATGGTCTTCCATTTGTTGACAACCGCTTTTTTGTCGAGGGCAATTACAAGTACCAGTACAACTACGGTCACATTGCCAAGTCGGACCCGATAGCAGCGGCAAACAACTTTCTGAATGCCTTACAGAAGATACCAAGCTACATTGAGCAGTATGATTCAAGATGCAAGGCTTTGGAAAAGGAAATACCGCAACTGGAAGAGATAGTTGGCAAGACTTGGAAGAAAGAGGAAGAACTGAAAGGTCTTAAAGCGGAACTGGCGGCGTTGGATAGAAAAATACAGCTTGAACTTGCACCGCCGACCGAGAAAGAATGCAAAGAAGAGGAAAAGAATACGGACAATGTAAAGGTTGTTGCTAATGCTGATATTCGCAATAAACATCAGCATTTTTCAAAGGTGAAAATCTGAAATTAGAAAATAGCGGCAATTAGCAATAGATAGCTTTATGTCGCTATTTTATTTATTTTATCAAGAACAAAAAGGAAGTGTTGATTACAATCAATAGCCATTTTGGGGCTTGGTGGAGGTATTGATTAGAAAATAATTCTGCTTTCGATGTTCGTTGAAGGTGTAGATTGTAATCAACAGGCACTTTTAGGTTCGTTAAAGCCATTGATTGCAGTCAAGACCTATTTTTATGTGTCATTGGGGCTGCTGATTGCAATCAATGGTTACTTTTAAGAGCAGTTAGTAGTTTTGATTCAAGTTTCTTCTGTCCACAAAATGTGAAAACATCTGTTGATTGCTGTTTCTTTCAACTTTTTGTGTTAAGAATTACAAGAAATCAGAATCAAAAGCTATTTTTACGGGCAAAAACCATCTTTTTATCATCCTGCTGTCATTTTTTTGCAATAAGGTTGCGGTTTTCTCGTTTATTTTTATATCTTAGCAATCGCAAGTGGAGAAATCCAACGATGCACAAAACGATTTGTCAAATTTAAATCCTTAACATCATGAAAGAGATTTACGACATCAACATTCAGCGCATGAATAACGGTGCGCATTTCACGTTTGTAAGTAACATTCTTGCACGTGCAGAAGCCGATACAGCCGTCAAGGGCAAGGCTTCAGAACTCGTCAGTAATTTCAAGGTTGCCGTTGCAGCAGAGGACGAAGCCTTGAAAATTTCACAGAAAAGTCTCTTGACTGATGATATTGCCAAGGCTGACATCGACCGTGACGCTCTCTATGCTGGCTACAAGAAAGCCGTTGAAGCATTCCTTGCTATGCCTGTCGCTGACATGGCACAGGCAGCAAAGGTTCTCGCACAGCACATCAAGGACTACAAGATTAACACCGCTGGGCAACTCGATAAGGAGACTGGTCTTTTGGTTAATTTCATTACAGACCTTGAAGACAAGTATTCCGCACAAGTTGCAAAGTTAGGCTTGACAGCATTTGTTATAAATCTGAAAGAAGCTAACGAACGAGTAAGAATGCTTACCTTGCAGCGTACCAATGAGAAAATGGGTGTGACAGTTGGAGCTTTGAAAGCAGCTCGCACTTCAAGTGATGAAGCCTATCGTGCATTGGTGAAGATGGTAAATGCCCTTGCCCTCGTCTTTGGTGAAAAGGATTATACGGCTTTCATTGACTATGTGAATACGGAAGTTACCCACTACAAGCGTGAGGTTATCGGGCAAAAAGCCAAGGCTCCATCTACTTCGGGCAGCACAAGTACACCAAGCGGTAACGGTTCTGCATCTGGCTCTGGTTCTTCTTCAAGTGGTGGCTTTACATCGGGTGGAAGTTCATCTTCCGACGGAGAATGAGGAGTTATTGAATTGGAGTAAAGACGAAGTAAAAATTCCATGCCACTCTCTTCATTTTCAGACTGACATGGAATTTACATAAATGAAATAGATATGGAAAAAGAGGATATTATAAAAAACATCCTTTCTGTTTGCAATGATATGGGGGTATCTTTCCATAAGAAAGTAAAGACCGATAAATGGAAAGCTGATATAGTTGTGGATTACCAAAACTACAAAGTTGCATTTAATGTTTGCAAAAATCCACGTAATATAGAGGAAACATATACAACAATGCGTAAAGAGCGGGTATGTGGATGTTGGCTTGTGCTTTCAGGAATGTACAATCGCTTTTCTCTGAGCAAATATCCTTGCTTTCCTGTTGAAGACAATAGTGAAGGTGTTCAAATACATTTAAGCCAAGTTTGGGAAGAGAAAAAGACTCTTTTGTTGTCTGATTTCGTGTCTTCATTAATACAAGGAAAAATCAGATACGCAGAAACGATGAAAGTAAAATATGTTGATGTGCGCTTTTATAAAATAGATTGTTGGAAGTGTGGTAGAACTAATGATGCCTATTTTGTTTACAAAACTATATCTGAAAATGGCATTGAAACAGAAGGTGGAATAGACATTTTCAATCAAACACTCGTAAAAGGTATAAGAAAATTCGTAGATGAACATCGCAAAATGGATATTGCCCTTGGAGAAATAAAACCAAGATACAGTAAGACCGTGAATGATTCATATATGTCTTTCGGGTGTAAATATTGCGACAGTCTATTCGGCAATTTCTTCATAAACGACACTTTCATGGATGTCATATACTCTGCAAGAAGTCTGCCAAAAGCCTTGGTTGAAATAGATGAAGATATGATAGTAAACGCAAATTGTTGGTATAAATTAAAGATATAGAATATGAGACGGACTATTATGATGCTTTTCTTGTTTGTCATGTCCATAGGGATATTTGCGCAAGAAAGTGAACTTGAAAAGAAGCAAAGAGAATATCGCTTTGCAACTACGGAAGAAAAGGCCCTCATGGATTCTCTTTACCAACCTATTGCTGATAAATTATTAAAAGAGCAAGTAAAAACAATAGGTGGCATTCCTTTCGGTATTTCGCATGACAAAGCAGAGACGATGCTTAGGAACAAATTTGGAAGTCCTGAGTACAATCCTTCTTCAACAACATTATCATTCAAGGATGTCAAGTATGCAGGGCGTGATTTTGCCGCTGTACACTTTTTATTTCAATCAGATGGACTTGACAGCTATCTTAATGCTTGCATCTTCATCATAAATGCAAGTAGTTTGACTGATGCAATAGAAAAAGAAAAGAATGTAGCAGACAATATACTAAGCAAATACACTCTATTTGAAGATAAGGATTCAAATGGATACCCGACACATGGTGGAGGCATGTCCCCTTTATGGGATGGTCGTTGGACTACTCTTGATTTTGCCAAGTATGGAACAGGTATTCATACAGACATTATAAAATATGAGAATAATTTGGTTAAGGTTTATGGAAATCCTTATGCAGTGAGAATTATCTATGGACCTTATGACTATGTAAAAGAAGAATTTTAAATAAGATCAATATGTATATATCATCATTTAAGCAAGGCTATAAACCGCCTTAAAATTTAGCTGGGCTTATCAGAGGATAATTCCCTTTTACATCTTTGAAACATTTTCCATACCCCAAATCAATTTGGCTACGACATCCAGCATCCTAACGATGACTTGGAGACCGTTACTTTCGTTGACGGCTGCGGAAGAGCCGTACAGGTGAAGAAGGACGGTGTTGTGACAAGTGCAGCAAAGGGCAACTCTGCCAAGGATGAGAACGTGATGATAGTCAGCGGAAGAAACGTGTATGACGCTTTCGGACGTGTGGCAAAGGCATTCTATCCTACAACGGAAGGAAATGGATCGAAATCAACGTTCAACAAGTCATTTGACAATGTATCTCCAACGGTTACTGTTTATGACGTGCTCGACCGTGCTACCTCAGTGACATTGCCTGACAACTCTACGACAACTACGGCATATACTGTTGACAACGGCAGTCATGCACTTGTTACAACCGTAACAGACGCACTCCATAATGTCCAGACTACCCATACCAATGGCAGTGGCAAGACCTTGAAGACCATCCAGAAGAGCGG